>Ga0307989_1000757_pt1 | contig 19125 bp, 17 predicted proteins | sample EllFjometagen185_FD_203164 | JGI IMG/M metagenome (GOLD analysis project Ga0307989, IMG submission 203164) | Marine microbial communities from Ellis Fjord, Antarctic Ocean - #185 | ecosystem: Environmental > Aquatic > Marine > Unclassified | place: Southern Ocean | collected 2014-10-08
AGTAATCAAGTTTTTGAAGATAGCTGAACCTGTCAAATAATGGGGGAGTGCCCTTGTTAAATACATACCTTAAATTTTGGAACAGATCACTGACATCCTTTTTTCCCGGCAAAATAGAATCCGGTCCACGAAAATTTTGCTTTAGCACCATTTTATAATAAATAAGCCATAAAACATGAATAAGTATGCCAAAATAAAGAAACACTGCACAAAACCTGTGTAACCATCCGGCAGCACCGGCCCCTCCCATCAGGGAGACCAAAAATCTTGTCCATCCAAATCCACTGAAATGAAGAAGAAAACCTGAAATTGCAAGAAACGTAAAATTAAAAATAATGACTATATGCAAAATCCTGTGCAGGATATGAAACCGCTGAAAAGTTTGGGGGGAATTTAATCTGGTTTCCATCACTTATGTCTCCTCAATTTTTCATGGAGTTTTCTTAACATCAAAAGTCCGGTGTGCATGTAGAAAAAAACAAGTACTGCAATAACAAAAAACAAAGACAATGCGCGCATTAAATGGACCCATTTAAGACTCGATTTTTTGGTATCACTTTTCAAATCAAAATTATTTGTGCCGTCATGAATAATAATATTTGCAAATTCAGGTGTCGCATCTGAATGGCATCGTCTGCAGGCATTCAATACTACATCCTTATCTTTAAGAGAGAGCATGGTATGGGCTCCATGACAATCCGAACAAAATGCTGCTTTATCATATTCCAGATTTACCGCAGCCTTGCCATGATAATTTGCAAGAAAGCTTTGTTTTTGATCCATATGGCATGTCCCACAGGTTTGTGTCATCATCTTACCCGTCTGAACGCGGGACAGATGGGATTTTGAATAATGGGCGGAGTGACAATCTCCACAGGTAGGCGCATAACCCGTTTCAGATAATTGGGTCGTTGTTTTTTCTTTGAGTGCAGCCTTTGCATGTTCACCTTTTGCAAAACGCGCATAAGCTATTTTATGGCATTTTTGGCAGGTTTGATAATCAAAACTTCTTTTTGTTTGGGTTTTAAGAAAATCAACAGCCGTTGTATCCGGGTGATTTTTTTTAGTTTCGATCCCCATGTCTGGCCCTTTATTGGTCATGGAACCGTGACATTCTTCACATTTAAGACTTGCGTGGGCACCAACCGCATATTGACTCATATCCACAAACCAGGTGGAAAAGGATGCATTATCAGTCCCTGCACGGGCATTAGAAAACCATAAAAGTACCAGAAAAAAGCATCCGGCTGTCAACACCATGCCCATCCATCTGGCCTTCAATTGAGTTTTAATTTTTATAGTTCCGGTTTGCAATTTGTTCTCCTGTTATGAAAATTATGGTGTTATATATTGCCTAATGATTCCTTAAATTGCACAGAGTTATTGAACATATTTGTAAAATACAATTCAAAAAAAGAAATGGACAGAACATGCAGCAAATCAAAAATGACGATTGCTGTTTTTAGACTTTCCAGATTCTCATCAATTTCCCTTTTTATTCTGCGCAGCTCAATTGTTAATTGTTTGGCAGCTCTGGTGATTCTTTCATTAAGGCCGGGCTTTAGAATTAACACCTTATTTTTTTCAAGGGCTTTCAAGCGTTTGAACATGGATTCAAGATAGACCCGTACTTTTTGCGGTTCATAAACTTTTTGTCCGATCAACCATTGTATGGGTAAAAATTCAAGGCTGCCTGCTACAATTCTGGAGTTGCTCAATTCACGTCTGATGCTTAAAAGCAGTTCTTTCGCTTGTTTTCCGGTTATTTTTTCTTTTAAGGGAGTACTTTCCAATCTATATTTTGAAGTACCACGATTTTGAACCATACAAGTTTCAGAGATTACTGCATCTATAATAAACTGATTGGCTTCTTTGAATTTAGGGTGTTCAAGATGAGGTCCCAAAAGGTAAAAAGATCCATTATTATATGGCACCCTTATAACAGCAGCATTGTTGATAAGTGTTTTCTCAGCAATTTTGCGACTGGTCAGAAAAGAAGTTTTCGGCGTAAAACCATTATAAACGGCAACCACCCAGGATGGATCGCCTGCTTTCATGCCGGGTCCGCCATAAAGAGGTGCTGTAAATTCAATAGGCGTTTCTTTGCCATAAAATGAAGTGGTTTTCAATGCAACAGCTTCCCTGACCGGGTGAAACACAAAATCACAACCATAGGATGTGCAGAATTTGCAGGTCTTAATTTCAGCAAGCGGAAGGGTTTTGCTTAAATTTGTTATTTTAACATCAACAAAATTAAACCAGTCAAGGGGTTTTTTAGACGAGTTCATGGGGAGATAGGCCCCTGCACAGGAACCAATATATGTACCGCCTTGTTCAACAAAGGCCTTGATGTTTTGACCACCTTCTTTTCCAAGGCTTTTTGCCACGGCAAATGTATCCCCGCCAGAGACGACCAGTACATCAAGCTCTTTTATTTCGTTGTTTTGTACAGAAAATTCATCCAGAAAAACCAGATCATAAAAACCTGCCTTTTCAAAAAGGTCTACAAACCAGAGCCAGGAATGGGAAGTCCCTGACCCTGCATACAGCCCTATTTTCGGACCCTTCATTTTTTTTAACCTAAAATATCATCAATAACAGCATCCAGGGTTTCCTGGGTCAGTTCAAGGTCAGTACCAATACTTGCCAGTTCCAGCATATTTTCTTCGGTAAGTTCAGGACACATAAGACAAAAAATCGGCTGGATTCCAAAAATCATTGATACGGCCTGCCTTCTTTCCCACCATGCCGTTATCTCATCATCACCGGACAAACCAAAATCATTAAAAATAGGTCGTGTCGGACACCAGGGTGAAAAATGGCCGCTGCCTGGAATCTCAACCACGCCTTTAATTGAATCAAAACTTTCTTTGATCTCTTCTATGGTGGTTTTCCCGCTAAATTGTGCAACAGCAAAGGGATCAATGCCATATTTTGCACACGCTTTTAAGGCACGGCCTGCATCAACAGCTGACAGGCCTATGTTTTTGAATCCAAGCAGGGCATAGACATCAGAGACAAGTACTCCGGGTTCATCCTTTTTTGATTCTTCCAGCAGGCCGGGATCTTCATCAATAAAGAGTGCTGTATTTGTTGCATAGGGTGTGAAAAAATCAGCACTGTGCCGGTGGATGATGGGCTCTATCCATGCTTCCACATCTTCTTCGCCAAGAGCAGAAAGAATTTGAGCTATCCCTTTTTTCTCAAGAAAATCATTCTCCTTGACCTCTTTGAGTATTTCAAGGGACCGTTCAACATAGTCTTCAGGTTCGGCTATCTCTATTAAGCCCATTCCTCTGAAGGCAAATCCCTTCAAGTTCTTGGAACCAAATAATTTTCCAAATCCAAACCGGTCAGGGCTAGTCCAGTGGTTATAACATACCTGTGCATGATCTGACCCGTTCTCACCGGCAGGACCAATCATCATGGTCTGGAGTAGATCGTCACCCACAAATTTTCTTAGTGCATCAGTAGATTCCCATACATCTTTTCCCCAGATATCAGCGGCATCTGAGATATCTGCAACACCATCATGAACCCATAAATATACGGGGGACTGGGATTGGCCTTTGACCACAATATAATCAAACCCTGAATATTTAATCTCCACACCTGCCTTATATATAACAGGACAATGACAGACCTTTCCTGTGACCGGGCTTTTTGCTGTTATCTGGCCGGAAGCGGATGCAGGATAGGTTGTGCCGCTGAGCAATCCTGTTCCAATAACGATGGGGTCATCTTCAATGTATTTATCGTATAAATATTTTGTAATACCAATACCACCTATTTTTTCTTCAACAAGACTTTCGTCCAATTCCTCTTCTTCAACTTGAGCCGAATTTAAATCTATGACAAGGATCTTATCAGTTGATAAATATTCCATATCAGTGTCTCCTTTTAGTCCAAAGTAATTGCATCTACCGGGCAGAATGCAACGCACATGGGCCCGTAATCATCCATATCTTCGCAACGGTCACACCCCTCTCGCAGCAGCATGGGTTTTGCTGAAGCATCAGCTTCTTTGTCAGGATCAGCCTCTTCACCGATTTTGTTTATTTCAATTCCTTCGGGACGAGCTACAATCAATACATCTTCTTCTTTTAAAAGCATTCCAAAATAATCTTTCTTTTCCTTGGCTCTATACGAAACAATACATGCGGAAAGAAAGGCAAAACCATCATCTCTGTGATAGCTGCAAACCATTTCGCAGGCCATGCAATTGTTGCATTTTAAGGCATTGATTTGGATTCCCATTTTTTTCCTTTCAAATGTTAAATATTTGGTTGATTTAAATGTTAAACAGCATAATATTTGCTCTGGTGTAACTATAAAGATTACAATCTCAATTCTCTTCTTCGTAGTCAATTGAAAAATAAATGTCAACGAAAAAAGATTAAAACATCTGATGTTTTAATCTTTAAATTATCACTTGACAATGACAAATGAAAATGCAATCGATAAACCAATCAATTTGGAAATCGAATTTTTAAAAAATCAATTTGGAGAAAGAATAACATCGTGGGTTTTAAATTTGAAACAGTAAAAGCAAGTCGAATATCAGAAAATATCTCCGAACAAATTCGAGCGGCAGTTTTAAATGGCGAACTGAAAATCGGTGACCAGCTGCCCCCTGAAAAGGAGTTTGCAAATCATTTTGGTGTAAGCAAATCATCTCTTAGAGAAGCATACAGGGTTTTGGAAGCCTATGGTCTTCTTGAAATCCGACAGGGAATGTCTGGAGGGGCCTTTATTAAAAAGGTGGATCTTGGCACTGTAAAAGACAGCCTGGTAAATTACTTTTTTTTCGAAAACCCCGGACTTCGTGAATACACTGAAATCAGAACATTTCTTGAACCGCAGGTTGTTAGAATTTGTGCTGAAAAAGCCACTGATAAAGATATTGAATACCTTGAAAATAACATCTCAGCCATGGAAAGCGAGCCGGATGCTAAAAACTTCATCAGCGACCTTGATATTGCATTCCACAAAAAACTGGTTGATATTACCGGCAATAAAATTATCAGTCTGGTTGTTGAAACCATTCAAACTGCATTGATTAATATCAAACGTATTGTGCATACGGATGAACATTTTCTAAAAATGGTATGCGAAGGGCACAAAAGAATTGTAGCCGAATTAAAAGAGCATGACCCTGAAAAAGCGAGTAAAGCCATGCTGGAACATATTAATGAAGTAGAAAAAGGAATGTTGGAAAGTAAAAATGGGGCTATGATCTTTACTGAAAAGGGACTGTTAAAAAAAACCAGTAAAGCCGATATGTCCAGAAACATTTAGCAGGAGGAATTAGATGACCGAGATACCAAAAGAATCAAAAGTTGATTCTGCAATTACAAAAAAATTATGTGAAATCGTCGGGGAAAAGAATGCAACCGATTATAAGCATATCCGTTATGCCTATTCTTATGACCTGTCTTTTGTGAAGCCTAAATTGCCGGATTATGTTGTAATGCCGACAAATGTAGAACAGGTTCAAAAAATAATGAAATTTGCCAATCAGGAAAAGATTTCTGTAACGCCATTTACCGCGGGTACCAATATTGGGGGCCTTTGCATACCTGAAAACGGTGGAATTTTACTGGACATGAAGCGGATGAACGAAATAATCCGCATTGATGAAGAATCCCATTATGCTATTATTGAACCTGGCGTGTCCCATGCTAAATTTGCCAGTGCTCTTGCTAAATACAATCTCAGGTGGAGCTGGCCTGTGGGTCCGCCTTCAGCTTCGACTTCTTCCTGTGCCATCAGCCACGGCATCGGGGGATTAAGCGCGCGATACGGTCTAAACAGTGAAGAAATAACCAGCATGGAAGTCGTCTTGCCCACAGGAGAGCTTGTCCGTGTGGGTTCCTGCGCTATCCAGGAAGATGCCTGGCACTCTTGTTTACCCCTGCCGAGAATGGACGGGCTGTTTACCGGATGGCTGGGAACAACAGGGGTCATAACAAAAATCGGTTTGCGTGTACATCCTACGCCGCCTATCCTGAAAGTTTTTACAGCATCTACTGAAAACATAGGTCAAATGGCATCCTATCTTAGAACTCTTGGGAATTATGAAATCTGTGATGATCTGACCGCTGTCTCATGGTGGCTCTCAAATGTACCCATCCCCTATCCGTACAAACCAAAACCTGCTGATGCACCGGAATGGATCTCCTTTGCTACAACATTTTCCTGGACCGAAAAAGAGAAACAAGCCAGAGAAGAAATCTGGAGAATGGTGGTTGATGAAGAAACCAAAAAAGGATCTTCTTTAAAAGAGACAGAATATCCTGAGGAAGCTTTGAGAGCCAGAACCCAACTGCCCAGCCAGATTGTCGGTTCCACCAAGAATTATACAAAACAGGGCGGGGGCGGAATTTCATGGCCCGGAACCTTTACACCCGTTAACAAGTGGGAACCGGTGTATGAAGAATGGAAAAAAATCCTGATTGGCAGAAACTTGTCTCCTTCTGTTCGCGTAACCAATTACAGAGGTGTTCACTATGGCATGCTCCGTGCCATGATCCCCTTTCCAAAGAAAGACCCTGAGGCTGTTGAAAATGCAAGACAGGCCATTGTGGAATGCCTGAAAGTTGATTTGGATAATGGAGGCATCCCCTATAAACCACCCGTTGACTTTGGTGTGGAAATAAACAAAAGGGCCCATCCGGGATATGTTGACTTAATGAAAAGGGTAAAAAATATGCTGGATCCCAATGACATTATGAATACGGGGAAACTGGCACTTTAGAGACCATGGTTGAAACTTATTTTTTAAAAAATAGATGTCGTAACTATATTTGGAGGCTTTTATGAAGTGGGATATTCCTTCACTTGAAGAATTGGAAGATGCAGTATGGAAATGTACTGCCTGTGGTAATTGTAAAACTGCTTATGATTTCGGACCCCCGCCTACCAATGGCGAGATCTGTCCGGCCGGTGTTGAGTATGGATTTGACGGGAACATGGCATCCAAGGGAAAAATTGCCTTTGCCAGGGGAATCCTGGACGGCACGCTTGAATGGACCCAGGAATTTGTAGATGATATCTATAAATGTACCATCTGCGGCGGATGCCAGAACCAGTGCGAACTTGATCACAAGCCGGTGATTCCGGAAATCATAGAAGCCATGCGCCGCAAGGCTGTGGAGGATGGTGTGGGGCCCATGCCGACCCAGAAAGTCATTGCCCAGTCCATGAGAAGTTTTAATAACCCCTACCAGGGTCCCAGACGAGTTCGCACGGACTGGACGAGACCCTTTAAAAAAGCAAAAAAACCCATCAAGAATATTATGAAAAAGGATGCCCCGATCCTGTTTTATGTGGGATGTACAGGTGCCTTTAACCTGCCGGTCAGGAATTTTCCTGTAGCAACGGCTTCCATCTTCCAGAAACTGGGTCTTGATTTCGGTATCCTGGGAGAAAATGAGATCTGCTGCGGCTCCACTGCCATGAGACTGGGAGATGTGGAAGAGTTCAAACGCGTGGCTGAAACCAATATGAAAACCTTTAAAGATCTTCACGATAATCACGGGGTTGAAACCATTGTTACATCCTGCGCAGGCTGTTTCAGGGCAATGAAAAAAGATTACAGCCTTTCAGATGAATATGAAAAATACCTGGGCGGCCTTAAAATTATCCATACCACTGATTTTCTCTTCAACTATTTCAAAGAAGGCAAGATTAAATTTACCAAGGAACTTCCCTGGAAAGTTACCTATCATGATCCCTGTCACACGGGCAGACACCTCATTGACTATGATGTAGACGAAGATGGCTCCCAGCAGTGGAAAGGATCTTATCTTGGAAAAAGTGAGGACAACTGTCTGTACGACGTTCCCCGTGAAATGCTCAATGCTATTCCAGGTCTTGATTTTGTAGAAATGGAGAGAATCCGCAGCAACTCCTATTGTTGCGGCGGCGGTGGCGGTGTCATGACTGGCTATGGTGACTGGGCTGCAAAAAATGCCGGGTTAAGAATTCAAGAAGGACTGGAGACAGGAGCCGAGCACATGGTTTCCATTTGCCCCTTCTGCCATTATAATCTCAATGAAGGTTCAAAAAGAATTAAAAGCTCAATGAAAGTCTATGATCTGGTGGAGCTCATAGATCTGGCTCTTTAAATCAATTAAAATTCCATATTAATTCATGGGGACAGATTTTCATAATCTGTCCCTTTTTAAAAAAATAAATTTACAAAAAACCAGGGGGGAATAATGGATTTAAAAAAAAGAGTTATGGATCAATTGGAAGGCAAAACCGTTGATATGACCCCTGTCGGGTGCACCACAACCTATGGCATGGTGGATTTAATGGAAAAATGCGGTGCTGCAAGACCCTTTGCAGACACTGACCCCCAGGCCATGGCGACACTGTCCCAGGCAGGTGAACTGGCAGGATTTGAGATGGTCAAAGCCATGGGATGGGATATTACTCCCATGAGCGAGGCTTTTGGCTGCGTTCTCGGTATTCCACAAATTGACCTCCAGTATTGCGTTAAGGAACACCCGTATGCAGAAAGCCTTGATGGACTGGACTACCCGTCTGATTTTCTTGATCGTGGAAGATTTCCTATCTATAAAAAACAATTTGAAATACTAAAAAAAGAAGTCAATGGGAAAAAGGCTATTTTTGGTGAATCTGAAGGCGCTTTTACCTGTGGCGCAAATCTTGTGGCCACTGAAAACTTCATGAGATGGACTTTTAAGCGGAAAAAAGATGTTGAAAAGGTCCTTGAAATTACCAAGCAGGCCATGATTGATGTCATTAATTTTGCCTTTGAAAACGGAGCAGATTATTATGTGATGGCAGAACCCACTGCCGGCCCTGCCCTCATGAGTCCAAAAATGTTCAAAAAATTTGTTGTACCTGTATTATCCGATGTTGTTGCTAAAACAAATGGTCCGCTTGTACTGCATATTTGCGGCAATACAGATATGATTATCCCCTTGATGTGTGAAACAGGTGTCAAGGGCATCAGCATTGAAGAAGGTGCCAATATGAAAGAAGCTGTAAAGATTGCCCATGCAAACGGTGTCAGAGTATTCGGTAATGTAGCCGCTGCCACCACCCTTTTTATGGGAACCCCTGAAGAATCCTATAAAGAAGCCTTTGCAGCCCTTGAAAATGGAACAGATTTCCTTTGTCCCGGATGTGGTATCGCCCCGGGATCTCCACTTGAAAATATTTTGCAGTTGAAAAAAGCCAGAGATGATTTTTTCAAATAAAGCCGTTTAGGTCAGTGGGGAACCCTTAACCTTATTAAAAGGTAAAAGGAAATCCCCTATAACAATGATTCATCATTAATTAGGAGGTAGAAAATGAAGAGGTTTATCAAAGTTTCGCTGAGTTTAATGATCGTTGTCCTGTTCTTTGCACCACAAAATGTATTTGCCAAAAAACCGGTTAAAATCGGCGTATTAGTTCCCCTTACCGGTATAGTAGCCCAGGGTGGCCTTGAAATGAAGTATGGAATTGAAATGGCTGCTGAAGAAAAAGGAACTGTTCTGGGAAGACCCATCGAGCTTATTGTTGAAGACACACGGGTTAAACCTCCCGTTGCCGTAACAAAAGCGGAAAAACTGGTTTACAAGGATGGGGCAAAAGCCTTGATCGGTGTATTTTCAAGCGGTGTTGGTCTGGCTCTTGCCAAGAATATCGATAAGCTGAATGTCCCATTTGTCAGTACCCATGTAATGACAACTAAATTTTATAACCTTCATCCTCTTGTTTTCAGAAGTGGTCAGTTGGCAAACGACCAGACAGCTGTTGGAAATGTAAAAGGAATTTTAGCCCGACCAGACCTGAAAAAAAGAACCTATTATGTAATTGTACATGATTATTCATGGGGTCATGATGCCGGCGAAAGATTCATTGCTTTAGCAAAAGAAAATGGTATTAAAGTTTATAATGATACCTATGATAAAGCACCCATTAAAACCAAAGACTGGTCATCTTATATCAGTAAAATCAAAGCCTCCGGCGCTGATGGCGTTTACATGGCTTTTATCACCAATGTCATTCCTGTTTTTGCAAAACAAGCATCTGATTTCGGACTACAGGGAAAGGTAAAACTCATCTCTGCAGCAGCACCGGGACCTTTGGAGCTTGAAGCCGGCGGAGAAGCCTGCTACGGTATCTTCGGTGCTTCAGACTGGTCATGGGATGTTGATAACGCAAATTCCAATGACTGGGAAATGAGATTTTGGAAAAGATTTAATACAATTCCTTCTGATGCAGCAGTTCACAGTTATGTCGGCGCGATGAACCTTTTTAATGCAATTGAAAAAGCCGGTAATACAAAGGCTAAAGATATTGCAGCAGCTCTCAGAGGAATCAGCTATGATGGTCCTTACGGAAACGTTCGAATTTCCGCAAAAGATAATTGTATGCGCAATTCAGCCGTTCTGACAGAAACAATGGCAGCACCGGAAAATCCATTTGGTGCTAAAGTTTATATGAAAGTTTTAAAAACTTTTTCTGCAGACGAGCTAGGGCCTAAAGAATAAGAGAATTCTAAAGAAAAGATTATTCAATAAACTTTTATTCTAAATTATAAATCAATCTGTATGAAAATATTCCACAACAGATTATTTTCATACAGATTCCTTGGATAGGCATTCGTATTATGGGTGGAACACTCGGTATTATAGTAGATATCTCATTAAACAGCCTTGTTCTAAGCGGCGTGTTTCTCATAGTGGCAATTGGTCTGAATATTATTTATGGACTGAGCCGTATAATGAACATGAGTCACGGTGCTTTATACGCTGTAGGTGCCTATACCGGCTATACGCTGGTGGCAAGCGGGTTGAATTATTTTGCAGCCCTTATCATCGCACCAATAATTGTAGGCGCCATTGGATTGTTAATAGAAAGAACCATTATTGCGCCCATGCGCAAAAGATCCATGGTGTATACACTGATTTTAACCTATGGACTCATGTTTTTTATTGACGGTATGATTAAATATGTCTGGGGAAATAAGCCATGTTTTATTGACTTACCGGCATTTTTACAGGGAACCATGCCCATCCTTGGAACCGAGTATCCCATTTTCAGGGTGGCTACATTGTTTCTTATCGCTGGGATAATGGGCGGTTTAATGCTCTTTTTAAGTAAAACCAGGGTGGGATTAATCCTGCGGGCCTCAAGCACAATTCCCGAGATGGTATCCTGTCTGGGTATCAACATGAGCTATGTTCACATGGGTGCATTTGTCCTGGGATGTATCATGGCCGGGATGGCCGGGATTATTGCAGGGCCTTTGACCACCATTGATCCTTTAATGGGCAGTGAAATGCTGATCTCTTCTTTTGTTGTTGTTGTGATTGGGGGGTTAGGCAGTCTTAGGGGTGCTGTGATCGCAGCTATTCTTATCGGCGTTGTCCAGACACTTGCAGAATTTTTTATCACTGATCTGGCTATGGTAATCGTTTATATACTTATGGCGGTTATTCTTGCGTTCATGCCTCGCGGCATTCTTGGGGAAGGAAAATTTGAATAATGGAGAACACAACTAATATACCGGGTATTAATAAAAGAGTCCATCCATTAAAAATCGTAATGATTATTATAGTTTTAATCGGTTTGGCACTTTTCCCTTTTATATCTGAGAACCGGTTTTACATCAGCCTGATAAATGAAATGATGATTTACGGGCTTTTGGCCATGAGTCTGGATGTTCTTTTAGGGTACACCGGGTCATTATCATTTATGCATAATGCCTATATGGGTATCAGCGCCTATGTCGTGGGTCTGTTCTTAATCCATTTATCGCCCACCTCATTATGGCTTGCCTGTTTTGCGGGTATTATCTTTACATCCGCTGTGGCGCTGCCCGTAGGCTGGGTTCAGGTGCGGACCGGCGGACTTGCATTTGCCTTGCTTACCATGGCCTTTGGTATGATGTTTCATACAATTGTATGGAAATGGTATGATGTAACCGGTGGTGACGACGGTTTAATGGGAATGCCCAATCCTGATATCACTCTGTTTGGGTGGAACCTTGGCAACTCAGGTAATCCCGTAACAATTTATCTTTTTACCTTGGTTATTGCGGCCATTTGCTTTTTTCTTACCCGCCGTATTATAAATTCGCCCTTTGGAGCAGTACTTGAAGCCATACGTGAAAATGAAGACCGTGCCTCCTTTATTGGGATTAATGTCCGCAGGTACAAACTTTTGGGGTGGATGCTTGCCTGTATGCTTGCCAGTGTAGCAGGCGCGTTGTTTATTCTATATAAAGGATATATCGGCCCCACCACCATGAGCGCCTTTGCCGGAGCAGGCGTTTTGATGATGGTTCTTCTGGGTGGTATGGGATCTTTATGGGGAGCATTTGTGGGCGCAGCAATTTTTATTTATATTCAGGATTACATCAGTACCATGACTGAACATTGGGAAATTTTTCTTGGACTGGTTGTTATTTTTCTGGTTTTATTTTTACCAACGGGATTCGCCGGTCTGGGCGAGCATCTCAAGCGATTCCGAAAGGCTTAAATATGGAGGAACTACTCTGTACAGAAAATTTATGCCGCAGTTTTGGCGGTGTAATGGCAACAAATCGTGTGTGTTTCAGCTTAAACAAGAATGGTCTGACTTCTATCATCGGTCCAAATGGTGCCGGCAAGACAACCTTTATTAATATTGTTACGGGGAAAATAGGCGCAAGTTCCGGGAAAATACTTTATAAAGGAAAAGATATTACCAATAAGCCAACCCATGAACTGGTAAAACTGGGCATTTGCAGAACTTTCCAGATTAACAGTATTTTTGAAAATCTTAGTGTCTTTGAAAATTTAAGGATTGCCAGACAGGCTAAAGATGGCGGTTCTTTAAAAATTTTCTCTTCAAAACACAGTCTCAAGGCAGTAACCCAGAAAACCTGGGCATTAGTGGAACGTCTTGGATTAAAGGACATGGCTGCCAGACCTGCAAAGAACCTGGCATATGGAGATCAGCGGGTATTAGAGGTGGCCATTGCCATGGCCGGCGACCCCAAAATTCTATTTTTGGATGAACCCACTGCAGGAATGTCACCGGCAGAAACCCAACATATATCAAAACTGATTAAAGATCTGGCCAAGGAAATTTGTGTTGTATTGGTTGAACATGACATGGATATGGTGATGAGTATTTCTGATAAAATAACTGTTCTTCAATACGGCTGTACCATAGCAGAAGGCACACCAGACGAGATCCGGAACAATCAGCAGGTCAGGGAGGCATATCTTGGAAAAGAGGAATAAAATCCTTAATATAGAGGAAATTCAAACCTATTATGGCGTAAGCCATGTTATTCAGGGACTGTCCATGTATATAGAGAAACAGGAAGCGGTTTCGATTCTTGGACGAAACGGAGTAGGCAAGACCACTACCCTGCGGTCTATCATGGGACTGACACCGCCTCGATCCGGGAACATATATATTAATGATACAAAGACAACCCGTTGGCAGCCCCATAAAATTTCCAAGATGGGGGTGGCCTATGTACCTGCCGAAAGACATATTTTCCCGGGATTAAGTGTAGAAGAAAATCTCATGATGGCTGCAAGACCGGGAAATGGCAATGATGCATGGACATTGGAAAAAGTGTGTGATCATTTTCCAGTGCTTGCTGAGAGAACCAAACAGGATGGCTCAACACTCAGCGGTGGCGAACAGCAGATGCTGGCCATTGGACGTGCCCTTATCAGCAACCCAAAGATCATCATAATGGATGAGCCTTCACAGGGGCTATCTCCTCTGCTTGTGCAGATGATAACGGATGTTGTCTTGAAATTTTGTATAAAATCCGGAATAACAATGCTCATAGTTGAACAGAATTACCGCATGGCACTTAAAGTCGCCAGCAGGCATTACTTAATGGGCACTAAAGGAGAGATAGTCAAGGTTGCTTCAACAAAGGAGCTTGTGGACAACCCTGAGATTATTCAATCCCATTTATCTGTGTAATAATATTATTTTAGCATAACCCTATTTTTTTTAAAGGTTTTCAATACACCACTTATGATACCGGGTACATGTCATATAAGTAAACAAACCATGTATTTTAAGTGAAACATTAAAACATCCGATGTTTTAATGTTTAATCTTTTTCTTGACTTTGCCGGATTATATGTTTAATCTGTTTCTATTTAGGAAGGTTATGGATACTTATCAAATAGTTGCCCCAAAGAATATTACACTCGATATTAGAATCTAATGGATTGTGAGATCAATAAAAAGATATTATTCTTTGGGTGCCCCTTGGATTGTGATGAAAAATATGATTCCATTCAGGAAAAACTCCATATGCTGAAAACTGCTCAAGGTTTTGTTGATCCGCTTGAGGGGGTAATGGAACATTTTGATTGTGATATCCCAGGGGATTTATGGGAAAACCTGGGTTCATTACCTGTACCGTCATGGCTGGGCCCGAAACCGGAATCCAGGGATCATTCAAAAGTCACCACTGAAAATTTCATTTCATTTATTGACAATAATGATTGTAAAAAATTTGCAGACAATGTGGATGGATTTGTTACTGATCAAATTCTTCCTAACATACCCTGCATGATAGGAATTGATCATTCCTTGACAGGGGGCGTTTACTCATCCTTGTCCCGCTATTACGGCAAAGAAAACCTGTCTTTAATTATAATTGACAGTCATACAGATGCTGTTCCAATGCCGATACTTGCCGGTGCAATCCAGTATGATATGGATAAAAATCCGTCTTCTGTCCATGACAGCGATGATCCCTTTTTGTATAATCGCTCAGATTCATACAATGCAAGTTCCTTTGTGCACAAACTTGTTACTGAAAAACTGGTTAACCCTAAAAACCTGTATATCTTAGGGGTCAGCGATTATCCTGAAAAAAAGTTTCTGCGTATCAAGGATCCACGGATTAAGAAATATACCAATGCCTATGTTGGTCTTAAACGCATGGGAGCAAAAATCATCACTAAAAAAGAATGCAAATTAAATACAAAAAAAATCAAAGGCTTTCTTGAAAAAATTTCAACCCCCTATGTCTATGTTTCCATTGATATGGATATCGGGGCGAATAATGCATTGGAAGGAGTTCGATTTCGCAACTGGAAAGGGCTAAATGAACCACAAATCAAGAAACTGGCAGATATTGTGACCCGGATTTTTTCCGATTCAATACAATTGGCCGGCATGGATATCTGTGAAATAGATACGCGCAGAGCTGGAAAAGCGAATTCTTCCGGCCATGACAGGACCTATGAGATAGCCGCAAATCTGATTAAAAAAATAGCTTTTACCAAAAATTTTTAGGGATCATCAGGGGAAAATTACTTCCCCTCCTGTAAATAATTTATAATTAATAGAACGCAGTAAAGAAAAAAACAAAGGAGAACAAATGGAAGAGAACCGGTATTACAATATTGAAGATGAATCAGCAGACAAACAAGTAAAACAATTAAAATATTTTGTCGACGGAGAATTCAAGGCATCTAACACAACAAATTACATGGATTGTTACAATCCATCCACAGGAGACATCATAGCCCATGCACCTCAATGTACACAGGATGAGGTTGACAGTGCTATAGAAAGCGCAAAAAAGGCCTATCCTGCATGGGCTGCAACCCCTGTTGCAAAAAGGGTTCAGGTTTTATACAAATTTAAAGCCCTTGTTGAAAAACATCTGGATGAACTGACCTATCTTTTATGCCAGGAAGAAGGCAAAAACTGGACTGAGTCAATGGGTGATGTATTAAAGGTAAATGAAGTTGTTGAATTTGCCTGTGGTGCCCCTCACCTGATGAAGGGCGAATCTCTCATGAATGCCAGTACAGGATATGATACTGTCCTCTACCATGAGCCAATTGGTGTTTTTGCTGGGATCGCACCCTGGAATTTTCCTGCCATGATACCCCATGGCTGGATGACCCCCATATGTGTTGCCACAGGAAACTGCATGATCCTCAAAGCAGCCAGCTTTGTTCCCCAGACAGCATTGCGGATGGCAGAACTATGGAGGGAGGCAGGACTTCCCAAAGGTGTTCTCAGTGTTGTAACCGCCGGAAGAAATGAAGCTGAAATTTTTCTGAAACATCCGGATATCAAAGGCGTAAGTTTTGTAGGATCCACAAGTGTTGGCAAACATATCTATAAAACAGCTGCCGCCCACGGTAAGAGAGTTCAAGCTCTGACAGAAGCAAAAAATCATGCTTTGGTTCTAAAAGATGCAAAAATAGAAAGAACTGCCAGGGGTATTATCAATGCTTATTGCGGATGTGCCGGTGCAAGGTGCATGGCCTGTCCTGTGATTGTTGTTGAAAATGAGATAGCAGATGAGTTGATCGAATACCTGAAAAAATTTGTTGCCGAACTAAACCTTGGACCTGCCTATGATCCTAATACAGGTATGGGACCCGTCATGAATCAGGGTCACCTTGACTTTATCAAAGGCTGGATTGAAAAAGGCATTGAAGAAGGAGCAGATCTTATTGTTGACGGAAGGAATCCAGTTGTAAAAGGATATGAAAATGGATTTTTTCTGGCACCCACTATCTTTGACAATGTCACAGCAGATATGACCATTGGTGATAAAGAGGTTTTTGGACCCGTACTTTGCATTAAGAGGGTAGACTCTTTTGAAGAAGGCCTGGCAATAATGAACAATAGCCGCTTTGCCAATGGATCTGTTATTTATACCCAGAACGGACATTATGCCCGTGAATTTGCATACAGGACAGACGGCGGCATGGTTGGTATCAATGTTGGTATTCCCGTTCCTCTGGGAATTTTTGGTTTTACCGGCCACAAGGACTCTTTTTTCGGAGATCTGCATTGCATGGGTAAAGACGGATTCACATTCTTTACAGAATCCAAGTGTGTAACACAGACATGGTTCCCTGAAACAGATGAAAAAGTTGGTAAAGTTGATACCTGGGATGGAACCATTTCTTCCATGCCTGATAAATATAAATAAGTTCATTACCCGGCTTTTAAAGCCTGCACTTTTGCAAACCGGCGGACGTATAATTTCCAGACTATTCCGTCGGTTTGCAACGACCCCTTGTATTGAGATGGTGCTGTTGCAAATCTTTTTGATAACCTGAGGGTCACATGCAAATAATTGCTATTTGGTGGAAATGCTACTCTTGGTATTTCCACCAAATAGCAATTATTGTCTGGGTGTTGAATCAAATTTTCTTCGAACACAAAATTTTGTATTTGATTATAATGCTGAAAACCCAGGTCACTTAATAATTAAGCTCCCAGTTTCATTTAGTTGTGAGTTATCCTATCAAATTCCGTCCATTTTTAAAAAATACTCCGTCTGAATTTTTGAAGCAAGGCTCTGATTAATCTCAAATATACCTTAACGACATTTTGATTAATTTCATGATGTCTATTTCCCATATATTGGAATTTGTCATTATCCAGAATTCTATTTATCATGACAATCTGAGTGTTATCCTGGTAGAAAATAGGTTTTTTTTAAAGAATGATATTGCCGCCCCCATTCTTTTTTGGTAACGGTTGAATGTTATTTGACAATCGGAGTTTTACAGAAAAAAACTGGTAAACATATAGTTAGTTCGGCTAAGGAAACGTCCATGCAATGCAACTTTTGCCACAAAGAAATCACAGAGGGCGGATATGTCTGGCTCAACAAACAGTGGTGTGTAATCAGCCATGTCGAACCACACGCTGGCGCTGGGCTACCTCATATCTGCAACAAGTGTTCATTCTCGCTTAGCAAAAAGGAAATAATACAAGAGCTGATGAAACAACATCCAGCACACAAGCACGCGGTGGAGTCGATCATCGAACGATGTAAACAAGAGGGCTACGGAATCACCTTCTCCAACCAGAAAATTGACGACCTGCTTGGCCTCAAACTGCCAGTGCACTGCTCACGTGAAGAGCGTGAAAATTTCAAATTCGAACGAAAGCAGGGCCTTGATAATATCAAACGTGACCTGCTCTATAACTATAATCTGCGCTTCACCGGCACAAAGAAAACCAAGAAAGGCCATGGCGGTTGGTGTGTTCGTCAATGCTGAGATAGAAAAGAGAGGGACAATAATTTCAGAAAAAAGAGCATCAGATAACTATGACTAAGAAACTGGCAGTGTTTGTTGGAACCAGAAGAGCACTGCAAGAGCTACTGAGCCCTTGATTTCATATGGGTGGATATATTATTGTAGCAGGATATTTTTATAGAAAGGACCTCCATGGGATTATCATTGCAAGATCAGCTCCTGAAAGCAGGGATAACTGATAAAAAACAAGCTAAAAAAGCCAAGCACGAAAAACGGGCTAAACGTAAGAAAAACAAGGGAAATAAAGCTACCCCTGAAATAAACCAGGCCCAGCAGGATCAGTTAGCCCAGGCTAAGCGCAGCCAGGAGCTCAACCGCCAGTTCAACCAAGAAAAAGAGAAGCTGGAGAAACTGTCCCAGGTAAAGCAGCTCATTGAAACTCATCGCCTGAAACTGGATAAATACGAGGAACCCTACTACTTCAAGGTGGGTAAAAAAATAAAGAAACTCTACGTTAACGAGGATATTACCAAGAAACTAAACAGTGGAGAGTTGGCTATTGTTAGTTTTGATGATCTCTTCGAAATTGTCCCCGACAAAGTTGCTCAGCAGATAGCCGACCGTGATCAAGATTCTTTGGTAGTGCTCCACAAAACTAAGAATAGTGGGTAAAAATCTGTTCAAACTATATCTTGTATCACGGCGAATCATAAAAAATCCAGACAGGAGAATGAAGCGCTCGGTAATTTGTCAAAATTGACTCCAGACAGATATTACCATATATAATCGGTAGTAAAAAAACTTAAATTTGGTTCATTCTTATTACACATTCTCTTAAAGTTTTCCATTTCCAAACTTTTAAATGAATTGGATATCTCGTATTTTGGTTGGGACGAATTTGTTAAAAATACGTTATAGCTCAATTTGCATTTCAATTAGATTTCTGCTGAAGCCCGCTTTTTCATAAGCCCTGATTGCTGCCGTATTACTATTGTATACGTTTAAAATTAATTCATATGTGTTTTTGCTCTTACACCACTTAGCCAGCCTTTCAACAATCTGCTTGTTCACTCCTTTTCCCCTGTATTCTGGATCAACATACATAAAA
>Ga0307989_1000758_pt1 | contig 19119 bp, 13 predicted proteins | sample EllFjometagen185_FD_203164 | JGI IMG/M metagenome (GOLD analysis project Ga0307989, IMG submission 203164) | Marine microbial communities from Ellis Fjord, Antarctic Ocean - #185 | ecosystem: Environmental > Aquatic > Marine > Unclassified | place: Southern Ocean | collected 2014-10-08
AGGATTAGATGTTTTACTGGTCTTTAACGCCTGCACAAACTTACCTGGCATTGCCCCGATATAGGTACGCCGATGCCCTTTGATTTCTGCTTCATCCCGCATCCCTCCTAAAGAGAAACGGTAGAATTCCCGACCCAATGCTCTGGCGACCGATTGCCCAATCGATGTTTTCCCCACACCTGGGGCCCCGGTTAACAGTATAATTGATCCGGCCAAATCACCTTTTAATACACCGACAGATATGATTTCTAATATACGGTTTTTAACATCCTTCAGACCATAATGGTCATCATCAAGAATTTTTGCCGCTTTTTTAATATTATTATTATCTTTTGTATATTTTCCCCATGGTAATACAGTCAGCCAATCAAGATATGATCGGGTCACATTATATTCAGGAGATGAGGGTTCAAGTACCTTCAATTTATCCATTTCCTCTTCGATTCGAGTCTTCACATCATCATCTGTGATTTTTAATGTTTTTAAGCGCTCCTGATACTTTTCCAGTTCAGTTTCCTTGTCACCTTTGCTTAAACCCAGCTCTTTCTTGATTTCTGTTAGCTGTTGCTTGAGAAAAAACTCTCTTTGCTGAGTAGAAAGACGCGCTTCGATTCGTTTATTAATCTTTGCCTGAATTTTAGTTATCTCAAGTTCCTTCTTTAATAAAACCAGTACCTGCTCAATTCGTTCCTTGATATCCAATGTTTCAAGAATGGATTGTAACTCTTCACCGGAAGCCGTTGTCATGGATGCTGAAAAATCAGTCAGCATACCAGGTTTATTGATATTGATTTGTCCCATTAAAAGGCCCAGCTGCTCTTTAAATAGGGGCTTTTGATTCATTAGTTCTTTTATATTGTTAATGACAGAAACGGAATAAGCCTTCAATTCATTATCAATCTCAATATTTTTTTCATATATATAATCGACACTAATTCTCAAACCCGTCTCTTTTGTGATGAGTTCTTTGACTCTTATCCTTTCAAGCGCCTGAACAACCAGATGAACCTGAATTCCGTCTTTTTGATCTGAAAACTGCAGGACCTTAACAACCACCCCAATTTTATGCAAATCATCGGCAGATTCAATTTTTCTGATTTCTGTCATTAGGTCAACAGGCATATCTTCAATTTCATTGGCCAGCACAAGGGCGACATAGTTGGATGAAGCCTTTATTTCATCAATCAACTTCTGGGTGGCTTCACCCCTTGTCAATATAATGGGGGCCATCATCTTTGGAAAAAGAGGGCGGTCATAAAGAGGTATTAAAGGTAATACCGGTGGTAATATCGTATCGGCCAGCACAACAGTTGTATCATCTTTCCCTGTTTCATCAACGCCGTTGTGTTCAACCTCAACATCCAAAATATCCTGTTGTTTATCTGCCATGGGTTCTCCTTATTAATTTGGTTCAAGTAGTTTGTCGGTAGATCTGATAAAGTTTTCTACCTAAAAGAAAATAACCTTCCATAATCAATTTGTCAATCCATTCAAAATAAGATGCATCAACAAAAGTGTCTCATGAAACATGACCTTGTCACCGATGATACGTTTTTCTGAGAATAGGTAGTGGTTTATACTCAGAGGATCTAAGTTCATATCCGTTTTCTCTTTGATATATAGTATCTACTGCAAAACGGATACCATCGTAAATAATAAGAGATTTTAATTGATTAATAAATACTGTAATGGTGGGACTTCATAAGAATAGAGGATCTCTAATAAAGCATCCCTGCCAATTTATCCATTGCATTTGCTCGTTAAATTTCGTCTGAAGTTGGCAATGCCAATAGGACTTTTAGGCGGTAGGGTAACACAATATTTGCCAAACAGAAGCTTTTTTGTAACGATTCACTAATTCTAAAATATAGAGATCAAAAGCCATGACTCTGGTGGTGTTTGAGGGAAGTTGAGCGACAGCCTTGAGCGAAAGCAGCATCAGCGGTATGGCGGATCTAAGCAACCATGGTGAATAGTTACGTTTTTTTATCAAACGCTTCCGGTCAAAAAAGCATAACCGGATATGGCTGGAGGTATTATTGGCCTTTAGGTGAATAGAAAATGGGATATTGGCCTAATCAGACCGGGAGTAAAATAGAGGTTGAAGCAGAATCCGCATGGAATTAAATGAGGAAGCTGAAATGGCAGTACTCAGAAAACAGGAATGGCTAAAGCGGTGAAATTTTCAGCAGCGGTCTCTGTTTAAAAAACAGGACGTATAAATATAACAATTCACGGCACCTAAAATATATAGCCCAAAAGCCATGCCTCGGGGCTACTCGATTAAATGGTAAGCTTTCATCTCCTCCAATAGTGTTGATAAAACGACTTTAACAATCACAATACTGGGTATCGCAAAAAGCATTCCGGCAAATCCAAACATGACCGACCCTCCCATCACTCCAAATATAACAACCAGCGGATGCAAACTAACGGCACTCCCAAGCACAATGGGTTGAAAAACCACATTATCCAGAACCTGGACAATACCCACTGTAATTAAAACCCAGAGAATGATATTGTTGGGATCTATAAAAGGTAAAAGCGGAACCATATCTTCCGCAATCAGCGCATAGAACATTCCAACAACCAGTCCAATGGCAGGTCCTAAAAAGGGTATCGCATTCGCAGCACCCGCGATCACACCAATGATTAAGGCCCACTGCAAATCGATCCCAATCAGAAACAGACAAATAAAAAATGAGAAGCCAACCAGAGAACATTCAATCATGGTTCCTCTCAAATACTTACCTATCGCATCGTCCACATTATTAATAATTGCCAGAACCATCTCAAAATACCGGTTAGGCACCAACATCACCAGGCTTTTTTTAATACTGCCATTATCAACCAGCAAAAACAGAAATACAAACGGTGCTACCAGCCAGGTGGAAACGATATTGCTTATTTTAGATATAAACCCCTCACTGGATGATCCCGCCTGCTGATCATCTTCAGCTTTTTCCTGCATTTTATCCAATTGCTTAATAAACGCTTCCTCTTTTTGTCTTTGCTGAAGGACAATATTATTTTGATTATACTTATAATAACGTTCCAAAAGTGGTGTTCCGCCATGAAGCCTTTGGTAATATCCCTGGAACCCCTGTTGCTCCTCGGGTGTAAGTTGAAGTAACTTAACAAACTCATGATAAAGCGGGTCAATCTCCTTTCTCACTGTATCGAGAATAAAACTGCTCTCTTTTCCGATAAACTCGTCATACTTCTCATTTAATTTGTACTGGACCCTGATACGCAGAATATTTTTTCCATCCTCATCAGGAATCACATCTCTGATACGCTCCGTCAGAAATGTAATACTACCCACAAAAACACACAGAAGCACAATGAGTGCCAATGCGTCCGGTATACCCTTCTTTTTAAGCTTACGCAGAAGCGGCAAACAGGCATAGGCCAACAGTGCACCCACGACACTGGGAACGATCATCGTCCTGAGCTGGTAAACGATATAAAGAAAAGCCACAAACGAAACGAACACAATTACACGATAAAAAATCTTTGAACGGCTCTTTCTCTCATCAACGTAATCCATGGTTTTCTTCTGAGTATAAGTGTAAAATAGTTTAAAGATTATCTTTTATAGAGTTGTTCGTTTGTTGCTTTCAAACGTTGCCCAATGATCAATGCCAGTTTTTTCATGATTTTACTACCAATTGTTGGATAGGTTTTCAAGAGTTTATTCAGCTCAGACCGAAAAAATGCCAGGGCCATCGTGTTCTCGGAAACTTTCGCAGAAGCCGATCGTGGAGAGTTATCTAGCAAAGCCAATTCTCCCACAAACGAACCGGCTTTTAAGGTAGCCAGATGAATCTCATCATCTCCCGAACCGGGTAAAACGATGTTGACCACCCCTTTTTTTATAATAAACATTGCCGCACCGGGTTGATCCTTTTGAAACATATATTCACCCGGCTGATAAACACGTTGATGAACCAATTGAGAGATGGTCTTCAATTCGCGTTTGGTCAGATGTTCAAACAGCGGGATTCTTTTTAGAATGTCAATTACAGAGATATCATCATCTTCGGCTTTATTCTTGAAAATATTGTCCCAAAAACTATTTGTTTTAAACTTCCTTTGTCTTCCCTTATCATCCTGGGTTAAATATTCAGTCAGACTATCCAGCTCTTCCTGCTCATTGGGATGAATAATTCCGTCTGCCAGTACCACTTTTTTAACCACTGAAATCAATTCATCTTTAGATTCATCATAGTTAATTTCGGGGAATATTTTGCAGATTTCTCTGATGTTATGTGCAAAATCCTGATAGGAAAAGTGGAGTAATTTCGGTTCTATCTCCGTAATCAGCTGTTCAATAAAGGCTTCATGATACCCCCATTCTTCTGATAAAAGCTGAACGATGAGGGTTCTCTCATCCATGGAAAAATCACCATCCGCATAGGCAATCTTAATACACGGAATGATAAGCAATTCCATAATGGAACAAGCCATTAAACCTAAAAGACTATCTGTTTTCAAAGAGGCGGTATTTTCAGTAATCCGCTCTTTTTCATCACGCATTAAATCCAGATTCAGTTCTTTAATCCTTAACCTTTCTAGACTTCCGGGTGTCCATCCTGTCATTTGGACGGCAATCATAATGGCAAATGACAACTGCCCAATGCCATTCATTGTTGAAAAAACCTCATTCAATCCATATTTCGCTTTTTCATTTTCACTCTCTTTGGAATGTACAACACTAAACAAATCATCATTGTCCTTCAGTTGTTCAAAAAACTCCTGATTGATTTGAAGTCGTTGCTGAAATCGCTTGTAATCGAGAAATATATATTCGTTACCGATTGTCTGTTTAGATGCTGAATCTAAGCTCATTGAAAGACACCTTTGTTATGATTTCCGATTATACCGTATAGATTAAACCCATGCTCGATTTAATAAGTTACTAAACTTCCCATTTGAAGTTAAGCCAGGCTGGAATCGTTTCTTTTCTACCTCTAAGGTCAGTGTTTACTCAACCGATTCTTTGTATATATCACCAACGCCCTGTCTAAGTAAATATCCTTCGAGACTTGTTAAAATAACATTTCTGGTGCAACAATCCGCACAACGTCTTTTGCATTTCAATTTGTAACTATTCAGCAATACTTACAGTATTCGTAAAAAGGTTGTAAAATCAACCCCTCTGAGGTTTGGTTAAAAGGCAGAAGTATTATAGGCAGAAGGCAGAAAAAAGTGCTGGATCGATAAAAGGCTCTGAGCGTCTCAACACTTCTTTCTGCCTTCTGCCTTGTCCACTTCTGCCTTTTGAGCCAATTACGAAAAATTTGATACTTTCATATTTTTCATAACAGCTAAAATTTTGCTGAATAGTTACTTCAATTTAAGCTCAGATATATAATCATCGTGTATTTTATAGATTTGAACTAAAGTTTCAATGTTATTTTTAATTTTTTCTTCCCTATCCCGTATTTGAGATTATTACGCCATTATTTTAACTTATAAAGCAACATATGAATCTTTTAAGCATAGGAAACGATGCCGTCATGGACAACAGAATATTTCAAGATGGGCTGATCCCTTACCGTTTTTTTATTTTTTAGGAAAGAAAGATCACACAACACAATACAATTCCTATGACCAACGCAAATAGATCATGAGTCTGAATATGAAGCTCCGGATCTGTGCGATTTTCAGAAAAGCACCTGGATTCCATCGCATAAGCCAATTCATCTGCGCTTTTGAAAATACGGGTAATCAGAGGAATGGCAAAGGTAGATATTCTATATATTGGATTTTTTCTACTTTCCACCCCTCTCGATCTTTGTGCGTCTCCCACTTCTCTTGCCTCTTCAATAATCATCGGCAGAAACCGGATCATCAAACTCAACATGATGGCAATTCTTTTTTCCGGTACTGCGGGCACTGGCTTCAGATACCACTGAATGGCAGACTTGATCTCCATTGTCGAAGATGTTCGCATGAGCACTATTGCTAAAAAGACAACAGTCAGTAATCTCCAACAGAATAAGGCACCGTTATAAACACCTTCTATGCTAATAGTTATCCATCCGAACTCATATATCACTCTACCCGGCAAAGAAATAGATCGGGTAAAAAATACAAATATCAATAAAATCAAAAAAAAACGAATTTCTCTAAATGCGGATCTTAAGCCAATACGCTGGTAAAAAAAAATACCGGTAATAAAACAGGAGAGAATAGTCAGCCCCGTCACTCCTGTATTCAGCGATGCAATATTTAAACATACAAACAGCAATAATTTACATCTTATATCTATCTGATCAATGAATCGTCTTTGCCGATCACGAACAAATACATTCAGTCCAGCCACGACACAACTCCTTTCCCAAGTTTAACAGAACAAGGCATTCGAATTCCATATTGTTCGACATCCATTATAATTCCTGCTGGAGATCCTGATTGAACAATCCGTCCGCGTTGCATCACAACTAACCGATCTGCCTGAGCAATTACTTTTTCCAATTCATGGGTAATAATGATAATTGTGTGTCCCGTCCGATGAAGATTTATAATTTGTTTTAATACCTGCCTTGAACCTGGATAATCAAGATTAGAAAAAGGTTCATCAAAAATAATAACACGGGGTAACATTACCAGAATTCCCGCTATCGCCAGCTTGCGTTTTTCTCCTCCGGACAAGGTATGCGGCTTATGATCTCTCAAAGCGGTTAATCCAACATCATTAATCGCTGCATCGACTCTATTATTAATCTCGTCTCTTGGTAATGACAGGTTTTCCGGTCCGAATGAAATATCACTGTAAACAGTCTCCCCTACAATTTGCATATCTGCATTTTGAAAAACCATGCCCACAGTCTGCCTGGTTTTACGAATATCCTTCTGAATAGATTCGCCATTAAGTAAAACCTCCCCGGAAGTTGGATTTAACAAGCCATTCAGGTGTCGGCAAAGGGTTGTTTTTCCAGACCCATTTTGCCCACCAATGACCACGAACTCTCCTTTTTTAATTGAGAGGTTAATATTTTCCACACCACATGATCCATCGGGGAAGAAATGACTCAGGTTTACAATCTCAAGTATATTCATGGGAATTACATTTCAGCTGTTTTTAATCATCAAAGGTCTAAGTGTTCTTACAATAGGAACAGCGGCGGCAATCTTGATAATATCCCCAATAATAAACGGGATCATGCCCACAGCAACTGCTTTATTCCATGACATACCTGTTACCATTTTTAACCAGGGAACTCCCCCGCAGTATACCATACAGGACCCAATGACCATAGCAATCAGGTCTGGCAGAAGCGCTCGTTTTTCTTCCTTTAATCCCTCTGAATGCGACGGATTACTGATCAAGCCCACCAGGATAACGGCGGGGATATAGCTGATTAAATACCCCCCTGTTGGCCCCATGATATGACCAATACCTGCCCCACCAGAAGAAAATACTGGCAGTCCCAAAACACCCGCTAAAATATAAATGGAAACACTAGCCAATCCCCATTTCCATCCTAGAAACAGACCCGCCAACAAAACAAACATGTTCTGAAGGACAATCGGAATTGGACCCACTGGAATGGAAATAAATGCCCCAGCGGCAATAAGCGCCGCAAATAACGATGAATAAACCATCAATCTAAGATCTCTTGAAACACCATCCATTTTTACCATTTTTTCTTAAGTTAAAATAACAAAAAGCTCCGTCTGTATGAACCAAGAAACTAATCACCTTGATGGAAACAATCACCGTAAAATATTTTCTTTATACTTTTATCTTCCTGTTCCAAGATCAGAGCGCCTGTATCATCAACATCAATCGCTTTACCAAACGACACATCCCTGGATGTAACAATTTTCACCCGTCTCCCAAGGGTGATCGTGTACTTTTTCCATTCGGGAATAACCTGACTGATATCGCCTCTCCTCAAATCATTTTCAAAAGCATCAAGATACGCTTTCAAAAAATCTTTTCGCTTAACTTCTTTCCCCAGAATTTTTTTGATAGAGGTCGCATTGGGCTCAAAATCTGTCGGATCATTATTGACATTTATTCCGATACCAATATTTAAGAACTTCACCATATCATCCTCAACTTCCATCTCACATAACATCCCACTCAGTTTCTTTTCATCAACTAAAATATCGTTTGGCCATTTTACCATCGCATCGATATTCAATAAATTTCGTAAAATCTTTGCCAGATTCAGTGAAGCTGAAAAACTGATTCGGCTCATTAAGGCGGGTGGAATATCCGGACGAAGAACCATTGTAAAATACAATCCACCGGGATCTGCATGCCATTTTCTGCTTAACCGCCCTCGTCCCTGAGTCTGTTTCTCAGCAATAACAATAGTAAAATCGGGACAATTATTTCTAGCCAGCTTTTTTGCTGTGATCATCGTTGATTCAACTTCACTGAAATAATGAATTTTCGAAGATCTCTCTTGAAATTCCCAAGCGAACAAAGCATCTGGGGCTTCCATGAGTTGATATCCCTTGGTTGTTGAGATAATTTTATATCCTAATTCCTGGAGCTTTTTTATATGTTTCCAAATTGTCACCCGGGATACGTTCAAATCCTGACTTAATTTTTCCCCGGAAAAGACCTGACTCCTATTACTTGACAACAAATCTAATATTTTTTCCTTCATAAAACTCTTCTAATTATCATACCTATTTTATTTATTATATCAATGAGTTACACATTTATTCGCTTCGTTAACCCCTCATATTCATAAGGGTAACGCTGATTTTTCAATCATGTCAACGGTTTTTATCCCTAAAGAAGCATAAGTTGAAATATAGATCAACAATATTAGTAGATTATAAATTATTATCTGCGTTTTTTCACCCCTCAAGGGGGTACTGAAAAGAGTAGCAGAAAATGCTTTTAAGGTACTTATACCCGTCAAGTGAGTACTGAAAAGAGTCCAGTATATCTGGGCTGGGTAGTATGATCAATTGACCCGATGGGCTGAATTAATATCGAAATTACTAATAAGAGTTCAATCGGTAGCAAAGAAGAGGGGAAATCAACGATGATAATGGACACATCTTTATGGTACTATAGAGTGTCCTTAAAGATAACGACGATCTTATAAACAAGCTGGATTCAAGAGATCTTTACGGATAGGCCGGTCAATTTTAGTCTCTCCACATGCTTTTTTAGCCGCAATCTGTTTTGTACAGGCAGTAACTTTACCTTTATAATATAGAGACTGAACAAAATATTCACACTGACCTGTCCTACGAATTCTAGCAGGCCCGCAACTATTGATACATTCGTAGTGAAATATACCTCTTACATCTCTAAATATAAAATCAATTGAATAACCTGAATCCAGAGTTAGCATAAAGTATATTACAAAAAGCAACACACCCAAAAGAATCTTTCTCATTTTAATCCTCAAAAATAATAATTGTACCTATTCAGCTAAAGCAACTCAACGCCAAAGGTATGGTACCGACGTTCAATTTGCATATCTGGGTATTTTCTTGATTATATTAGACAACTTTTATTTTCACACTCATAGTAAATCGGGGGACATTTACGTGTTAGACTTACCCTGATTTGCAGCGACGCTGAATAATTACTCATAATTCTAATTTATTTTACCATTTAATTTAGGATAATGCAGGTTTCATGAAATTCTTCATTATGGCAGCCAAAAGAGTTTTTGAGATTCATAAAATTACAGTTTGTGTTTTATACCTCATTCAGCAATTGGTTTTTTACTCGATTTTATCGTAACGAAATTTAAAGCCCATCCAAAAACTGATAATCGTTTATTTTCTGATACTTAAAACGATGCTTATGGTCCCAACAAACTCATTCCCTATATTTATAAGGAAAATAATCAAAGACGATTATCTATTCAAGGTTGAAAAATTGGGATATTTTGATACTATATACGAAGCGTGTATTTTGCAATAACCATCATCGAAGATTTTATTTTAGGTCATCTATGTTTAATACCAATAAAATATCTTACTACTTCATATTGATATTTGGGTTAGGATTAATTCTTTCGGGTTGTAAGTATGAACCGGTCATAGGTAAGTGGAAAGAGGGGAAAATACCTTACTATCTTTCCGGGGATTTTACAAATTCAGATACCGCAGCCATCGAAAATGCCATGCAACAGTGGGAAAATGTCTGCGGTGTTAAATTTTACAAAGTCTCACCTCGTGCCAGAGCTTATAATATAAAGAGAACTAATGAAAACAGCTGGTCATCTTCCATTGGTGAGAACAATGCTGTCTGTTATATGGACTTTGGTGAAGGCGAATCACCGTTACCTCATATCATCCATGAACTCGGTCATACTTTGGGATTACTACACGAGCATCAACGCCCAGATAGAGATTTATATGTCAAAATTCACTTTGATAGAATAATCTCTTCGTATGTACACAACTTCGAGATACAAAACAATCCATTAATCGATGAGTCAAAGTACAGATACGACTATAATTCGATCATGCACTATCCACCCGTGAGTTTCAGTATAGATGGTCTTGAAACAATTACCTCTCTGGATCCAGATAATCCGGTCAACCGATTAGATATCATCACAGATATCGATGCCCAAAAAGCCAGAGAAATATACGGAAAACCTCTGACATCGGAAAGTAATATAGTTGATTCATCTAAAATCGAATTTAAGTGGGAGGTTATCAGTGAATTGGAATAAGTTGATACCCCTTACCCATAAGACAAAACACCTCTTCCTACTGCTAATTATTGTCCTTTTAAACGACAATACTGCTTTTACTCAGCAGGTACTAAAGCGGTCGCATATCAATGGTTCGATTTCAGGAAACCTTGAAAAGAGATTCGAAAAGCTGAATAATCGAATCACCGAACTTGAGCAGAGATTGGATGAAGTTGATGGAAAATTACAAAAACAATCAGAGCTTGAGATCAGTGGTTTTTTTGATGTGGGAATATCTAACTACAACAATAAACCGGATATTTTTTATATCGGCAACTTTGAAATGGATATTATGCACAGCTATGAGAATAACTTTCAAGTCGCCGCAGCATTGGTCTTTGATGACGAAAACGGAACCTATCTGGGAGTCGGTTTTATTGACTACAGCCTGTCAGGTAAAGCCATTCAAGCCAGAGGGAGAATATTCAGAGAAGAAGGTACCCATATTCAAGTAGGGCGATTTGATGTTCCACTGGGAAATGATTGGAATCATGCATCTGCTGTAGATAGGGTAACTGTCACGTCACCATTAACAACTTCTCGTTTGATGGAGGGAACATACAACGATGTTGGACTAAGATTTTTATCAAACCTGGTCGCATTAAACCTGACTTTATATATCACTCATGGAACAGAAGAAAAGGAGTCGTATGGTGGAAATAGTTATGGTACCAGAATTGGGATTACCCCTTTTAACAACCCCTACACAATGAAAAAGGATGCTGCCCCGGCTTTGGAACTGGGATTTTCCTATTTAATTGACGCAGATGCAGAGGGGCAGAAATCTGAAGAAATAACCGTTATTGATTATGAAAGCGAAATTAGACCTTTTTTTATCCGATCCGAATACTACATCCGTGATAAAGTTGTCGGAATCAAGTTACTAGGGTATCATTTAACTACCGGAATTCATCTGGATAAGATCCTGCCGTTTACCGGTACATATTTTTTAAGATATGACCACTACAAAGAAACCAGTACAGTCATAAATTCTTATGAACAGGCCTATTTAGGAAGCGGCGAACAGTCAGATCATTTAACTCGTATTACAACAGGATTTAACGTTAATATCTCAGATATTTCATATTTAAAATTTGAGTACCATACCTATATTGAAAGCACTGAAATTTTTACAACTCAAGGAGATTTTAATAAATCTCTCTATTATGCCCAACTTGTGATTACCTTTTAAACCGGATTTTTTTGATGGCTCTGCTAAGAACTTTTTTTGTATCTGTTATTTATCTGATGGCAATATTTAATTCTCCATATGCTGATACAAAGAAGAGCATGATGAAATTTGATCCCACCGGAGAAACATGCAAAGAGTGTCACTCTATAGAAGAAATAAATTCGTTTAACAACCAATTTGCCCAAACCTGCAAACAATATTGTTATTCCTGTCACAAAGATCTGGACAATCACCACACTATCGAAAAAAAGATAAAGGGCCCCTTACCCAAAAGCCTTCACTTTAAAGATAAAAATCGTATAACCTGTCGTACATGTCATAATATTAATACTAAACGATTTGCATCGACTTCCTGGAAATCTGAAAGTCTTTTTGAAAATCTTTTTAAAGATAAAAAGATTCACAAAACATATTACCTGACAGAAAAAAACACCAACGGTGAACTGTGCAAAAAATGTCATTAAGGAGATCTCATGGAGCAAGTAACAAAACGTAAAGTTATTCTGATTAACAAGCAATTCCAATATAATCTTATCCTAAAGTTTATCCTCGTAAATTGTCTGATTTTAGTGCTATTCGGTGGTTTTTTGTATATGTTTTTGAATAGTGAGATTGAATCCAATCTCTATTCCGCACATGTAACATACAGTAATATCAGTGAAATGCTTTCTCCTATTGTCCTGACACTATCAATCCTAAACATCATCATCTCATCCGTTTTGATTAGTATATTTGTCCTGTTTGCATCTCATAAAATTGCAGGACCTTTATATCGCTTCGATCAGGGAGTTAGAGAGATATGTAAAAGAAATCTGAATGTTTTTCTAGGATTGAGAAAAGGGGACGAGCTCTATGAATTTTCGGACTCTTTGAAAGAGATGGTGGATGTAATTAAATCAGATATTATCAGAACCAGAGAATTGGTTGTAGAAATTGGGGAACTGAATACCGGTGAGATTAAAAATCAACAGATTGAAGAAAAAATTAAAAACCTGACCCGTTTAATTGATACTTACCAGCTTTAAATATGAGAAGTGTATCTTACTTTTAAAGTTTAAAGATATCTTTTTATTCAGGAGAATACGATGATACAGGTTTCTGCATGTATCGTATTCCCTGAGTGAAACGTTGGATAATCCGGTCCTTCCTTCTAATAAAGACTTGTTTACAAATGACCCGCACTCAAATCAACAGGCCTAACAGTCAACTCACCCAGTCCAAACGAGACATAGCGAATAAAAACGCTATTTGAAAATTGAGGTTGGATAATCATAGTTCCCAGGCTTTTTTCGATAATCAATCGAACGGCTATATCGTCCAACTCTGGACTCACTTCAATAGCGACCAGATCTTTGAAAGATCTGATTTTGTCCACCAACTGTTCAACAAAATTTTCATCTGCCATTTCTGGACCGTCAAAAAACTTGACATGGTAACCAAAACAGCCATGTAGTGCAGTAATTCGTTTTCTATCGTCAAAATTATCAATTTCAGGACCTAGCTTGATGATTTCAAAATAGGTTACTTCCTCTTGTTTCGTAATAACTTCTTTCGACATAGACTCCTCTTTCTTATTTATTCATGTAATATCTAGTTTTGCCAGATTATATCCGATTTTTTGACCATTCAAAATTGATTTTCTTCCAATAGGTATCCGTGTAAGCCAGTCATGAAAAACAATGGCAGGAACTTTTTTAATCAATCAAATGTCTTTGATCAGCTGATTTTTTGATAAATATAATTCCATTCAGATGCACTATTTCTGACAATCGGAAGAATCCTTTTAGTATAATCGTAATATTTTATCTTATTTTTTGAATATATCATTGATAGCAAAGTTCCTTTGTCTTTACAATGATTATTTTAGCTATCAATGGACAAGAAACGATTTCCATCAAAATCTATCCCTACCGGTTTATGAACAACTAAAAGATGATTATCCAGGTATAGAACATCCAAAACTTGCATGAGTTTATCAATTGATGAGGTCTTATAGTCAAAGTTATTATTCCAGAGGTGTTGCTGAACCAAATCCGGCTCGATTGTAAATTTGCACAATCTCACTCTGTAAATGCCGAGCAATATCAAACAAGCCCTTGATGTTCCCTTTATTTTCCAGAACCGTTTTCAGGAGTTTCAGCGTTCCTTCGAGCATTATTTGATACTCTTTTTTATCAAACAGTCCGTCAGATTCCTTAACGACCCAGGCGGCTTTTAAAAAAGGGTCCACTTCATGAGGCTTGGTAAGATGATAATGATCAATATGATTTTTTATGATCGCCATACACCGTTCATAAAGATTTTTAGCCATGTTTCGCTTTACCTCTTTTTTACTGTTTGATAAAGCCAGCTGAAAATCAGTCACTCTGATCATTGTTTCGATCATCTGCTTTTGAAGGATTATATCTTTGGTTATATCAGGCATATCGGCCAATATATTTAGAACCATTCTGTGACAAATAGGAATTCTAGCAAAAAGCAGGCTCAAAGTTACCACAACCAATATCACATAATTTGCCGTTTTCCCAACTCCAACCGTTTTATTTTCATCTTGTCGAATGGCTGAACAGGCAGATCGAATCTCTTCTTTGGTCACACATTCAGTTATATAAACGGTTCCTTTTAATTTTGAATTCAACATAACCAGTCCACTCAGTTTATCCTTGATGGACATTAATGATGTTATCTGAATCAGTTTTTTATCCAATTTCGTCAAAACCTGCCGAATTTCCCAACTATAATGGTTTCCAATACTATTGCGATTATAAACAATTTTATCCCGAAGACATTCCAAATATTTTAGGTAGATTTTGATAAACCAGGTCGTATTAAAAATGCTTAATCCTCCATTGTGAATGCCGATTGCGACTTCCCGCATGGATTTTTCCAGCACATCCAGTTTTTTATCACTCAATCCACTTTGGACCGTATCATTAAATATCTGAATTCCATTTAAAACCCTCAAATCAGAATAATTTGGATACTTTTTGAGCAGTTTTCTAATTTTTTTTCTGGGGTCTGACAACGCTTTACTCTGCGTAAAATTATTGACCTCATCTCTGAGCTCATTTACGTTAGGCAAACTCTTCGATCCGAAAAATGTTGATTTTGCTTTTTTTGGATAGGTTATATCTTCTCCTAAAAAAGAAACTAAATCAGGAATTTTTTTCTCCAAACGGCTTAAAATTTCAATAATTTCCTTAACTTTTTTTTCATCCTCTTCAATAGGCTTTTGAGAACCCTCATCCTGAAATTCATTTGGCAAATCATTCATTTTAATTGCTCAACTATTTTATTCACAAAGTAATAACGCGGTTGATATCATTTTTTTTCTTACCACTTATCGCCGATAATCCGTATCACTATAAAGCATAAACATTCAGAGTCAACACTTGCCTGGGGTAAAAACATTCGTTTTTTTGTGCAAAGTCCCATTTTTTAATTGATAATTCGGTATTAAACCTCGGTTAAAAACCGCTTAGCGACCATTCGGGATACCTTTTCATTTGACTTGGCAAACGTTGATTGAATACAAGCATCATAAATAGATTCCCGGTTATTATATATTTCTGTTCCATCAACATTGATGAAAATATTACTGAGAATTGCATCATTGTATTTCGCTACTAATTCAGGTTTTCCTGTAATCCTTAAATAACTGAATTGATTAATGTAAACCAAAATCAAAGAGTTAGCTGATCTATTTTTCATGGGATTGGATTTTGCCAATTTTCTTTTATATTCACATAAGTTCAGGACAGTATCGATTTTCAGAGACGAAGGTAAAAAAATGACCCGTTTTCCAGTATTACCTGTCCAAATATCATAGATCTTATTTTTGATACCCTCTACCCCATTGACAACAAGTTTTTCCAGTTTATTATCCATAGAGGATTCAGGCACATCTTTGATGCCTTTACTAAATTTGTCCGCCAACAGCATGTAAGCGCTGTATATATTCTTTTCCGTATGATTTTTGGTTCCCTGAGCATTATCAATACAATAATAGCCGTTGAGAAATTGTGGATAAGCATATCGTTTTCTAAAAAATGTATCCGACAATGCCTGACGTAGTTTTTTCTCTTTTGAAATCACCTCTGTCAGAAACTTATCCGCCCGATTCAACATTATTTTCTCCCGTTCCAACAACGGGATATATTGATTTTTCAGAAGTACTCGGGTGGAGGGAAGAGCCTTTGACATGGCGACTTGCTCCAATTGACTTTCCTGACTTTTTAGAAATTCCAAATCTTTTTCTTCACCAACTATTTCTTCTTTGATCATATCAATTCCCTGGATAAAATTAACCAGATCCTTCGATATGTCATTCAAACGGAATCGATGTTCTGCCAGGTTTCTTATCTGAGAATCATCCAGTGTAGTTTTTTTTGCCTGTTCAGTTAATACTTTTTTAAAACGAACTACTGCTTCCTGTACATCCGTTCGAAGTATTTTCAGTTCCTGCTTATCTTTTTTAGGTAGGGCGCCCACTGATTTTAACATCTCCCTGATCTCTTCCAGACAATTGGGGTTCTTGCGAATTAACTGAAGAATTTTGATCAACAACTCATTGCGATTCTTTTGAGTTTTATAGGCGGCAATTTTTCCAAGAGCCATTATGATTGAGTTTTGCAACTTACTAAGATTCATATAAATCAAATTCAGCTTTTCTAACACCTCAAATGATCTTTTCGACTCATCACGGTAATAATTAAGGTATTCAAGCAAATCCTCATTTTTCTTATTTTTATCCTGAAATAGATAATCCGTGGAATTTTTCAACAGCAACTGATATATTTTTTTTTGTTTAACAGAGAGCTCGGTGATTTGCTTCTCAATGGCTAATATCTTTGTCTTGTCGAATTTAACATTTTCCAGTGCTTTAATTTTTGCATCCAGTTGACTTTCTTCCATTTTAAAAAATGGCCGTACTTCCTTTCCGACCTGCTGGAACATCTTCTTTTGTTGAACAAACCATTGGGTTTTTTCAAAAATCTCAGTTGATTCATGAACCTTTTTAAAATAATGTTTTACGACCCGATGAAATATAACATATTGTAATAATACATCTTCCAATACTTTTTCTTTTTGCTGATGTTTCTTCAAAACCTCCTGTTTCAGCACCTCCAGTCGTTCAGGCATTGAGTCAACAACACTTTGCACCTTTTCCGGTGGAATTTCCTCATGGGTCTCTTTTTCCAATAGAATTCTATACTCTTCATGCTTTTGTTCTGTCTCTATTAGTTCTTTACCCAGATCTTCAATATTCTCCTTTTTCTTATCCAGATGCTGGTAATACATCTCCTTAATTTTAACCAAAAGCTTTTTATAGCCTTCTTCCTTGTTTTTCGGATCGTCCAAAAAAGCCATCTCTTGTTTTAATTCTGCTAGCTTTTGATCTGTCAAATAAACAATTTCCGCCAGTGTATTTTTATAATGATGATGAAATGTCTCTTTAAGCTTCTGAGATTTTTCAAATACCTTAGCTGTAAACTCTCGCATAAATTTTACAAAGTAAAATTCATCCTCTTCACTTTCGCTTTTAAGAATTTCAGAGCTAAACATCTTCGATACATTGTAAGCGGGATATGCTGACATCTTATAATTTTTAATCAGGGCTTCTTCATCACGATACACAATCATACCCGGTTCAAAATTCACATCTTGTGAATAAGGTTTGATATGATCATAAAAAAACATCATGCGCTCGATTTTTAAAAGTGCCGATTGTACCAAATCTCTTTTCTTAAAGAATTCAAAGTTTTTACTGATAAAACGTTTGGAATCCTCATCCATACCAGAAGTTGTTTGCTCATCAATCTCCTCAAGACTCTCTAATTCATCATCATCCGAGGTGGAATCCGCTTGTTTTTGACGATTTTTATACAAGTTCAGCTTGAAAAAATCATCCATATACTGAGTCAGCTCTTCCAGTTCTTTAAGCAGTTTCTTAAAAATACTGGATTCTACCTGATCAGATGTATCCATCTGTTTGAATTTTTGTAGGTTTCTCGTCAAACGATTAAAATTGTGTTCTGTAAAGTCCGGTGTTTTTGATGTATCAAGAATATCAGCAATTAAGAATTTGAGTTCCCCAAACCATTCCTGTAACAGTTCATTCATCCGTTCAGGGTTATGTACATTTTCTGCATCAAAACCAATACATTCAACTTTAAATGGAATATAACCCAGCTGATTTAAATTGGAGAGAATCAAATAAGAGGTGATATCACCCGCCATCAGATGACGGTTTTTTAATAATCCAAACTCTTCTTCAAACTGTTTTATTTTTTTTGCTTTTTCAATTTCAGTATATTTTGTCGCACCATACATCTGAATTAAATCATAGTTGGACTCTCCCCGATTAAAAGGAATAACCCGGTCGATCATTGCGGTTTCTTTATTTTTATGTAATTTCAGCCTTTTAAATCTTGAGATATGATTATCCTCTTTGCCAGTACCTCGAAGAAAAATAACCTGCTGGTTATCTAATCCAACCTCAATACTGGTAATTTCACTAACCTTTATCTCCACAGCTTGTCTGCCAAGCTTACATTTTAGAAAATCAACATCATCAAAACTAATATTATTTAGACCAATATTTTTTGTAATAAATTCAGATGCCGCAGTATATTCTCCATTGATTGAAATTCCCAATAACGTTTTCGGCTGCAGTGAAGCTAACTTAACACCATTTATATCAGACGTTTTAAGAAATATCTTATTTTTTGCCCGAATGATAACTCCTCCAGGTCCTCGTTGCCTGTTAAAACGACCCAGAATTGTCTTTAACTTTCCAAAGGGATAATTAAAAACTTTTTCCTGCCCTCCCTGGTTAATGTTCAGCAAGATATCAGAAAAAAAAGGACGATCCATTATGATCGGCTCTTTGATCATTCTATCCACAGATGAAAGCTCATCCTTATGTTCAATAACTTTCCAGGGTGTTTCACTATTATCATCAAAAACCTCAATCTTGAGTGCAGAATTTTGGGAGTTGCTACCGCTGCTGTCTTCCAGTGAAAGTTCCAGAAAGTCACCCAGATAATTGATAAGTTCTTCATTCGAAAAGTGGGCAATGACAAAAGGGGTAAAAGTGAAATTATATTTCAGATCAAAAATCAGATGAAAATATTTTTTGATATCTTTCACCTGAATATTTTCAAGAACGTAGCCTAAAATATCGCCAGTTGCACTTTGAACAATTTCATTGAGTTTCCGGGAGAAATC
>Ga0307989_1000759_pt1 | contig 19118 bp, 15 predicted proteins | sample EllFjometagen185_FD_203164 | JGI IMG/M metagenome (GOLD analysis project Ga0307989, IMG submission 203164) | Marine microbial communities from Ellis Fjord, Antarctic Ocean - #185 | ecosystem: Environmental > Aquatic > Marine > Unclassified | place: Southern Ocean | collected 2014-10-08
ACGTTTGGAAGAGCCCCAGTAAAGTGGGGAGATTCAATCTATATATGGCTGAAGAATATTTCTTACAAATTCCCTGAATACTGTAATCTTGGCCACCAAATGTGCCAATTCAGCCTAATGAGTCAGGGCATGGGGGATACAGGGAATTATGACCAAAAATACTATGTCGATAATTTATCTACAATATTTACAGACTACACTGACAGCTCAACCGTATTTAGGCTGGTTAAGCTATACAATGAACAATCTTCTTCATTTTATTTTCAATCAAAACAAAAACTAATTGGAGGCGGGAAATGAGTGAAAATCAAGAACTTGAATCACAGCAAAATCTACTAACAAGTATTTCTCAAAAATACATCCCCTATAATGAAATTATTGATACTCAACTCAGTTCCGAACTCCAGTCCATTGTAAAAACCTTTAAAAGTGATGCTGAAAATGCCCTGGAAAAAGACCGCCTATTACGGATTGGAGTTGTGGGCCAGATCAAGCGGGGAAAATCTACTTTTCTCAACGCCTTGTTTTTTGATGGAGATGACATTCTTCCCAAAGCAATCACCCCTATGACCGCTTCTTTAACAGCTATTAAATATGCAGAAAAATCAAGAGCAGTAATTGAATATTATTCAGAAGCAGACTGGGTAACTGTTATTAAGAAGGCTAAGGAATATGACCGGTTAAAGCAAGAGGATGAATATGCCGTTCCTCCAGAGGATGTTGAAGCCTCTCACGAGCTATTTACCAAAGCTGCAGAAATAGATAATATTGAGCAGTATTTTGGGAAAAGACAGAAGCTTGAAAATTTTGAATCGCTAAACGCAATGGTTGGCAAACTTGATCAATTCGTAGGCTCTGAAGGTGAGCTATCTCCCCTTGTTAGAAACACAGAACTCTATGTCAATATTCCAGCGTTAAAGGACATTGAGGTTGTTGATACACCAGGCTTGAATGACCCTATTCTTTCAAGAGCTGCCATTACAAAGGAATATATGGGAAAATGCGATGTTGTTTTTCTCTTGAGCAGTTGTAGCCAGTTTTTACCGATTGGTGATATGCAGCTACTCAGACAGAATATTCCCTCTAAAGGTATTAAAGATATCGTCCTCGTAGGCTCCCGTTTTGACAATTCTATGCTGGAATCATATGATGAGTATAAAGATGCAGTATCGCTGATAGAAGATTTGCAAGAAAAGTTTACGAGGGAGGCTGATAGAAATATTAAATCCGTGACTGAAGATAATGAATCCAGTCAAGCCATTGTTGAAACACTGGAAAATGCGATGCCTCCGTTATTTATTTCAGCGATGTGTTTCAACATCGCCAAGCATTATGATGATATGTCAGAGTCAGAGAAAAAGATTTTTGATAAACTGAATAATATGTATGGTGATACTTTTGAGAAAGAAGATTTACTGGATATAGCTAATCTGAATACAGCACAGGACAAATTGGATGAATTTCGACAGAATAAGGATAGAATCTTAACCGAGCGATTTAATGAATTACTTAGGGCAAATAAGGATGCTTTGAGGACTCATTTATTGAGTATCCAAAAGCAGGTGAGTAGCGCTTTTGAAAAATTTCAATCAGAAGACCTTGCAAATATTGAGAAGCAACAAAAAACTGGAATAAAAAATTTACAAAATGGTACAAATAGAGTCAACGGTGTTTTTGACACACATATTTTTAAAGCAGAGAAGAATTTCTCCGAATTGAAGCGTGAAGTAAAAGCAGATGGTCGGCGAGCACGAAAATTAAATAGCCATGATGGTTCTGAAACAAAGAATTACGAGGTCAGTACATCAAAATGGTACAATCCCTTTTCCTGGGGAAGTAGTAAGACAGTTACTCAGACAATTAATTACAAATATGCGAATATTCATGATGCCATAGAACAGCTAGAGGACTTTGTCTATCATGAAGAAGAACAGATAGAGGCCGGAATTACAGAAATAATTAATATTCGTACATTTCGCGGTGAATTAATTACGAACATCAACGAAATGTTTGATGTAGAAGATGATAGTTTTAATCAGAATGATGTTATGATGCCTGTTGAAAATGCAGTAAATAGAATAACAATACCAGATGTCAATCTTGATGTTAGGAAGCATATCTCAACGGTACGAGACAACTTCAAGGGTATGGAAGTCAGGAATGATGATATTGAGAAATTAAGATCTGCTCAAGCAAGTGTAATTGAAACCATTTCGAAAGATATAAATAAAGAAATTACGGGTATTGTGGAAAATATTACTCTGAAGCTTACTGAAATTAGGGATACTTTTATTCCTCAACTCACCAAGGATATGGAAGAAACTGTTGATAGATTGCGTAAGCAATTGGCTGATAAAAAACGCTACCAGAAAGAGTACGAAGCAGTACTCGTTCTATTGGAAAAGGATTTAGCTGAATAATTCAGTAGTGGATTCAATTGTACAGGAGGACGGTATATAAATGGACAATAAAATGGATTTGTTTGATAAAATTGAGAATGCAAGTAATACTGCTCTAGCATATGAAAAACACCCCGTCAGAGATCTCGATTTGGAATTCAGGTTTCAATATCTCAATGGTCTTGGTTTATTGATGAATGTAGATGGCGACATCGATGATGAGGAAAAACTATATATCAAGCGCTTACTACATGCATTTGACCTCCCGGATGAGCGCTTAGATGAAATGATAGCATTCTCACAAAACCCGGATCAGATTGCTATCAGAGATATGATGTCTGCTTTGAGCCAAAGTGAAGAGCTTAAATATGTGTTTCTTTTGGATTGTCTAAGTATGGTCTCTGAAAATAATAAGATAAAAAAAGTAGAGAGTGAAACGCTCGCAGTATACTGTAAGTCCATTAATATATCTCAAGATGAGTTTGAATCGTTGAAAGAATTAGAGGCAATTATAAGAAAAAAAGATCACATCGCCTTATATCGATTTTTTCTCCCCAAACGTAAATATGATGTTAATGTATTTGAGTACCTATTAGAATATTATCAGTTGGATGTAGAACACGGGAAGGATCAAGAGCTTGAAAGACTTAAAAAACTTCAAGTTTATAATTTTTCAATGACATCCATCCCCATGTCATATTCGGAGCAAATGTTAGCCGATACTGAAGAGAGAATCATTCGAATAAGTCGAATACGTCATTGGAGATCGAATTCAGATAAATCTTATAAAGAAGAGATAAAAAGGGCACGGAAAGAACGACTTAAGGACGCTTTCTCTTGGGCTGTAGAAAAAGGGGGAGATTCGAAGGGGCAATTAGAAATTCGAGTTTCAAAGAAACCTGTTATGTTATTCCAGGCCTGCGCATTTTTGCAAGACTATTATGATCAGAAATTCATTTTGGAAAAAGGAGATTTTCTTGTTGACTCCAATACTGGACAAATCGTTGTAAACCTCAAACATTGTGGTGTCTCGCTAGCAAACGGATTATTAATGCATTCTGCTGATGAGTATGCTATTGGTCTCTCACCGTATGGGATTGAAATGTTCGTTAATTGGGTAAATGGAATACTTGATTATAATGTTTCTGAACTTTCTTTTTCTAATTTACCAGTTGATGGTGAAGGGATAACTCTTGAGGCAAAAGGTTTTCAATTTCACAAACAGGAATATTGTAAGGGAAACGGTAAGGCCTACTGCGTAAAGTTTGAGGCCGACGAGGATAACTCATTCTGTTTTAAAAAAATAAAATCATTATCTGAAAAGTATACAGATAACAAAACTGTATTTCGAATTATGAAGCTCTAGGGATAGTTATTGGGGAAGTTAGAATGCGATATAACACTCAACAAAGTTAAAAAACAGCTCTTATCTTAAGACTCATTGTTCACAGAAAATGGGATGTAACCTGCAATCCTAACCATTCAAATCATCTGGATCAACTTCACCAGTGTATTCTCTACACCCTTCAATATACTCGGGGTATTTATTTATGAAATTTTGCGATACGAGAAGGAAAAGCATCAGTTTAGCTCGGCTTGCAGCAATATAATTCAGTTGTTTGAAATCGCCACTTTGGATGTCTCCCAAGATGATAATCTGGTTCTCAAGTCCTCTGAATTTCTGGGCACTTGTACACGTTATGCCAAACTTGGAATATACTTGTGATGTGAATTTATGATTGCCAAGGCGCTCATCCTCATCAACATATTTGCTTATAAAACAATCCTGCTTCCGTCGGGTGGTTAGAATCGTAATGTTCTCTTGACAAATTGAATTGTTCTGGAGTAAATCATCGAGCAAACCACATAGCTTATCTGTGCTGGTTATTTCTAGCATGTCATCATCAAAAGGTATGAAATAGACGGGAGCTCCGGTTACACTGCTTTTGTTTATCTTGATATCTTCTTTGATAAACTTGATAGCATGATCATGAATAGATCTTGAGTTGCGCAAGTTGACTGATAAAGAAAGAGAGAGTTGATCCTGGAGTTTGAATTCATCCTTTTCGTTATAAATCCGTTGGTAATCATCTGAAAAGGTGTGCAGTATACCTTCCTTGGGATCTCTTAAAAGTCCTCCAATACAGTCCCAATAATCCGGATTAAATGTTTGTGCTTCATCAACCAGAATTACATCATATTTTGTTTCTCGAGAATCTAATAAATTGGTAAAATAAAGTTCTGGCAGAATAGTTTTATAGAATTCTAGTCTTTCACTTTTATCCATGTTAGTGATATCACAGTTATGTAAACCAGAAGCCTTCACTTCCTCCCGCATTTGTTCTACCAGTGGGAAAACATCCACTTTATTCTTGTTGGATGTTAGTTGGGAAACAAGCCACTCTGACAGCGCTATGTTTTTACATGTGACGAGGATATTTTTGATTGATTTATCCTGTGCAAATTTGTTGGCGAGCCTAATCATTAGCCAGGTTTTTCCACTTCCAGCACAACCCTGGATTCCAACTCTTCTGTTGTTTAGTAGGCCATCATAGGCTGCAAAGATCTGCTGTGTTTGTTTGATTAGTTGAGCATCCTGAGTGTTTAAATAATCTTGAAGGGATGCCGACCAGTCATGTGCGAGTGTCTTCTTTAGATGATTTATCATCTTCTCATCACAAACAGTCTGCCGAAACTGTTGCTCAGCTGTTTCCATTTGGGTGGAGATCCAGTCCTGGATATAATGGATTGAACGAGAATCTAGGATTGGTGGGAGATCAACGCAGCCATCAAAAGCTTCTCCAGGTGTATCTGGAAATGCGATAGCGTGAGAAATGGGAAGAAAGCCATCAAATGAGCCACTATTTCTCAACTTATCAATTAGCGCTTTTTTCTGCTTAATCACTTGATTCACCGGGTCCTGGTGAGGTGGCCTACCATTGCAAAGCAATTGCCCCCGTAATCTGCTCCACTGCCCTCCCTTAACTTCAAGGATTTGAATGGAAGCCCCTTCTTTGGCAATAATAAAATCTGTTTGGATATCTAGACCTCGGGAAGTCCACCGATTATCGTAGAAAACATAGTGTTTATCGCTGAGTTTACTCAAAGCATTGTATACAATTTCTTCAGTGTATGTTCCAAATCTTGTAGTACCATATGGATAAACATGTGCCATCAAATCACCTACGAGTAATAACAAATTTTTATATGCCCAAAACGATTCGCAATATAGTCTCCGTCAACAAAATCTCTAGATAGATTATGATTCTGAGATTGTCGCTTTAAAAGCTGAAGCATTGCGAATAGCAAATTTGACTTATAGAATGAAACGCAATTTTCAGATCCATTCTATTGGGCTTCTTTCATTCTCATTCTGGATTCTTAATCAATCAAAATTTGATTTTACACTTGGAAGAACATATCGCCTAATTGGCAGGCCCCAATCGGGCAGGCTACACATTTTCTCTCTATACCCTAATATCAATAATAATAGTTAGATATAATTCAGCATGTGCTTTCTTACAAGCAGGAGCTCAAAAAAGACAATAAAATTGGAAATTCTTGTTCACTGCTCATTGGATTAACTCTGAAATAACCATTCATATCTGCCCAAATTATAAGAAGTGGAAACAAATCTGGTGGAAAGCAATTAGTCTGATTTCGCTTAAGGCGCTGTATGTCAACTCAGTAGGGGATTGTACACCAGTATTTGGGAGCAGGGGGCCGGAGGTTCGAATCCTCTCACCTCGACACAATAAAAATAGGGACTTACGCTATTATAGTATAAGTCCCTTTTTATTTTGGCTACAGTCTGGCTACAGAATTACATCAATTGCAGGTAAATTTGGGTAGTTTCGATATTAGAATGACCCAAAAGTTTCATGATCTCAAAGAGTGGTTTACCCTCTTTTGAAAGCAATGAGGCGTATCTATGGCGTAAACAATGCCATCCCCACATTTGAGTTTTGAGCAGTATGATTTTCCTTTTAAGAAAATGCGGTTTAATAGTCCACCTACTAAACACCCGTTTATTTGGTGAGAATGATTTACCATTAAGACAATCAGGTTTTGGCACTTTTCTAGGTACACGATTACCGCCATGTGATTTCCTTGTATATAGGACAACATAATCATCACCAACATCTTTACCCATCAGGACGACGGCTTCATTGATCCTTGCTCCGGTATCACGGACAAATTCAACAAGGGTTTTCTGTTCATCATTACAAAGGTTAAGTAGGGCAGTTAATTCATCATCGCTAGGGATATACTTCATCTTTTTATCAATCGGATAGAAGTCAATACCCTTACAAGGATTTCGCATATTCAGCTCGTAGGTTTCAATCGCATAATAGAATAGTGCTTTGACAACCCTGAGCATTGCATTGACTGGATAATTGGAAGTCTTTATCGACTCACCTTTCTTACCCTTTTTCTTTTTCGATGCGATACTGACAAAGAAACGGTTTAAATCAGCTTTAGTAATATCCTGTATCATTACATTGCCCATGTACCTATAAAATACTTTAAGGTATCGCTGACTCTCGGAATAGTGCTTCTCACTATTGTTAGCCTTGATATAATCAAGTCGTTCGCTCATCAGTTCAAACAATGGAAGCTCTATATCCTTGTTTGGATTTCTTTCTCGATCTTCAAGCTCGGATATTAGTTCAGCTTCAGCTTTTTTCGCTTCTGCCTTTGACAAGTAAATACACTTTGAGAAGTGGATTCTTCCATTATAGCTGATTTTATAATACCATCTAAAGCCTTTATTCAGCTTTCGTTTGTACTGTGCCATCGGCAACCTCCTTTTGTTGTATTCGTTTTATTAATGGTCTAAATTCATTTGAAGGAAAAATGACAGGTTTTTGATAAGTGGACGGTAGGTTTATCAACCTATTAAACAAGCAAACAAGGAGGATAGGGATAAGGAGTATCTATGAATACCCAGTTCCTATCGGTCAAGGAAGCAGCTACTATGCTTGGCAGGTCTTCAAAGTGGGTGTATCTCAACAAAGAGGGGATACCTGGCTTTTTTAGACTTGCTGGCAGTATCTTTTTTGACCAATCCGTTATGCTTAGCTCAATCGAGTTACTTATTTCAAAAAACGGTCTGAAGGAGAAAAGGGTCGATAGTCGTAATGACCGACACTCTCTTCTCTAACCTCACTACCCCTGCGGATACTCTCTGTGGGGGTTTTCTTTTATTAAAAATATGATTAGATATGAAAAGGGAGTTTGGAACTAATTGGAATTATTTGCCTTATTTATGATTTTATTACAGGCTTCTTTGATGTACCTGGCTTGATAGACTATATCATTCATGGAGCGACTATCATCAACTACAATCTCACCTCGAAGGTTACAGGACTGATAGGTCTTCACTAAATCCAAAAATGTATTCAAATAAATTATAACCTTAGTAGCTTCATAAGGCTCTCGAAACAGCTTATAAGCAACAATCGGTTCCCTGCCTATAATTTCCAGTTTCTCAGCTTGTCGCCACCAATCTTGGACACTTGCAGTCTTATAATTTTTAGCTTCAATACCTAGATTTCTGCCAAAAATATGAGCAGAGGTTACAATATCAGCTTTTTCTCTAGTGCCAGCTCCTGAAGCCCCATCTCTTCTAGCTCTTTTATCAATACCTTTAGAGACTATTTGATCTGCAATGTAGTTCTCTAATTCTTTGCCTTTTTGTTTTCTAGATTTTGGTGTAGACATAATTATTTATCTAAATGAAAAGTATCTTCTAATTCACTCTGTCCATCTTGAACATACTCACCTAGAATTGCTGTGTAGCCACTCCATGCCAATAGCGCTTGCCAAAATCTCAATTCAGGATGTGAACCACAGTATCCAACGAAGTCATCTAGTAATAATTTGTTTTTACTTTTAGTGTTTATCATGATTCTATTATATCACAGTTGACAAGAAATATCAGCATGGTATACTGGGGATAAGTTCAAACTGATCACCCCCAATTATCGGAATGAACTTGGACTCAATTTGTTCACTAGCCTACTCCCGTGTAACTGCATAGGGTTTAGGCTGGTGGGTAAACCACCCAAATATGTTATAATGGATTTATGAATAAAATATATCTCACAATCAGTACAAATAGATTTAGAAACCCTGTTAAAGGGTTCACTTATCGGCGCAAGCCGAGTGGTACTTGTACTACCATGTGAGAAGTGAGCCTTTTAGCAGGTTTTTTATTTTTACAAATCGTGGACACAGCGTTTCGGGGAAGGCTGTTAAAAAACATCTCCGCCCAGAATTATCCAGATTTGTGGGCATATCTCAATTGCCGCTCTGTCCGACCCCTGACAACGGCGACCTTGATTTGCTCATAAATAGGAGTGGTGACATCTATGCTAAGGGACATATGTACTAAACTACAGCCCACGACAAATAGATTTTAAATTAATTTTCTAGATATTAATCAAGGGAATAGTGGGGTGTGTGGGATTAAGAGAAAGGAAAAAAAGGGTGAAAGAAATAATAATTGAGAGTAACAAAATAAAGATATTGTAGTACTGGAGCACCATGACCGATTTTATAAGGTCCGACTACGAAGAGTTCGATTGATAAACCCCAGTTTAACACTACATTTAACGACAATTGGGGGTCAATTTGAGTACAATTTCAAAACATCAATGTAACGCATGTGGATATTCGGCAGATGTTTGGGATGCTCCTGATAAGGCACCCATTGCTATGGTAGACACTCGTCATTGTCTTGGATGCAAATCACTAGTCGAAGTCCCAATAGAATTTCATGGTGGGATGTTTACTGATGATCCAGATGTTACACCAAGTTTTCTGAATCGTTGTCCAGATTGCAATTCCACGAATGTTCAGCCTTGGGATGCTAAGCATCCTTGTCCCAAGTGTGGTGAGCATATGACTAGGTTTGGGAATGGGTCTAATGTTAATTAGGTAAAGATGAGGATTTAGCATGAAATATATTATGGCAATTATCTTATCTCTATGGTTGATGACGCTTTTCGCGTGTAGCACAGATCCAAATGTAAAGGCAAATGAACTTTATGTCGAAGCATCAATCCTGATGGATAGTGCGACATCCGACACGATTAGTTATTCTAGTGCTTATAAATCATATACATGCGCCCTCAAGAATATTGAGATGATCACTAACGAATATGCCCAATCAAACGTGAATGTGAATCTTCTAAGTGGACTTCTAGATATATCTGGCTTTACTCTTAAACAATTTCAGGAATTGCATTATTCACTTGAGCAGTTAGCCCTGGCTGAACAGGAAGTATTGTCATGTGCGCTGTTGGTAGCTCGCTCGATCAAAGATATTGGAGAACGTATAACAGCAATAACCAGTGTTGCTAATATGTATGCCAAATATGGGCAGGACTCAGTAGCGCTCAAAATAGCAGATACGATTGAAAGTGAATATTTCAGGGCTGATGTAATAGCAGGAATTGCTGCATCATATGCTGACTCCGGAAGATTTTCGGATGCCTTAGAAATAGCGAATATTGTCAGTGACGTAGAAAATAGAGCACAAGTATTGTATGAAATCGCTGCCAAATACGTGGATGCTAAACTTGTAAAGGAGGCACTTGAGGTTGCTGAAAGTATAGAGGATAGAAGCTATAAAGTTTTAATATTGACCTCAATCGCGGATATATACACTGAAGCTGGTCAAGATGACAAAGCAGATCAGATACTGTCTCAATCGCTACAAATTGCTAATGCAATCGAGGAAGATGAGCTCAAGGCTATTATTCTATCTACAATTGCCGACAAGTATACTGATGCAGGTAAATTTACTGAAGCTCTTAAGGTAGCCAATGCAATTGATGGTATGGATGATAGAGAAAGTACATTATCTGATATTGCACACAAATATATCGAAGCTGGAAAAATTCCAGAGGCACTTAAAATAGCTGATAAGATTAAGGGTGATTCTAAGGATTCAATATTACCCGCCATTGCACGTAAATACGCTGAGGTTGGCCAGTTGATAGAGGCAACCAAAATAATAAATACAATGGACATGATCTCCCAGTCATTAGTTTATACCTCAATCGCAGATAATTACGTTAAAGCTGGGCAAAAAACAGAAGCTATTAATCTGCTTCTCAAGGCACTTGAAATAGCTAAAAGTGCAGATGATAGTGAACTAAAACTTATGACAATAACCACTATAGTACAAATATATGCTGAAGCTGAAAATTTTTTCGAAGCACTTAATATTGTAGAAGAGATGGATGACAAAAGCTATAAAGCTATTGCATTAACTTTAATCGCTGATGAATATTCTGCAACTAGCCAAAACAACAAAGCTGATCAGATGATGCTTCAATCACTTGAAATAACAAACATGATAGAGGACTTAGATGACAAGATTTGGACGATAGGCATTATTGCAGATAGTTACGCTGAGGCTGATCGTAATGACAAAGTAATAGAGTTAATGTGGCAATCGCTTGTACTATCATATTCAATTGAGTCTACGGCTGATAAGGACTCAACATTAGTCATTATCTCACATAAATTCGCTGAGGCTGCTAGCTTTGCCCCCGCACTCAGAATAATAAGTAGAATAAGAGATGTCACCAAGAAAATTGATGTATTATTGTCGATGGCCTCAATATATGCTGAAGTTGGTCAACGCCCTGGTGAGGATGAGAAACTTGAACTTATAAAGATTGTTCAATTAGTAAATCCAATAGGGAATTTTTGGTAATGAACAAAGCCAAACCTAATTGTCATAATTCCGGCTCGAATTTCCCTTTTGTCAAGCGAGACATTGATTAGCGTAGGAGAATTAATGATGCTTAAATCTTTATTATTTCAGATCATATGGCTCACATTTTGGGGCTGTTCTTTCAATTCAGATGCAGAAGCAAATGACCTATACGTAAGTGCCTCGCTTTCGATGAAAGCGGCTATATCTGAGACAGGGAGTTATACTAAGTCATTTGAATTATATAGTAGAGCCCTAGTAGATATTGAACAGATTTTATCAGAATACAAATCCTCAAAAGTAGCAACATCTCTATCCTCGGGTCTGATTACGGTTTCAGGCTATTCACTAAACGATTTCCAAGGGTTGAGTATTCCTCTTAAAACTTTGGCTTCGGCTAAACCCGATCCTCTATCGAGCGCAGTCCTTGTTGCAAATGCGATTGGTGGCGAAGACTCCCTATTTCAATCATCTATTCACGTTATTTTTGGTAAAAATAAATACTCAATCCCTCACCTTCATTATGCTAGGGAACTCAAGTCAGCGAATGTCAAAGGAATCAATTTTCAACTGCGTATATTATTTTGGGCAACAGGGGAATATGAAATTAGCTCAAGCAAAGATACAATTGCCACGAAGATCCAAATAGACTCAATTGCCAGGAATATCCAAATAGATCTAATTGTTGCTGAGGTTGCGGGTAATGGACTAGATAGTAGCTTAGCAAAAGCATTCTTGAATGCCCCCCGTATTAAAGATCCATGGAAGCGATATTGGACATACTGCGATATTGCAAACAGTAGCGAATTAAACCAATCATTGCTGGCTCTGTCTAAAGCACTTGAATCAGCTCAGTTAATCAGCAATGCTGGGATGAGAGCCCGCGCGATAGTTAATATTGCCAACATGTATTACGAGCATGGGAAAGCAAAAATATCACTTCAGTTGCTGACGTTGGCATCTAAAACAGCTCAGTTAATTCAAAGCGCGCATAATCGAGCTCATGTATTAGTCGATATTTCTGAAGAACTTGCGAAGACCGGGAATTTTTCCAATGCCTACTCTGTAGCGAATACAATTGAGGGTGCTATCTACGAGGATATAGCCTTAACAAAGATTGCTGGAGTTTACACTAAGAACAAGCAGTATACTCTCTCTTTGGATGCAGCAGATAGAATTAATGACATCACATATAAAAATGTGGCTTTGGCTGAAATTGCGGAAAGTTACATCAAGGACAAAGAATTTACTCATGCCCTTGAAATAACAGAGAGCCTCGATGATTTATTCCTCAAGGCGGCTATGCTATTTATAATTGCTGATAGGTACGAAGATTTGGGACTGCACCCATCGATAGAAGATACGGAGATACTATATAGTATTATTCATACGGTGTCTCCGTTACGAGTATTTTGGGAATGAGACCTGTCTACAATAATATTAAACAATCCTTTCTTCCTCGGAACATGTTGAAGCTGGTTGGGTTCAGTATAGCTTATTTAATTTATTCACAGCTATTTTCTCAAAACTTGGAGGTCTATGATGTAAATCGCTATGGACTGAAAAATATTACTCCAAGCATCATAATTGAAGAGGACCCATCAGGAAATGAATTCAGCGTTTATGCTGTGAACAAATATGGCTTAAAGCATATCCACCCAGATGAAATTATAGAAAACGATAGATACGCAGGCACATGGGAGGTGTATCGCGTAAGTAGTTTTGGGCTTAAGGACCTATTCCCAAAATCTGTTGCAGAAACCGATACTTACGACGACGTACTAAAGGTTTATGACGTTGGTGATTTCGGTTTGAAGGATGTATTCCCATCCACAATAATTGAGAAAGATTCTGGAACAGGCACTATTGAATTATTTGATGTTAGTCAGTATGGACTTAAAGAAATTTCCCCCTTTGAAATTATAAAAAAAGAAGGAGAAGACTATAAAGTCTATGGAGTCAACCGCTATGGGATTCCAGAAATGTCCCCGAAAAGGATTATAGAAGTAAAAAAAAACCCGGAAGTGTTTGGTGTATTGCTATTACCATCGATCAAGCAAATTAAGTTTGAACCGAATCACGAGAAACTTCAAATATTACGAGAGATAAAAAAACTACCAGTTGAAGAAGCTTCTGAAAAAGGTTGGCTGAAAAGTACTCCTAACCCCTAAGAGTTTTCAGCACTCAATATTAATTCATCGAGGGCAGTGAAGATGAAATACCAGAAATTAATTATTATTGCAGTCGTTGTAATTAGTCTAGGTACGAGTATTTGGTTGAGCTTGGATTCTAAGCCCTTTGATATTGCTTCTCTAAAGTCAATTTTACCGAAGAAAACTAGCGATTGGGTGACAATCTCATACAGTGCTTTAGTAAATAAGGCAATATTGACTCACAGCGGTGAAACCATCGGTGAGATTATAAAAAAAATACCAGAGTATACTGATGAAACTAAGGGGCTTGTTCAAACATACCTCGAGCCCTACTCAATATTATGTCATGATGTTTTATTGGCTAGCACTAGACCTGATACTATGCCTTTAATAAATATTATTGATCACTATCCCGTAGGCTCCAAGCAGCCAGCCTGGGCAGATCTATTCCGAGAAGGCCACTACCAGCTTTATTATAATTCCAATACTATCAGAATATTCTTGAAGGGTTCTAGTCCTGTCCGAGGTTTTGAGAAATATTTTTCAGTAATTAGACATCCTATCAATGATGTGATAAGCACCAACGGTGTGAAAATAGATCAAGTTGAAGTATATGTATTTAGTAATGATTATGCATCCACAGAAATTCGACTAAATATTATTCCATATGTTATCAATACTAACGAATTGGATCTATCACCAAAGCAGAAATCTATCGATTTGAAGAGTATCAGCGAATTTCTTGCTCAAGGAGTGATACTAGAAGCAATTGAAGTTGATAATGCTCGTGATTTGTATCTCTATGGTAGGAAATCATCAAGTCAAACTATAGCCGGCAGACCTATTTCTTTAGCAGATATTGCAGTAGTCTATCGCTCAATTTTTCATTATGGAAACAATGCTCCGTATATCAGTCTAGATAAGCACGAAGATAATAGATATGCCAAAGTGAACTTTGGTGGACACCTTGAGAACACCCTAGTTGGTGATGTCGTTTTAGAAGCAGATAAACTCTTTAAAACACTTAGTACAGGATTAGATCCCAACACCCACAAATTGATTAAAAATAAAATCACAAAAAAAGTCCCCGGCTTTATCACGGAAGATGAGAGAAGTCTATTAGAAGATATGGACGAAGGGGGAATGCAGATCCGATACTGGTTCTACCCTGATTCTATTGGAACGGTGACTGATGGATCTATTGGAGCAGTTTTAACAAATCAATTTCTCGCAGATATAGAACGGATGGATGTTGAGCTGGGTGCGGGGAATGCTGTGCGTGAAACAATTGACCATTTGAATAAAAATTATTCTAACTATGAGGAAGCCGAGGACACATTTAAAGAGCTTAGTAACGTTGGAAGAATTATGTCTCTTATCAATTGGTTAAAAGCAATGGATATTCAATATATCGTAGAATTAGATGATTTTCTCTTTGTTGAGCTTCCAGCATTTACTACACCCTTGAAAACGAAGAAAATGCTGGCAGTTACCGCTGCCGCTTACCCCGGAAACATGGTATTGGGCAAGTATAATGTTGGAAATTATACAAGGGTATACTACATATCACATTTATTGGATGGGCAAAACTTCTGGGCATCAGACAAACAGCATCTTCAAGTAGCTAGTAACTACTTTTCACAAATTGATATATCAGAGCTTGCACCAGCCTCGTATAATAAATTGTCTAAAAGCATTACGTATTATGAAAAACTCATTTCCACAAATGAAAAGAAGATTGAAAATCAGAAAAGCGATCTGGCAAAAAAAGAGCGGACCCTGAATAACTATAACAGCTTTGAGGTTGATCAATATAATTTAGCAATCAATGCGTATAATCAATCGCTGGAAACCCAGAGTTCATATATTGATATTTACAACTCAAAGGTGAATCAGCTAAATGAAAAACAGCTAGTCTCGAGGTGTATTACTTCAGTGGGGGGAGGTATCAATCTTCGTCCTTCTGAGTTTAAGAGTGTAGTTAGGAATAAACAGTCTGCTAAAATTCGTAAAATTAATGAGTATAAAAAAATGTTAGGATCAAAAGGAAGTATTCCAGGCATGGGTAGTTGGGTACGCAATAGACCTGATGAAAATGGAGAAGCCCAAGTAAATCCAATTTTAACAGAACCATGGGAATTTTCAAAATCAGTGAGTGGGGAGATACAATATTCGTATCATTCAGCTTCAGGTAACCACCTTATTTCCTCTAGCTCAATAACTAATATGGAGTGGAAGCAGGAAATGAAATTAAAGGATACTCAGAGTAGCATTAGTTATTCTCAGATGCAGAACCTTTTGACAATAAGGCGGCATGGGTTTGATATATTTGCAAGAATTCCTATAACGAATAACCGAGTAGACTTTTTCAGATGAGAGTTTAAGGATGCTGCATGGAAATTAGAATATATCCAAGGAAATCAATAGATCAAACGATGGGATAGCATAATTGACGGAAGAGAATTTATTACCGCAGATGAAGCTATTGACAACATACTTGATCAAATATTTAGCAAAAATGACAAGATTCAAGAAAATGATTGGCGTTTTCCCAATAATACTATTCTTGTTGTTGAGCTCTATGCGATTTCTTTTGCTGAGCTATGGCCAATGCAGACCGTTGAATATTTATCAGACGTGTTCTCTATGAATTTTAGAGAAATATGGCTAGGAGATTATACACAAGTAGAGCCGTTTGACAGAATAGATATATTTTGTCTGGCACCTGCAAATATGTTCGGTAACCATACTAACCTCAATCAATACAGGAAACCCTATGGCTAACAATATGAAGGAATTAATTATGAGAAAAATGTGGTTTGTAGGGTTAGTATCTCTTCTAATCGGCTGTGCTACCAATAAATCCTTTGCACCATCACCTACGTTTGTAACTGCAAGATCAGGATTTTTAGAACAGGAAACAATAACAGTCTCATTTTTTGATTCTAGAATTGACCAACAGTTTTCTGAAAACATTAAAATAGAAATCGCTAATCATCTGAAAGGTACATACCCGTCGTGTAAATTACTGTTTCTAGATGATGAGTATTTTTCAAAACCAAGTGGTAGGAATATTTACCTTAAAATAAACATAATGGGGTACAATGCTGGATTTGGCATAAAAACAACAACAGGAATTGGTCTGATCAACGGAGTCCCATTCGCTTTTAACGGCGTTTCAGATGGGAAGTGGAATGGGATTGTAGGTTTCACGGCTGTGCTTTATGACAATCGTAATGGAGAACAAAAATTTAGTGCAAATATCTCTCATGTAATTACAAAACCAAATGTTGGTGGATATCGAACGGCTCAGGGTGCCTTACAAGATTCTTTTCAGTCTGCCATGAACTCATTAGTCACATTTATTGATCAAAGTTTGTTGTAAACTGCATGCTAACTATATTAGGCTTATGAGGAAGCATTGAACTATTTCAAATATTTTCATCCAAAGAGAATTGATGATCTAGGTGACCAGCATTTTCGCTTTTCCCAGTCGCGAGTTGTGAACGATCCATTTGAATCACAACCATATTTTAATGCACCAGCCGAGCCTGATGAAATCCTCAGAGGCTTTTTAAAGACAATATTGGAGCTATCTCCTTCGGAATGGGGCGAAATCAGGGATGGTTTGGGATACGAAGGTCAACAATCAGATTTCGGATCTTACTTTGAAGAGCATCCAGAAGAAATTCCTGAATTAATTAAGTTTCTATCCCCAATAATCATGAAAGATATCACACCAAAGTATCAAGATTCATTGGACAGAGTCGGGATGTTTCCAATGTCAGAAGTGTGGGATAATTTATTAATGTGGGCTCACTACTCTGATCACCATAAAGGGTTTGTTATACAATTCGATCCTGATCATTCTTTCTTTTCAAACCCAGGCGAACCAGGGATTGGGTTTACATCTCCTGCACGTATACATTATCGCGACAGGAGACCAATAATTCCTTTTAGTAAAATGACTGAAATCCAAATATTCCTCACCAAGAGCACAGACTGGATATACGAGCAGGAGTGGAGGTACTTGAAGTTTCTCGACAATCCTGATAGAATTCAGGATGATCCAAATAATCCAGCACTCCCAATTTGCTTATATCATATTCCCCCAACAGCGGTACTGGGACTAATACTTGGATGCAATTCAAGTAATGCTCTAAAATCCAAGGCGTTAAACTATTGTAAAAAGGGCTCGCCATTGGAGCACGCATCCGTTAGGGTAGCCGTGAAGGATAATCACGAGTATTTTCTCAGAGAGGAGATACTCAAAGCCTAACGAGGCTGTCGGAAAAGGTTAAAAATGATAGAATTTCTGAAATTACAGCCTTGTAAATTCAATATTATCAGCTTACGAATTTTCTGGATTTTTCTGTGCTTAGGCTTTTTCCACGACCTCAACAGGCGCTTGCTACCCAGCCTACGCCAAGGCTACGGCGGGCAAGCTGACTAGGATGAGTAAAAGATTATATCTGGTAAAGAACGAAATATACTCGCACAGGCGGGTAGAAGCGCAGGGCATTAGGTAGAATATGAATTGTTGCAGTATGCGAAAACCGGAATGGAAGCAAGATGAACTCTCTAAGGCTCTGCGAGATGGGGAATACAATGTACTGGTCTCAAGTCACAATTACAAAGATATCTATGACACTCTCTCAAAGGCTTACCAAATAATTCAGAATTCTCAAGATGTATTTATCAATATTAGACCACCCGAACTCATATTCTCGAGCATCCTTTTTATCCGCGCACGAGCATCGCTACTCGCGTCAATTCGACTAATACTAGCAGGCCAACCCGTCGAAGCACAAACACTGTTGAGATTAATGATAGAGCAATTATGGTACGGATTTTATATCGCAGTGGATCCAAACCCTCCCAAACGTCGAACAATATGGTCGGATAGGAATGATTCGGGAGAAGCCAAAAAGAAATGTAAGAGTGAGTTTACGATTAAAAATGTTAAAAATTGTCATAAACAATACGATGGTGATTCTGCTCACCAATTGGCACAATTCTACGACGCAACGATAGATTTTGGTGCTCATCCAAACCAGTACAGCGCATTCTCTCAAATCAAACAAGACAATGAGTCTAATTCACTAGACTATACTGTTGGAATTTATTCTTTTGATATTCCCGTAACTATGTCATCAATTCGCATGACTCTTGGAATTGTCGTAGGATACTTGAAAATAATTCAAATAGTCTTCAAGGATACATTTCATAATTTTGTATCTGAGAATGAAATTGATGAACTAATAACAAACCTTAACACTCAATTTCAGCGATGGGCATAGATGCTTGTCCAGGGCAACAGGTAAATGAGTAAATATGGAGGTATTAAAGTGAAAAATGCATTAATCATTATTTTATTCACGGCACCATTAGTACTGTTTTCTGAATCAGATTTTGTAATCGAATATTCGCCAAATAATAGCGTTACATTTTCAGTGGGGAAGTATGGTGATCTGGACTTTGAATTGTCAGGGTCTGGCTATGTTTCATATGATTATGAAGGAAAAATAACTAAACAGGCAGATCAATATATTTCTTATGCTTATCAGGGCAAGCCATCTAAGATTGGAAAAATCCTTATTTCATATGACTATCAGAAGAGACCGAGCAAAATAGGTAGCTACTATATTTCGTATGATTATGAAGGAAAAATTAGCAAATTTGGCAATATTTACTTTTTATATGATGCTGAAAAAAATTTAACAACTGCGGGCAATGCTCGTATATCATACAACTATTTAGGAAAGCCAAGCAATATATCTGGTTCGGTCGGTGGAGGTCTTCGTCTTCGATTAAGGTAAATATTTGCCTAACGAG
>Ga0307989_1000761_pt1 | contig 19106 bp, 18 predicted proteins | sample EllFjometagen185_FD_203164 | JGI IMG/M metagenome (GOLD analysis project Ga0307989, IMG submission 203164) | Marine microbial communities from Ellis Fjord, Antarctic Ocean - #185 | ecosystem: Environmental > Aquatic > Marine > Unclassified | place: Southern Ocean | collected 2014-10-08
TCATGGAATACATGCTTCTGTGGGTTATATGAGTAGTGTCAATTATACAGAACCGATGTTTGTTGTAATTATCATGACACTAGCGGCGACCCGACCGATCATGCAACTAGCGGAAAAAATGCTTAAGTCAGTTGCTAAACTTGGAAAGGAGTCCGATGCAGCCTGGTGGTTCACAATCTTGACCATTGGCCCCATATTAGGGTCTTTTATTACAGAACCAGCAGCCATGACGATTTCCGCCTTAATTCTGGCGAAGCAATTCTACATGAAGAAACCGAGTGTCAAATTTGCATATGCTACCATCGGCCTTTTATTCGTCAATATATCAGTTGGTGGAACCTTATCTCACTTTGCTGCACCACCGGTTTTGATGGTTGCCGGTAAATGGGATTGGGATTTGATGTTTATGATGACTAATTTTGGTTGGAAAGCGTTTATTGGAATTATATTAGCAAATATCCTGTACTTTTTTATTTTTAGAGGAGAATTTAGCAATCTTACCCCTGTAGAGTCTAAAAGCAAATCAGATGAACCGATTGAGTGGGATATCAGAGAAAATCCAGTACCTTTTCCTATTACTGCCGTTCATATAATTTTTATGATTTGGACAGTTGCCACAGCACATTATCCTGCATTATTTATAGGCGGGTTTTTATGTTTTTTAGGTTTTGCGCAATCAACAGCCCATCATCAAAATAAAATTGACCTGAAACCTGCTTTATTAGTCGGTTTTTTTCTGGCAGGTTTAGTTACCCATGGTGGATTACAGAGTTGGTGGATTGCTCCTATTTTAGGAAGCTTAAGTGAAGTGCCATTAATGCTGGGAGCTACGGTTTTAACAGCATTCAATGATAACGCTGCAATTACTTATCTGAGTACATTAGTCCCAAATCTTAGTGATTCTTTAAAATATGCAGTTGTGGCTGGGGCCGTCACCGGAGGTGGTTTAACGGTCATAGCAAATGCACCGAACCCCGCCGGACAGTCCATTTTACAGCGATTTTTCAAAAACGGTGTATCACCACTGGGTTTAGCTCTGGCTGCGATCATTCCAACAATCATTATGGGTTGTGCTTTTATGATCCTCTAAAGTTCAATTCTCGAATGTCCAGTCGATATAAAAAGTCTGGACATTAATCCATTTTTGCACGTAAATCCATAAAAGGATTTGATTCTAAATGTTCCTGGTAGATTTGTGTAATTAATAATGTAAACGGTATCTTTTAAATATGTCTTTCTTATATATAATCTAATTCTTAAAGAGGAAAACTAATGACTGACGTCAAAAGAACTCGTTCTAAAACATCATTTTTTCTGATTCAAATCGGAATTCTCATACTGCTAATGAGCAACTGTGCAGAAAAACAGGTTAACCCGGATTTATTACAAGTACTACCAGAAGATAAAGTAAGTAGTGAATTTCCCCCTTCCCCTGAGGAATTGATTCCCAGAATGTATCAGGTACTAACCTTAGTTTCCGCCAAAGATGCAACAGTCACAGATACACGTGAGGAAGCCTTGGTATCTTTTATCAAAATGGGATTTACAAAATACAGCCACGTTAAAAATGTTGATGAGACTGAATTGAAAAACAAGCTATCAGATAAAGCTTTTCATGGTTTTCAAGCGGATAATGTTGCAGAAGCCATTCAATTGGGTAAAGCATTGAAATCCCGGTATGTGTCACAGCTCCAGCTGATAGTTTTGGAAAGTAAAATAGTAGAATCTGTGGATCGCTTTAAAGCCACTATTGATTTTAATGTATTTACAACGGATGCTGGTCAAAACCGCTTAAATGAAAAAATTGACTATAATTCTGCAAATTTAAAAAAAGCAGACAGCCAATTAAAAAACATTATTCAAACCCATTTCCCACTAATGGGATATATATTGGAAACCAAGGGTGGTCACCAGGTTGCTAAGATATCAATCGGTCGCAATGTTGGCGTTAAATTGGATCGAGAATTTTTGATCAAAAGCCGGAAAGTTGAATCTACGATTATGGATGGCTTTGTCAGGAAAACCACCACATTTTCTAAAATGTCAGTTGCCGTTGGTAAAGTCATTAAAGTGATGGAAAATGAAAGTTGGATTTCGATTCCGAAGGCTGACAGGAACAAAATAAAATTAGGCCAGGTCGCTTTTAGCCAACCAGAAAAAGGAAAGTGGTTTTAATACGCCTCAAATCACATAAACACATAAACCACTTTTTTAGTGGTTTATGATAAATTCATATTGTAAAATGGCACTATTTGAGTATCGGGTTGTTGATAAAAATGGGAAGAAAATAAAGGGGAAAATTGACGCCCCTAATCAGAAACAAGCCACTGCGAAATTACAAAATCAGGAACTTTTTGTCATTTCAATTACCGGTACTCGAAAATCTCCAAAATCTTTTGTCACTCAAGCCAAATTATCAAATACCAAAATACCTGCCCCGGTCATTACCAATTTTACGCGTCAGTTTTCAGTTTTGACTGGAACCGGAGTCCCTTATGACCGAGCCTTTGAAATTTTGATTCAGGAGTGTGAAAATGCCAAGTTTCAAAACATCCTTTCAGCCATTAAAGCACAAATTATGGAAGGGAGTTCTTTAGCTAATGCATTACAGTATCACCCACAAATTTTTTCAAAGATGTATATTGCGATGGTTAGAGCTGGTGAAGCTGGCGGTACCTTATCGACGGTGTTAGAACGGACTGCGCAATCGAGAGAAGACAGCGAGGAACTCGCCAATAAAATTAAAGGGGCCTTGATTTACCCCATTATATTGCTGACTGTAGCAGTTGGAATTGTCGCATTTATGGTTACATTTCTACTTCCGAAAATCTCTCCTATCTTTTTACAGTTCAATGTTGCTTTACCATTACCCACACGCATCGTCATGGCATTGAGTAACTTTATTACCTCAAATTGGTGGTTGCTCATTATTGCAATAATACTATGTGTATTTCTCTTTCGATACCTAATATCAACCAATCGGGGAGAAAAAATGAAGGATTCTTTTTTTCTGCGATTTCCGGTGGTCGGTAAAGCGATTCAAAAAGTCATCATCTTTCGCTTTACCCGAACCTTAGGAATAATGCTCACTAGTGGCGTCGAACTGAAACAGTCACTCGCAATTATTAAAAATGTTTTAGGAAATCGTGTATTTGAAGACATATTCGAAACGGTGATCGTTAATATCACACAAAAGGGGATGGACCTTTCCCAGGCCCTGCGAAAAACAGAGCTCTTTCCACCGAGTGTCACTCAAATGATCCGTGTCGGAGAGGAGAGCAGCTCCCTAGAATCCATGTTAACTAAAATTTCTGAAAGCCTGGAAAGAGATGTCAAACAAACAATAGAAAAATCAGTAGCCTTGCTGGAACCCATAACTATTCTTTGGATGGCTTGTGTGGTGGGTTTTATACTAATGGCAATTATGCTACCGATGTTTGAAATTAATCAAATGATTTAAGATTAATCATAAACACCAATTAAATCATATTTTTGAAGTCGATTAACTCCACCAATTGCTGTTTTAGTGTTTTTGTAGTCTTCCTGTAATTTAACCACCTCAGAGATTTTTTCATTCAAAAGAATCACATTTCTTCGTTGGTCATTAAACGGAATTTTGGTGTAAATAACCGCTTTTTTTGACATTTCGGACAAAGCTGATAACGCCTTTTTATAGGTCTTACTATCGGTCTCAGTGTCAGTATTAAATTTCTTCCATTTCAGTTTGAAAAAATCGATATCCAAATCTTTTAAAAACCTTAAACCGGTTGAATGCCATTTCACAGATACTTTTTCGTCCAGGACCATTTCAGGAACAACATCCAGCCCTATCATAAAATCAGTTCTCACACGGCGAATGCGGGAAACAATATCCCAAATCAGTTGTTTAATTTCACGGCTCCGCCACATCGCAACATTCATGAATTCATCTGTCGTTAAAATACCAATTTCTTCATCATTGGCGACATTGATCGGTACAAACATATCATTAAAAATGATCTTCCGACCTGTGGCAACCTGATAACTTTCAATGGCAGCTTTAGAAAATCCGTCCGTTATGTCATAAGTAAAGTCATCCTTAAATACAATTCCATCAACCTTTGAAGCCAGCAATGAGTTGATGATAGAAGTCAGAAAACCTTTGGTAGCACTATTCAATAAATCTAATTTGCGATTGGGACGTGTTTCATTTTGAATGGCACTCCATTTTTCATCCATCAATAAAACTGAATTATGTCCGATCTGGGGATGGTGCCTTAATGGTAATGATATTAAAATTTTCAAACGATTCTTGTGGGCAATATTAACCAATTTTTCCAGAATATCATCAATCAACGGTCTGTTTTTCACATAAAAATAGTAACCTTGCTTTTTAAAATGATTGCTGAACAAAAAGATAGGTGTTTCTGTTATTTGAATTAGATCCAGTTGAACCGAAGCAATCCCTTTTTCAGCCAAATCTTCAAAATACTGATCCAACTCGCTCCAATCTTTGGCGGCAGGAAGTTCAATTTCAAGCAAACTACCTCTCAATTTCACACTATCAAGAGTTTCAGAGTAAAAGAAATTGTTTAAATATTCATTTAATAAAGTTTTACGTCTGGATTGTGGAAAAGAATCTAAAAAGAACTTATACAAGGCTAAAAACTGATCTTGATCCCGTTTGGAATAAGCGGCCTCTACACGTTTAAATAGTTTGGACTCAATCATGGAATTCGTGTTTTGCTCTTCAAAAATATCAGTGGTTTGAGCCAATTTATACTCTGGTTCTTTTTCAAGGTAACCGTAAGTGATTGTATTTGGACTGGTGGTTTGACTTGTCCAGTTCAAATCAGCATCAGTAATTTTAACCTTACGGCTAGATTCAGGTTTACTCACCGAACTAGTTTTTGTCGGCGGCTGATTTATTGTAGACGGAGAAGCTTTTTTATTAGCGCAATTTGTGATGAAAGCTACCCCTGCTACCAAAATAATAAATAAGTATAAATGTGTTCGTTTCATCTGATTTAAATTTTATTGTGATCCATGACGGTTTTATATTTCTTTGGCATTTTTATTGGCGATAAATTTTTGTAGATACAATCTATTTAATTCCGACATGTCATAAAATTGAACATGAACATCTACTTTATCTTCACTGACTGGATTCATTCTAATGATATTACCATGAATCTCCTGTCTGATATTGGCTTCTTTCAATTTAAAAACAACAGTTGTCCCAACGATAGCTGATTCCGGAAGTTCTTTGACTATAAATTTCATTCCTCCAATACTAATATCATCAACCAGGCCAATGCAGGAAATACTAGACGGTTCAGCACCTCTGGTTTTTAATCCCTCCGCGGTTGTAATAAAATATAACTTCCTTTTAAATTGAAGTCGATATCTATCATCCTCGCGTTTTGGTAGTTTTTTAATTTTATCAGTATGCTCCAATACAATAGCGTTTGCAGGCGTACTAATTTGGGAATTTAATTTACAGACAAAGCGAAATTCGCCATCGCTTTTTCTAAAAATTCTAAACTCCAGCTTTTTAAACTTCGATAGATTAACAGCTTTTCCGTTAACTGTCGGTGGTTTTACCCAAAAGTCCGATTCAGTCGAATTCAAAATTGTACCGACATAGGAGTGGCTTTTACCCTTATAGTTAACCCCAACCCTCAATTTTTGCCCAGGTTGCAGCATTTTTGTGCTAATGAAAGGTACCCGACGGTTATAAAATATATATCCCAGATCTTCCCGAAGCCCGGAAACCTGGTTCAATATGGGGTCAGAAGGGGCAATTCGGAATACTTTATTAATCGCTTTTTCAAAATTTTGATTGTCAGTAATCAGTCTTTCAGGAATGGTATTAGCAGCATTAGCCAATGCAATAATCAATTTACTGGCAGTTTCAGAAATGTCCATTTGTTGATCAACATTAGCCTGAGCTTTTTTCTTTAAATATTGTTTTCCGGATTGATTCAACCGTCTACTTTGCATCCACTTGTAAGTGATAATCAATAGAGCAAATACCAGGATAAATCCGAGCAGGAATAAGCCAGAGTTGCCAGTTGAAGAGTAAGTGTTTCCAATACTCATAAATGACGTATCTATTTTTGTGCCCTGTGCGTATAAAGTTGGATATAATGAAAACCAGTCCATAATCAATTTTTAATGAATGGGTTAATAGATTTTTGACGTCATTTGATAAGCAAAATTAACACCATAGTCTATAAGTTAAATTAAATTACATGAAAATTGGTATTTTTGGTGGCAGTTTTAATCCGGCTCACATGGGTCATTTTAAAATTGCCAAATCAATTCTGTCTTCAAATAAAGTCGAAAAACTGATAATTGTTCCTAATTATACAAATCCCTTAAAGTCAGATTTACCGCTTTTACCGAGTGATTTAAGATGGAATATATTGCAGGCCACCTTTGCTGAACTGAAAGATAGCACGATTTGTGATTTTGAACTGCTAAAAAGTGCCCCCAGTTACACTATTCATACTTTACAGCATTTAAAATCACAATATCCCCAGGACCAACTTTTCTTAATTATGGGAGAAGACACGCTACAATTATTTCCGAAATGGCACAAACCGAATGAAATCCTGAAATTGGTGAAACTACTGATAATTCCCAGACCCGATCAACGGTTTGTTCAGTCTAAAATAGAAATTGACAGTAATCGCATTGAATGGCTTTCCTTTAAAATTCCTGATATTTCAGCCAGCATGATCAGGAAATCATCGATTGAAACCATTCAAGAAAATAAATTGATGCACCCTGCTATATATTCAGATTGGGCAAAATACATTTTGGAAAAACGTTAATTTCCTTTTCAAAAAAAAATGAAAACTCTAGAATACAAAATAGTTAATCATAATTAAAAAAATTTAAAACAGCTAATAAACAAGTATTTATTAACTTAAACCTTTACCACAACTAAAATTATATGGAAACAGAACAGCTACTAAAAAAAATTACCAGTATCATGGAAGATGTCAAAGGATTGGATATATTAAGTATCAACGTTGAAAACAAGAATGCATTTGCTGACTATATGGTATTATGCCATGGGACTTCATCGGCACATGTCAAAGGGATCTCCGATAACATTGGACTCACTTTGAAAAAGGATAAACTATTACCGCTCGGTATCGAAGGTTATAATGAAGCACAATGGGTGCTGATGGACTATGATGCTGTTATTGTCCATATATTCACGGAAAGCGTACGGGAGGCCTATCAACTGGAAGACTTATATAAAACGACTGTCAATAGGGATGAGCCGTGCGAAAAATCAGAATAATCTGTATCGGAAAAACACAAGAAAAGTTCATCAAAAACGGATTAGATATCTATGATAAAAAAGTAAAACGTTATTGCAATCTGGAATGGGTAACCATTAAAGAAGCTAATTACGCCTCTGGAGATGTTTCTCAATGGAAGGAACATGAAGCAGAAAAAGTTGGTAAACTGATTCAACCCAGAAACATGACAATATTCTGTGATGAGATTGGACAGCAAATTTCTTCTGTTAATATGGCTGACAAATTTACAAACTGGGCTAACAAAGGTTATTCTGGATTTGATTTTTTTATCGGGGGGGCTTTCGGTTTTTCAGAAGAGATTAAAAAGAAAGCCAATTATTTATTGAGCCTTTCCCAAATGACATTAACCCACCAAATGATCAGGTTATTGCTGGTTGAGCAAATCTATCGTTCCTTTACTATTATACGCAAAGAAAAATATCATCATTAATTAAAAATAGATCAATCAAAACTATGGAATAAATTTCCCCTCCAGCTACAAATATTTCAACTTTTTAATAATTCAGCATGTTTCACTGTACTGTTGACAAATGATAGCAACATTTCCAGGGTGAATTTACTTTCACCCGCTTCATTTTTAGGCAGTAAAGGCACACAATGTTTTTCAAAAACATAATTTCTGGCTTTCAATCGTCCCGCTTCAAAAAAATAATATTCCACTTCTGTAGCAGAGATTTTTTTTTGTTTGGCTTCGTCTTCAAAAAAAACTTTAATGTCCTCTGTGGTTTTCATTGGCTTTGTCCATTTTTTATCCACGGCTGTTGATATAATTAAAGTTCTGGTAATTTTCCCTGCCAGGGTAATAAATTCATCCCAATGATTCTGTAACCAGTCATTCGGAATATACTGGTTGATTTCTGCTACTGTCATTTTAATTTCTTCGTTTTATCATTTATTGTTTAGCGGGGGGTTGTTCAGCAACTCCCTGACTTAATATGGCTTTAATAAAATCATCTAAATCACCGTCCAAAACGGCATTCACGTTGGACGTTTCTAAATTGGTTCGGTGATCTTTAACCAGTTGATAAGGATGCATCACGTAACTTCTGACCTGACTCCCCCAAGCGATATCTTTTTTCTGACTATTTGCTTCATCCATATCTGCTTTCCGTTTTTTCTCTTCATGTCGAAACAGTGCAGCTTTTAATATTTTCAGGGCAATTGCTTTATTTTTATGTTGGGATCTTTCATTTTGACATTGGACAACAATTCCAGTTGGATTATGCGTAATCCGAATTGCTGAGTCAGTTGTATTTACATGTTGACCGCCAGCGCCACTAGCTCTGAAGGTATCAATTCTCAAGTCGCTTTCATTGATCACTATATCAATATCATTTTCAATATCCGGATAAACAAAAACTGATGCAAATGAAGTATGTCTCCGTTTATTAGAATCGAAGGGTGAAATTCTAACCAGACGATGAACGCCAACTTCAGCTTTTAATTTCCCATAGGTATAATCACCTTCAATACTCATCGTCATGGATTTTATACCCGCTTCATCACCGGCTTGAAAATCCAATACAGACACTTTATATTTATAACTCTCAGCCCACCGTTTGTACATCCTGTATAACATTTCCGCCCAATCCATGGATTCGGTGCCCCCGGCCCCTGAGTTAATTGTCAGTATAGCGCTATTTTTATCCTGTGGGCCCCCCAGCAATCTATCCAGTTCCAATGATTGAATTTGCGTATCATTATTACTTAATAACTCTACCACTTCTTTATTGAGATCTTTATCCTCCTCCATCTCCAACAATTCAATGGCTGATTCGGTATCATTTTGACGGTTTAAGATGCTTTCCCATTTTTCCAGCAGTGATTTAATCTCGGCAATTCGTTTTAAAACAATCGTCCGATGATCATTGTTTTCCTTCCAGAAACTATCCTGTGCGGATTCAAATTCCAATCGATCTAATTCGTTTTTATTCTTCTCTAATTCAAAGATACCCCCTTAAAGCTTCAATCCTTTCTTCCAGCTCTTTTGCTTTAATCTTCATCTCTTCTATGGTCATTCGATTTCCTTTCAAATACGATATAGCGGGCTACATTCTTATTGACTGTTGATATCAAATAGCTACCCCAAGGCGTATTTTATTAACCAAAAGAATGGGAGTTACTATAGGATAATTTTTGATATTAGCTATTTTTTCTATTTATTGATCCAAATAAATATTTTTATTTTTGTCTGTGTTACCTACTTATTTCAGTTTTAAAAACAAGATTAATGATTTAGTGTAATGGTGTTAATTACTCTGATTCATAGTAAATATCAACTCAAACAGTGGTTTAATCTATACAATCCCATTTCATTCACTTGAGTCGCCAAATCTATCATTTTCAACTATTTTTCTTAAAAACAACATCCCAATTTCACAATTTTTTGATAAAGGGTGTTTTTTATTTTAAATCCCATATAATAACATGATATTAGACAATAAAATGCTTATTTTATCAGAATAACTGTGGGAATAACAATCTTTTTCAGGTAACTAGGTCTAACTTAAGACTTTTTTAGACAAGAAATATATTCAAAGTTAAATAACATCATTGATTTTTAACAGTATGTTATAAAAAATCAATAATCTATTGTAGGACTTAATAAAAAATATTAAGGTTCTTCGGTATTTTAAATATTGTTATTCATTTATCTATTGAAGTTTTCAAAATTTCTTATTTAGCACAGTATGGAGGCAATCCAACCTGAATAAGATCAGCTAACACTATCTAAGGACCTTTAAATAGATTTGATTGTTTAATATAATCATAATATACTGTTTTTAAGACAAAAACCGGTGTCGTGAAGAATTAAGCTTTGAATTGCTTAATTCATCCTTTTAAAACGATCCCTGTTAAGATTTTGTTGTCTGGGGTGGGATTAATTTTTTTTGTATAATTTTGAGTCGGTGTGAGATTTTGACCATATCATTAATTTTATGGAGTGCTTTTATCTTTCAATTTGCAAAAGTTAAATCATGATTACAATTAAAAAAGGATTAGATCTTCCAATTAAGGGTAGTCCTAAACAAATTATATCCAAGGGAAAGTCTGTTAAAACAGTTGCTTTACTGGGGTCTGATTACAACGGAATGAAGCCAACCATGCTTGTTGCGGTTGGAGATACTGTTAAATTAGGACAGAAACTTTTTTTGGATAAGAAAAATCCAGGTGTTGTATTTACATCACCCGGTTCCGGAAAGGTTATCGAAATAAACAGAGGTGAAAGACGTGTTTTTTTATCAATGGTTATTAAGCTGGAAGGAAAAGCCGAGGAAACGTTTAAGTCTTGGCCTGCAAATAAGCTCAATCAAATCGATCGAAATAAAGTCCAGGAAGTTCTTATAGAATCAGGTGTTTGGACGTCAATTAAGACACGACCGTTCAGTAAATCACCAGCTCCGGACTCAGTTCCCCATTCGATCTTTATCAATGCAATGGACACCAATCCATTAGCTGTTGATCCTTCAGTAGTTATCAAGGAAAAAAATGATCTTTTCATCGCCGGTATTGATGTCTTATCCAGGTTAACAGACGGTAAGCTTTATTGCTGTACAGCACCTGGAATCAACATCAATAATTTAGAAAAGACAAAAGCGGAACCACAGCAATTCAAAGGGCCTCATCCAGCTGGATTACCTGGTACGCATATTCATTTTCTGGATCCGGTTCATGTAGAAAAAACAGTTTGGACGATTAATTATCAGGATGTGGTTGCCATTGGACATCTATTTACTACTGGTAAAATACTTGTAGATAGAGTTATTTCCATTGCTGGCCCGGAAGCTAACAAGCCAAGATTAATCAAAACCAGAATCGGTGCAAATGTGAGTGAACTGGTTAAAGGGGAAGCTTCAGGCAAGAAGAACCGTATTGTATCAGGTTCTTTGTTTAGCGGACATAAGGCTGATCAAGCTTTAGCTTATCTAGGCCGGTTTCATCATCAGATCTGTATTTTGGAAGAAGGATATCAACGGGATTTTTTAGGATGGATGGGTCCTGGTTTGAATCAATTCTCAGTTAAAAACGTTTTTCTGTCAGCTTTGAATCCTAAAAAGAAATTCTCTTTCACCACATCAACAGGTGGTAATAAAAGAGCAATGGTTCCAATCGGAATGTACGAAAAAGTAATGCCTTTGGATATTATCCCAACTTTCCTGTTAAGATCTTTAATTGTTGAAGATACTGATCAGGCTCAAAATTTGGGGTGTTTGGAATTGGATGAAGAAGATCTAGGACTATGTACATTTGTTTGTCCGGGAAAATATGACTATGGAACTATTTTACGTAATAATCTGATTATAATTGAAAGAGAAGGGTAAATGAAATTTTTAAGAGATTTCTTTGATCGTCATGAGCACCATTTCATGCGAAATGGCAAGCTTGAAAAGTTTTACCCGGTGTATGAAATGCTAGACACATTTTTATATACACCCGGCGAAGTGACGAAAACTGCCTCCCATGTTAGGGATGGCATGGATTTAAAACGAATGATGTCTATGGTCGTCGTCGGTTTACTGCCCTGTATATTGATGGCGATGTATAATACGGGTTTGCAAGCGAATATGACGATGGCCAATATGGGGCTTACTACTGCCGGTACATGGCAAGCCAGTCTGTTGGATATTTTGGGAATCGGCTATTCACCATATAGTACCTTTTCGAATATTATGCATGGGGCCGTTTATTTCATCCCATTGCTAATCATTAGTTATACCGTCGGTGGTATTTGGGAAACGATTTTTTCAGTTGTTAGAGGGCATGAAATTAATGAAGGATTTCTGGTCACCGGAATGCTTTTTCCCTTAATTCTGCCACCAATGATTCCACTCTGGCAGGCAGCACTGGGAATTTCCTTTGGTGTAGTCATCGGTAAGGAAGTATTTGGAGGCGTGGGTAAAAACTTTATAAACCCTGCCTTAACCGGACGTGCTTTTTTGTTTTTTGCATATCCTGTTCAAATTTCTGGTGATGCCGTCTGGACAGCCGTAGATGGATTTAGTGGGGCAACACCACTAAGTACCGCTGCAACAGGTGGTTTGGAAGCATTGGAAAAGTCAGTGACCTGGTTTGATGCCTTTGTTGGGGTAATTCCCGGCTCAATGGGGGAAACATCAGCACTAGCCTGTCTATTTGGAGCTCTGGTTCTGATTATAAGCGGTGTCGGTTCCTGGCGAATCATTTTAAGTGTGATTCTAGGGGCTGTGGTCTTAAGTGGATTTTTTAATTATCTGGGTAGTGATACCAATTATATGTTTTCAGTAACCCCCATGTGGCATCTGGTTTTGGGTGGCTTAGCATTTGGAGCGGTATTTATGGCTACCGATCCAGTCTCAGGCTCTATGACAGCTAAAGGACAATGGATCTACGGTTTTCTAATCGGAATCATGGTGATTCTAATCAGAGTAGTGAATCCAGCTTTTCCAGAAGGAATGATGTTAGCCATATTGTTTGGTAATTTATGCGCACCGGTTATTGATTATTATGTCGTTAAAGCGAATATTAGTCGAAGGAGGAAACGCAATGTCTAATGATTCGATTACAAAAACGCTATTAGTGGCAGCTGCGCTCTGCATTGTCTGCTCCATTCTGGTTTCTTCAGCTGCTGTGGGATTAAAACCCATTCAGGAATTCAATAAACAATTGGAAACCAAGAAAAACATCCTAATGGCAGCGGGACTGCTTGAAGCGGATACCGATATTGAAACAGCTTTTAAAAAGATAGAAATTAAAACTGTTAATATTGATATCGGTGATTTTGTTACCGGTGATCAGTTCAAAAATTTTGATCAGAAAAAAGCGGCCAAAGATCCTAAATTGAGTGTCTTAATACCTGATAAGTTGGATCTGGGGAAAATTAAACGTCGCTCAAAATTTGCCTCCATTTATTTGGTTAAATCAGGGCAAGAGATTGAGACGATCATTCTACCGATCCACGGGAAAGGACTTTGGTCAACCATGTATGCCTTCTTAGCTTTAGAAGGAAACACAAATGTAGTAAAAGGACTTTCTTTCTATGAACATGGTGAAACACCAGGTTTAGGTGGGGAAGTGGATAATCCATTCTGGAAAAAACAGTGGATTGGCAAAAAAATATATAACCCTGATTGGAGCCTAGCGATTAACATTCTAAAAGGTAAAGTGAATCCTGCTAAAGCAGAAGCCATTCATCAAATTGATGGTCTTTCAGGGGCGACATTAACCACTGTTGGTATCAATAACTTTATAAAATATTGGCTCGGAGAAAACGGTTTTGATCCATTGTTAAAGAAACTTAGGAAACAAGGAGAGGAAAATGGCTAAAGCACGTGAAGTATTATTCGATCCTGTTTTTAAGAACAATCCGATTGCTCTCCAGGTACTAGGCATATGTTCTGCTTTGGCGGTGACCAGTAAATTGGAAACGGTTATTGTAATGTCAATCGCTTTGACTTTTGTGACGACTTTCGCAAATGGGGCCGTTAGTTTAATTCGGAATCACATTCCTAATGCGATCAGAATTATTGTACAAATGACCATTATTGCTTCTTTAGTAATTATTGTGGATCAGGTTTTAAAAGCCTATGCTTTCCAAATTAGTAAGCAATTATCGGTATTTGTAGGGCTAATCATTACTAATTGTATTGTCATGGGGCGAACGGAAGCCTATGCAATGAAAAACGGTGTATTTTCAAGTATGCTAGATGGAATTGGCAACGGCCTGGGATACAGTATCATTCTCATTACTGTCGGTGTCATCAGAGAGTTATTTGGATCTGGAAAACTACTGGGTATGACTGTTTTTAAAGTTTCAACTGAAGGAGGGTGGTATATCCCTAATGGACTAATGTTGTTAGCTCCCAGTGCTTTCTTTATCATCGGATTGATAATCTGGGCATTGAGAACCTGGAAAAAAGACCAAGTGGAAGAGGATTAATATGTTAGAACTATATATAAGTATATTTGTCAAATCGGTTTTTATCGAGAATATGGCATTGGCCTTTTTTCTGGGAATGTGTACTTTTCTGGCTGTCTCAAAAAAGGTTGACACTGCTCTAGGTTTAGGAATCGCAGTAATTGTGGTGCAAACCATTACCGTCCCGGCAAACCATTTGATTTACCAGTATATTCTTAAGGAAGGTGCACTCAGTTGGGCAAACATGCCAGATGTCAATCTCAGTTTTCTGGGATTAATCAGCTACATCGGTGTAATTGCAGCCATGGTACAAATTCTGGAAATGGTACTCGATAAATATTTCCCCCCCTTATATAACGCCCTGGGTGTTTTTCTACCTTTAATCACAGTAAACTGCGCCATATTAGCCGGTTCTCTTTTTATGGTGGAAAGAGATTATAATTTCGGTGAGAGTGTCGTTTATGGAGTGGGTAGTGGAACTGGATGGGCGCTGGCGATTGTTTTATTGGCTGGAATTAGGGAAAAAATGAAGTACAGTGATGTACCGGGCGGTTTGAAAGGTCTGGGAATTACTTTTATAGTTGTAGGCTTGATGTCCATGGGCTTTATGGCTTTCGGCGGCATCCAGTTATAACTAAAATTTAATACATGACTTTAACAAATTTAAAATCTAAATGAGTAAAGGATAAGTAATGGTTGAAATTTATTTAGGTGTGGCAATGTTCACAGCTATCGTTTTGAGTTTGGTCATTATCATATTGTTTGCAAAATCAATGTTGGTAGCCAGCGGTGATATCAAAATTGATATTAACGATGACCCGGAAAATGCTCTTATTGTATCAGCTGGGGGTAAGCTTTTAAACACCTTAGCAGCACAGAAAATATTTTTACCATCAGCCTGCGGCGGTGGTGGTACCTGCGGACAATGTAAGGTGAAAATATTTGACGGTGGGGGAGATCTATTGCCCACCGAATCTTCTATCATTAATAAAAAGGAAGCTGCTGCCGGAGAGCGATTGGCTTGTCAGGTTGCTGTTAAAAGAGATTTAACTATCGAAGTTCCCGCTGAAGTGTTTTCAGTTAAGAAATGGGAATGTATCGTTGAATCAAATCATAATGTGGCTACTTTTATTAAAGATCTAACATTGAAGTTGCCAGAAGGTGAAGATGTGGATTTTCGAGCTGGTGGTTATATTCAGATTGAGTGTCCTGCGCATCAACTTAAATATACTGATTTTGATATTGAAGAAGAGTATCAGGAAGATTGGCATAAATATAATATATTTAAGTATGAATCAATCGTTAAGGAGCCGGCAGAAAGAGCCTATTCTATGGCCAGTTACCCTGCTGAAAGGGGGTTAATAAAACTGAATGTCAGAATTGCGACGCCGCCTCCAAACGCAGCGCCATCAGTTCCACCGGGAATTATGTCATCTTATATCTTTAACTTAAAGCCAGGTGACAAAGTTACGATTTCAGGTCCCTATGGAGAATTTTTTGCTAGAGAAACTGATAATGAAATGGTATTTATCGGTGGTGGTGCTGGAATGGCTCCGATGCGATCTCATATTTTTGATCAGCTAAAAAGCCTAAAATCTGACCGTAAAATGACCTATTGGTATGGTGCTCGTAGTAAACGGGAAATGTTTTATGAAGACGAGTTTGATAAACTTCAGGTAGAGAATGACAATTTTAAGTGGAATGTTGCCTTGTCAGATCCTTTGCCAGAAGATAACTGGTCCGGCCCGGTTGGATTTATTCACCAGGTTTTACACGATATGTATCTCAAAGATCATCCCGCTCCTGAAGACTGTGAATATTATATGTGTGGTCCTCCGATGATGAATCGGGCTGTCATTCATATGCTGCATGAATTGGGTGTGGAAGATGAGAACATCATGTTGGATGATTTTGGTGGTTAAGTTCAAAAGTATTATTTTTGAATTATTGTTAATTACCATTTTAATTTGTCTATTAGGCGGATGTTTTAAACAAACCCCTGAAAAGCAAATTACATTCAATGGCAGAACAATGGGTACAACTTATTCTATCAAGTTGTACCCGATAAACTCTGAAATTAACATAGATCAGCTGCAGGGAAAAATCACTCAGGTACTTTCTCAGGTAGATCGTACCATGTCTACTTACAAAAGCAGGTCTGATATTTCGCAGTTCAATCAACTAAAAAGTACGCGATGGATTGACTTTCCGGTAGAATTAGTCAATGTTATCAGCGAAGCCCAACGAATATCCAGATTAACCAATGGAACTCTAGATATCACAGTCGGGGCATTAGTTGAATTGTGGGGATTTGGCAAAATCACACAAACAGAAACGATTCCTAATTCCAGTGATATTGATAATTTATTGCGAATCCTTGGTTTTGAAAATATTGATATTCATCCGACCAGGAATCAAATCAAAAAAAGACATCCGGATATTTCCATCGATTTGTCTGCTATTGCTAAGGGATATGGTGTCGATAAGGTTGCAGAGTTGCTGGAAAAGGAAGGGATTCATGACTATCTGGTCGAAATCGGTGGTGAAATCAGTGTCAGAGGTTTAAAAAATAAAACTTCACCTTGGATATTAGCCGTTGAAAAGCCATCAACTAAAATGCGATCTATCCACCAAAAGCTGATTTTAACAGATCAAGGCATGGCAACGTCAGGGAACTATCGGAATTATTTTGAAAAAGAGGGTAAACGCTATTCCCATATCATAAATCCTAAGACAGGACGACCGATTACCCATTCCACTGCTTCTGTCAGTGTCATCCATTCTTCCTGTATGACTGCAGATGCATGGGCAACCGGACTATTAGCCATGGGATATGAAAAAGGATATCAACTAGCCGAACAAAAAAAATTGGCCGTATATTTTATTTATCGCAATGGTGATCAATTTATTAATTTAGCCACCACAGCTTTCAAACAATATCTGAACAAGAAATAGGATAAGAGATGAACACATTTATGTTAACTTTAATTATTTTTGGACTGGCTATTTTAGGTATGGCAATAGGAGTCATTGTTTCAAAAAAATGTCTCAAACGCGGATGCGAAAACACCAAAATTGTGATGCAAAATAGTGGTGGTCATACCTGTGGAACCTGCGGCAAAAAATCATAGAATCAAATAATTTTCATCGATTTTTTTCTTTCTTTAGGGATTTTTCAGGTTTATCAAGGGATTGATAATCTTCATAGGCCTGGGTCGCATTGACAATATTCCCCATGTTTTCTTCAATGACACGTTTGGTAGCCTGGATCTCTTTCATCAATGGGTCCATCTTATAAGCCTGATCACAAAATTGCAGGGCTTTTTTCATCTGACCATAATGGAAAAATATTTTAGCTTTTAACAAAATATTTTCGGCTGTGTTTTTTTTAGATAATACCTCTTCCACGCATTTGGCTGCTTTTCTTAATAGTTCCTTTTTCTCTGCCTCTTTTTCTGAAGTTATCCCTTTTTGAAACAGTGCTTTAGCTAAATTAGCCCGAGCCATCGTAAAACCTGGTCTCTTTTTCAAAGCTTTTTGAAAAAACAGAATGGCAGAATCCAGTTTCTTCTGTTTTAATTGAATGACACCCATATTATTGTTTGCTAAAGGATCCTCAGCATTTATCCGCAAGGATTTGGCTACAAATTGTTTTTTCTGTTCCAACATAGCATTCTTATTATCCCCCAAACGTTTATATACCTGCATAAGGTCATTATAAATCTCAATCAGGGCCGGATCAATTTCTAAGGCCTTGTTGTATTGTTCAATAGAAATTTTAGCATTAGATATTCCTCCCATTTGCCTATAAACCTTGGCTAATCCAATATAAGCCGCTGTGCTTTTATCATCCTGCTGGATAGCACTTTTGAAAGCTAATATGGCGTTGTCATAGTTCTCCTGCTCTGCCAATTTATAAGCATCTGCAATATACGGATTTTCCGGTTTAACAAATAGATCTTTGAGTGGTTTAATAATTAAATCCGCAATATTTTTCTTCGGTTTATTATAAACAATACTTTCTATGTTTTCTGAGTCTTCTACCATTTTGGCACTTTGGAGTGGATAATATAGGCGTTAGATAAATAAGGATCTATTTTGTATTATATATCTATTTATGTGCTTCAAAAGAATTGTAATTTTAAAGTTTCTTAAATATCCTTGTCAATTGTTCATTTAATCCTCTTGATTAATTGCGATGATAAAATTAACCTGTCTGAGTGCTTATAAATATGGATGTTAACAACTAACAAAAGAGAAACCATGATCAACTGGAAAACTAAAGGCTTTTTACTTATTTTTATTTGCTTATTCAGTAGTAACCTCTTGGGGATGGACAATCTTAAGATTGGCATACTGCCCGTCATTGATACATTGCCATTGCAGGTAGCTAAACATAAGGCCTACTTTAAGCAACAAGATTTAAATGTTGAGCTGATTCGCTTTTCAAGCGCTATGGATCGAAATAGTGCCATGCATGCTGATCAATTAGATGGTTTTTTTGGTGATATACCGGCAGCATTGTTACTGATAAAAAATAGTGTCCCCTTAAAACTATTAACCGTATCTTATCGAACAACCCCTGGCCAACAAATGTTTGGTCTTCTTTTATCACCAAATGCCAAAAACAAAACAAGTGGTTCTCTTACAGTGGCGATATCCAAGGGCTCTATCATTGAATATCTATTAGACACGATTAAAGATCATGATCCGATATCTAATTATAAGATTGTTCCTAAAGAGATAAAACAAATGCCAATTCGCATGCAAATGTTGGCTAGTAGTCAAATTGATTCAGCTTTGTTGCCAGAGCCTTTATTAACACTGGCTGTAGCCAAAGGGGCTAAAATGGTAATCAATGATGAAAATTTAAATTTACCCTTAACCATTCT
>Ga0307989_1000762_pt1 | contig 19084 bp, 17 predicted proteins | sample EllFjometagen185_FD_203164 | JGI IMG/M metagenome (GOLD analysis project Ga0307989, IMG submission 203164) | Marine microbial communities from Ellis Fjord, Antarctic Ocean - #185 | ecosystem: Environmental > Aquatic > Marine > Unclassified | place: Southern Ocean | collected 2014-10-08
ATCGATTGTACCGGGCATGGTGTTCCCGGTGCGCTAATGACTATGATAGCGTCTTCAGGTCTGAGAAAGGTAATTAATGATGATCAATGTTATGATCCACCAAAAATATTGAGTAGTTTGAACCTGTTCGTAAAAAAGACCCTACAGCAGGATACCGATTATGCACAATCTAATGACGGAATGGATGTTGCGGTTTGTAAAGTTGATTATGAAAAACAACAACTTAGTTTTTCCGGTGCCGGGTTGGCCCTGATTCATACTATGGGAAATGAAACCACTTTAATTAAAGGTGATCGGGAAAGCATCGGGTATAAACGCTCGAACCTGGATTATCAATTTAAAGAACACCTTATTGATATTGAACCCGGAAAGGCCTTCTATCTATTTACAGATGGGATGGTCGACCAGGTTGGCGGTGAGAGGGAAATCTGTTTTGGGAAAAAACGGTTTCAAAACATCATAAAACAAAATCTCACTAAAACTTTTGAAGAACAGAAAAAAATGCTGGTTCAGGAATTTGATACTTATCGAAACCAGCATGAAGTCCGTGATGACGTCACTGTCGTTGGAATTGGATTAAAGTAATTTTGATGTAAATATTGGCACTGATTGTAAATAGTAGTGACACTTTAATAATATTCAACTATAAAAACCCCATTTGTTGAATGAAGAAAAAAACCAATAAATCCGTTTAATTATGAAAAAAAAGGCTTTTGTAATTTTCCAACCTTACTTTGAATATAAGCTCTACTATTGCCCCGGACATGAATGGAACAGGAATATTGAAAAGGCAATAACATATGACTCTAAACAACTCGCTAAAAAACACTTGTATCGCTTGCAAACTTTTGCAACCCTACAACTAAAAAAAGCTGGAATTACTTCGAAAGCATTAGCTATTGAGCATATTACCCCGGATTGAATAGAAACTTTGCCATTAGAAATTAAATCAATTGTTTTTGAAATGATATTGTAAATGAAAACTTCTCTTTATCAACTTGCAAAACTGGAAGTATTGTCGGTCGTTAATCTTACTAAAGATGCGATCCATATTCATATTGGGATGCTGGTCTTTGTATGTTGGATTGTTCTCTTTAGGAAATCAATCAGATCCTTTAAATCTCTAATTCCTGTTTTAGTGGTTGTTTTGATTATGGAAGGTTTCGACTTGCGGGATGATTATAACACCTTTGGCTTTTTCAGATGGTCAGCCAGCCTTCATGATATTGCTAATGCTATGTTTTGGCCATTTTTGCTGGTTTTCTTTTCTAAGACCTACCTTATTAAAACCAAATAACTAGTATTGCTGCCCTGAATAAGGATACTCTGGCTGGAAAATCTCTTTTTTATAACTTTTTTTATTTCCCCTTCTAACCTTTCTCTGACTCTGAACTTGCTGTTCCCTGAGCGAAGTCGAAGGGTAAAATAGATAATATACTTGGTTCTTTGCTCAAAGCATCGCAACAATTGTTTTTACAAAACATAAATTCAAGTTCATTAACAGTTCAACTATTGTGGGTCAATGAAGTATTAGAATTCAATTAGCCTCTACAGCATCCTTAACTGTGTGCCAGGCCAGCGTTGCACATTTGACCCGGGCTGGAAATTCGTGAACGCCTCTAAATATAGCCATTTTTCCAAGTTTATCTTTATGTTCCTCATTAGGCTGATCACTGGTAACCAGATCCTGGAACATTTCCAGATACTCGTTAGCTGCTTCAACCGGTTTTCCTTTTAAAACAGTGGTCATAATTGAGGCTGATGCTTTGGATATCGCACATCCGTCACCTTCAAATTTCAGATCCTTAATAATACCATCTTCGATCGTCAAATAGACATCGATGTGATCTCCACACAATGGATTTTTCCCTTCTGCAGAGCAGCATGGGGGAGGCAGTTGTCCATAGTTTTTAGGATTTTTATTGTGATCCAGAATCACTTGTTGATACAGTTCATTTAGATTTGACATTATTTAAAAACCTCGTTAACAGCGTGTAGTTTTTCAACCAGGAAATCAATCTCTCTTTCAGTATTATAAAATACTAATGATGCCCGAACGGTCGCCGGAATTTTATAATGTGTCATTACCGGTTGAGTGCAGTGATGACCACTTCTAACAGCGATTCCATATTGATTAAGAATCGTCCCGATATCGTGGGGATGAATGCCTTTCAACACAAATGAAAACAGGGCCGTTTTATTTTCAGCAGTACCGATTAGCTTTAATCCGGGTACCTCTAGGAGCTTCTGTTGGCCGTACTTTAACAAAGCCTGTTCTTTGGCAATGATATTGTTGATATTGTAGGATTGAAAAAATTCAATTGCGGCACCCAGACCAATACCGCCTGCAATATTTGGTGTGCCTGCTTCAAATTTGTATGGCAGTTCATTATAAGTTGTTTTTTCGAAGGAAACATAGCTAATCATATCACCACCACCCTGGTAGGGTGGCATCTTTTCTAACAAGGCTTTTTTCCCATATAAAACGCCAATACCGGTAGGGCCATAAATTTTATGGCCTGAAAAAGCTAAAAAATCACAATCCAGTTTTTGGACGTCTATTTTACCATGCTGAATGGATTGTGCCGCATCAATTATTACAGGAATTCCCTTTAAATGCGCTTTGCGAATAATGGTTTCAATTGGGTTGATAGTACCTAACGAATTTGAAGCATGGACAATAGAGACCAGTTTTGTTTTCGATGTCAACAAGTGATCAATATTTTCTAATATTAATTCTCCATTATCATTAAAAGGAATAATATTAAGCTTGCAGTCGTTTTGTTCAGCCAGGATTTGCCAGGGAACAATGTTGGAATGATGCTCCATTTCCGTGATCAATATTTCATCACCGGCTTGAATATTACTTCGGCCATAAGTCTGCGCAATTAAATTGATAGCATCAGTGGTTCCTTTTACAAAGATGATTTCCTGGGTACTTTCTGCATTGATAAATCCCTGAATGGTCTTCCTGGCATCTTCATACAGTTCGGTGGCCTTCTGGCTTAATGAATGCACACCCCTGTGCACATTCGAATTGTAACTGGAATAAAACTGATCAATCGATTTCAATACACTTAGTGGTTTATGTGTGGTTGCGGCATTGTCAAAGTAAACCAATGGATGATCATTAATTGATTGATCAAGTGCCGGAAAAGACAACCTGGCACTTTCAATATTTGTCAGGCTGTCTTTTTTATGGAGCAGGGGCTGATTCATCATAGATTATAGATTTAGTTTTTGTTGAATGATCGTTTTAATATAGTTAGATGTGACTTTATAGCTAAGGTTTTCCAGTACTTGTGTCACAAAAGCTTCGGTTAAAATACTTTTAGCCATTTTTTCATTGATACCTCTGGCCCGAAGATAAAAAAGTGCATTTTCATCCAATTGTCCGATGGTTGATCCATGACTGCATTTAACATCCTCATTTGAAATTTCCAACTGGGGCTTTGCATTCATTTCTGCTGATTCACTGAGCAATAGATTGTGATTGTCCTGTTGTGCGTTTAGAGCTGAAGCATTTTCCTGGACCAGAATTTTTCCATTAAACACACCCTTGCTTTTGTCAGAAAGGACATACTTGAATAACTGGCGGCTATCAGCATGGGATTGTGTATGATTTAACTTGATGCTCTGATCTAAATATTGTGTTTCACTACCAATAGCTATTCCATAAAGATCGGTGAATGTATTCGCCCCTGAATACGATACCTGGGTGCAGTTCCGTGACCAGGTACTACCGAGTTGATAACTTCCATGAGAGATTTGGCTTCCTGCCGCCTGGTAGATGAAAGTATTGGATAAACTATGTGCCTGTCTGCTGTCATTTTGTATTTTTTGATAGTTTAAAACACTATTTTCTTCCAAATTAATGTGGATAACACCGTTTCGGAAATGCGGGTCTGTGTTTTGATTTAAATAGTGTTCAACGATACTGGCTTCACTATTTGCTGATAATGTTATGGATATTGACGGTTGAAAAATCGGAAAATCCGTATTAGCTGATAATTGATCTAAATGGATAATCAGTAAGGGGATTTCTTTATCAATGCCTTTTAAATCAATTTTTAAATTAGAACTGGGACTGGATTGATTGAGATAGTAAAAAAAAGGGTTTTCCAAATGCTCCCAATCATCGCTCAATCCATTTTTAAGATTCAAATCGTTTGTTATTTGAATATTATCACCGGTTACCCGACTCATTGATTCCGAGAAGACCCCATTGACAAAAACAATGAGATTACTATTTGAAAATTCTGAAACAATTTTTTCGATGGCAGTGGTGTTGATCTCCTGCTGATCTAAAGTACTGGCTCTGTCAAAACCGGCCTGTAATAAAAAATCCAGATCTGCATATCGCCAATCCTCATCCCGAATATTCGGGAGTGATAAATTTTCAATTTTTTGCAGTGCCGCCTTTTCAGCCAGTGATGGCTGACCATGTAATTGACTCGCTTTTTTGACCTGGGTGACCAATTTTTCCTGTATGCCTTTATCCTGAACGACTATCATTTTTTATAACCTTTATTATATGAAATTTAAGCGACGGCAGGTTCTGCCTGGATCCATTCATAGCCTTTTTCTTCCAATTGCTGGGCTAAAGTATAATCACCGGACATTACAATACGACCATTCATCAAAACATGTACAAAATCCGGAGTAATGTAATTTAATAAACGCTGATAATGGGTGACCAGAATCACTGCATTTTTATCTGATTTATACTGGTTAATCCCTGATGAAATTTGTTTTAGAGCATCAATATCTAATCCTGAATCGATTTCATCTAAAACCGTTAATTTAGGGTCCAGGACCAACATCTGGAGAATCTCATTTCTCTTTTTTTCACCACCTGAGAACCCTTGATTTAAGGACCGATCAGTCATGGATTTATCCATGTTAATTTGCTGTAATTTTTCTGATAATAGTTGTTGAAAATCGAAGGCATCCAACTCTTCTTTGCCCTCAAACTTCAACTTTTCATTCAAGGCCGTTTTTAGAAAGTTTTCAGTACTGACACCCGGTATTTCCACCGGATATTGGAACCCCAGAAACAGACCCTGCAAGGCTCTTTCTTCTGGAGATAGTGTTAAAAAATCGTTTCCGGAAAATTGAACTTTTCCCGAGATAACCTGGTATTCACTTTTCCCGGCTAAAACATTAGCCAAGGTACTCTTCCCTGAACCGTTTGGGCCCATGATGGCATGTACTTCACCGGGATTAACATCTAAATCTACCCCGCTTAACACCGACTTTCCTTCAACATTTACACTTAATGCTTTTATATTTAACATAGATGACCTCAATTATTTTAAATTATCCGACACTGCCTTCAAGGCTGATATCTAGTAAGCGTTGGGCTTCAACGGCAAACTCCATCGGTAGCTTTTTAAGAACTTCTTTACAATATCCGTTAACGATCATGGCAACAGCATCCTCTTCATTTATCCCCCGCTGCTGACAATAAAACAGCTGATCCTCTGAAATTTTGGAAGTGGTGGCTTCATGTTCAATCTGGGTGATACTGTTTTTTGCTTCAATGACAGGAAATGTATGCGCAGCGCACTCTTGTCCAATCAAGAGTGAGTCACATTGCGTATAGTTTCTGCTGCCAGTCGCCTTTTTATCGATCTTGACCAGTCCCCGATAGGCATTACTGCTTTTCCCCGCAGAAATTCCTTTGGAAATTATTTTACTATGGGTATTTTTACCAATATGAATCATCTTGGTACCGGTATCTGCCTGTTGATGATTATTGGTAACCGCCACAGAATAAAATTCTCCTTTTGAATTGTCCCCTTTTAAGATGACACTGGGGTATTTCCAGGTAATGGCTGAACCGGTTTCAATTTGGGTCCAGGAAATTTTAGCATTGGTATGGGCGAGACCTCTTTTCGTGACGAAATTATAAATACCACCAACACCATTTTTATCCCCGGCATACCAATTTTGAACCGTTGAATATTTAACATCGGCGTTATCCATAGCTACAATTTCAACCACAGCCGCATGCAGCTGGTTGTTATCTCTTTGGGGTGCGGTACATCCTTCTAAATAGTTTACTTGCGCCCCTTCTTCAGCAACAATTAAGGTTCGTTCAAACTGCCCGGTATCGGCATTGTTAATTCTGAAATAGGTGGAAAGATCCATCGGGCATTTGACACCTTTAGGAATATAACAAAAGGAACCGTCCGTAAAAACAGCTGAGTTTAAAGCTGCATAGTAATTATCTTTATAACCAACCACAGATCCCAAATATTTTTGAACCAATTCGGGGTGCTTTTGGATCGCTTCGGTGATTGAACAAAAAATAATTCCGATTTTAGCCAGCTTATCCTTATAGGTGGTTGCCACTGAAATACTGTCAAAGACGGCGTCAACAGCGACACCGGACAAGGCCTTTTGTTCGGAAAGGGGTATTCCTAACTTATTGAATGTTTCTAATATTTCAGGGTCAACTTCATCTAAACTCTTTAACACAGGCTTTTTACGTGGGGCGGAGTAGTAAATGATATCCTGATAATCGATGGGATTAAAGTTGACACTGGCCCAGGTGGGCTCAGACATCTTTAACCAGTTCCGGTAGGCTTTTAATCGCCATTCCAGCATGAAAGCGGGTTCTTTTTTCTTTTGGGAGATAAAGCGAATAATACCTTCGTTTAATCCCCGCGGAGCATCATCGGTCTCTATGACGGTTTCAAAACCATACTTATATTCTGTGCCAGTGATGGCGGCAATATCGTCTGAACTGGTTTTATTTTGACTATCTGGAGTTAGCATTTATTTTCCTTTTTTGGCTGTATTCGCTGGTTTTGTTCAAGTTAATATTATTTTCCTTCATAATGGAAAAAAAAGTCAAGTATAAAATGGACAAAAAAATATAGATTGAAATGCATTCAATTTGCTTGCAATGAACTTAATTTTATCATCCTGAGGGAACCGAAGGATCTAGTTGATACGAAAGAGATTCTTTAGTTTGACTTCGCTCAGCAAACTGATAGGGCTAATTTAATTGAAAATTACAATAGACAATATATTTGAAGGGCAGACCTGGGGAGAGGTCTTTCAATAAAAGACCTCTTTTTAGCTTAGTCGTTAATGAAGGAGGTTTGTCCGGTGGATTCGATGACATTAATCCATTCTGTACCTCTGGGATTAATGGTTTTGCGATTGCGAATGGCGAGTGCAATTGGAATATGACAATAGACGCCGTGCCATATGGAAACAACCACTGAAGTTTTACCAGCCATGGCCGCATGAACAGCATTTGCTCCCAGGGTTGCGCAAAACAATCCATCGGAAGTATTGGCCGGGACTGATCGGATCATGTAGCTGGGGTCGATGTATTTCATTGTCACATTAATTTCACGCTTTTTAAAATACTCATCTATTTTCTGTTTTAAATAGCGACCGATATCTTTTAATACTAAATTTCCGGAGGGATCAATGCCAGATTTCATATCTTCAAAGAATTTTTGGCCGGCGCCTTCAGCGACAACGATGACAGCATGAGATCTATCTAGCAGTCGGTCTTCAAGTGCTTTAAAAAATCCTTTGGGGCCTTCTAGTTCAAAATCAACTTCCGGGACCAAAACAAAATTAACATCTCGCTGTGCTCTGGCGGCTGTTGCAGCAATAAAACCGGATTCCCGACCCATTAATTTTACGAGTCCGATACCATTCGGGTATGACATTGCTTCTGAATGGGCGCACTGAATAGATTTCGTCGCTTCTTCAACAGCTGTTTCAAAACCAAAAGAGTGTGAAATATTTGAAATGTCATTATCAATAGTTTTGGGAACGCCAGCCACAGCAATCTTAAGCCCTCTTCTAGAGACTTCTTTTTCAATTTCAGACGCCGCATGTAAAGAACCATCTCCCCCAATCACAAAAAGAAGATTCATATTTTGTCGCTCTAAGGCATCAACGACTTCTTCAATGGACTGTTCTCCCCGAGACGAACCTAACATGGTTCCACCTTGCTCATGGATATCTGAAACGGTTTTGGGATTAAGTTCTATTAATTCATGTCCATATTTGGGGATAAATCCCTGCAGGCCATATTTGATACCAAACACTCGTTTGACACCATAACCATAATGGAGCGCTAATACAATGGCTCGTATCACATTGTTTAATCCCGGACAAAGACCACCGCAAGTGACAACAGCGGCAGTAACTTTTTTGGGATCGAAGTAGATGTATTTGTCGTGTTTGGCCACTTCAAAAGAGATATCTGTTTTTACTTGATCCTTAATGAGATAAGGGTGATATAAAATGCGTCGATCAAAACCGATCTCCGATAAGTCTGCCAGTGGCGATAATATCTTTGCTTCACCTAATTTTTTTATTTCTGTTTCTTCAGCGGTAAATGACGGTTCCATAATACTACCTTTTAAATAGTGCGATACCATATTGCTAACTAGAAAAACGATAAGGATATTTTGTGAATTAACCAGAAAGTGTCAGTTAATCAACAGGTACTAAGAAATAATTTGATAACTTTGAAGTATTATGAACTCACTTCTCTGGATACTTTTTAAGCCTATATTCTAACAGTATCCGGAGAATAAGTAAATTTTTATCATAAAGAATGGAAGTAGGAAATGGAATTGATTAAAACATTCTACTTGAAAAGCCCTTTACGATAGTATTTTAGCTCTTCTATTGATTCTTTGATATCGTCCAGGGCCGTATGGTTTCCCTTTTTCTCAAATCTTGGAAACTCCGGATACCATCTAAAAGCTAATTCCTTGATACTGCTGATATCAATATTACGATAGTGTAGAAAACTATCTAAAGTATTCATATGGACTTTTAAAAAATTCCGATCTTGATGAATACTATTTCCGCATAAAGGCGTTTCACCATCTTTAACGAATCGTTTAATAAATTTCAATGTATCTGCTTCCGCCTGCTCCATGCTGAGCTTGGATTTTTTGACCCTTTCAACCAGTCCCGATTTTTTGTGTTGAACCTGACACCAATCATTCATATTAGCTAATGTACTATCACTTTGGTGAATCGCATATTCAGGTCCTAATTCAATAATATTTAAGTCAATGTCAGTAATGATTGTTGCAATTTCAATAATAGTATCTGTATCAGGGTTCAATCCTGTCATTTCCAGATCCATCCAGACCAAATTATTTTGTTTATCCATAAATTAACGTCTCTGCTCAGTATCGATTTCTTGTGTTAAATTGAATGCGTTTTATTGATTAAAAAGTTTATTATAACGATAATTTAGGGTTTTGGAATTAAGAATCACCATAAAAAGGCATAATATTTGTCAAAACTAATATTTTTTTTTGATAATTATTCCTCACTCTCCATTCGGGAGAGCAAAAAAGTTTCGCTAAATCCATTATATTCATTAATGAGTTGGACTGAGATTTCCCCTTTGTAATTTAGAACATAGGTTTCTTTGACATTAAAATCTGCTGGTTTGTCCCAGCGGTTGACCTCGATATTTGAAAGGTTTTTTCCATTTAAAGAGGGATCAAAAGGGAATTGAATTTTTTTCCAAACGGTAACCATTCCCATGGGTTTACCATCTTGAATTCTACTGCATTCCTGAAACCTAAAAATGCCGATATTGTGACTGGGTGAATATTGTCGTTTATACACGATTGGCAATTCGCCTTTTGCGGGTAAGGTCTGGTCTTTTTGAAAAATAGGATCAAATACCAACTCTTCTCCATCCTCCCCTTCCCGCCATAATCCAAAATATCGAGTGAGAGACTCTTTTAAAACATAATCACATTTATTATCCATTATTGCTGCCAGACCAATAGAAACAGAAAAAGCACCATATTTGGATTTCCGAACGGTGTTTTTACCAAAAATAGCTTTTAATTTTCGATTGATCAAAGGGAAATTTGCCATACCGCCGACTAAATATACGACAAATTCTTTAATATCATTTTGAACGGAGACCCTGTCAAAAAAATTTTCAAGAATATTAATGGTTTTATCCACCAACGGCTCACATCTTAAATAATAGTCTTTGACACTCAGTTTAAAAATTTGAGGCTCTTTATTCTGTGGCCCCCATTCCACCAAGATGTTTTTTGAATAAGGCGTAATGGTTTCTTTTTTGAACTTACATACTTCATTGAGTCGAACTTCATCCGCATAATCAAGGGGCGTCTTTTCTGGCAGGTTTTCTAAAACCATCTTTGCCATCACTTCATCAAATTGATCGCCGCCTAATGTTTCAATTCCTTCGGTCGCAATGATTCGATGATATTTATCGTGAATTTCAGAAATGGAAGCATCAAAAGTACCACCTCCCAAATCATAAACCAGAAGATACTTTTTAGTAATGTTTTTTATTTTTTTATAGAAGGATTGGATGTATTCACCGGTTGCTGCAGAAGGCTCATTGATCATATTCAAAACTTCAAATCCGGCATTAGTAAAACATTCAGCTGTGATAAATCGTTGAACATTATTAGAGTGTGCCGGAACAGCGATGGAAACTGATATTTTTTCATCCTCAATTTCTAAATTACTTTGATAAACCAAATCTTCCCGAAATTGTTTAAGGAAATTAGTGATCAAGGTGGTGATGAAATACCTTTGGCCACGGAGCTCTATTGTTTTGTGTTTGAAGGCATGTTTTAAAAAACTTTTTATCGATCGTATGATGATCCAATCTGGAATATCGAAAACACTTTGTGCTTCAAAGCCATATAAAAATTCATTATCTTTAACTGCGATCAGTGAGGGATAATAGTCCATCCAGTCACCTTCTGTTGTGCAAAAAGAGACACTTGGATAGTTACCCTGGTCCAGAACAGAAACAACTGTTCTGGTTGTTCCGAAATCGATGCCCAGTTTCATTATTTTCTCCTGCGCTTACTTTATAGTAAAGGCCAAGGTGTTCTTTTACGTGTTCCCTGATTTTGTGGGCCAAACAGAGTGACGTTCGCAATAGTAGGTTGAACCAGTCATTTTTATCCCCAAGAATGATGTCATATCCTATGCTGTTCGCAATCAACTTACAAGAATTATCAATAAAGATTAGCTGATGAGGAAAATTTTATGCGGAGTATTTAATAGCGATTAGCTGGAGGCTGATTCATAACTGGCCAATCCCAATTGCCAGACAAACCTTAAAACCCCCCAAAATAGAAGGATAGCCAGCCCCATCCCCAAAAAAGGGAGCCAATCATTGGCATTGAATAAAAAGCGAATAGGAGCACTACCGATTAATAAAATGGGTAGTATTGTCATTAAAATCCGGGAGACGATTTTGTTGTAGATAAAGTCTGGCCATCTGGCGAGTTGTTGTAATTCCATTCGGACAAAATTAACGCCCGAGCCTTCCAGCATCCAGAACATACTGCATGAAATAACCATTTCAATAGCATTTTGGAGTAGGAAACCTAAAACAAGTAAAAAGGGCAGCGCGCACCAGTCAAAAACACTTAAGTTCAGTATCAGTCCATAATAGATAATAACTCCCCAGGTGAAGATCATATTGAGCATGCTACCGGGTCTGAGGTATCGAAAAAATACTGAAAAAACGGCGCCGATGGGCTTTAGTAAAATAAAATCCAGATCCCCGGTTCGAATTAATTCAGGAAACCGCCAATAGGCTTCACTAACGAAAGTCATGGTTAACTGGTTGATCCCTAGCATAAAAGCCACAAAAAACAGTAATTGTTCCCGGTTCCAAACTCCGATGGTTTCAACATGGTTATAAATAATATGAATAGAGGCCAAGGCACTGATATAAAATAGGAGGTCCATCAGGATCAACAAAAAGAAATGAAGCCTGAAGTTCATGGACTCAATAAAGTTGGTAATCACAATACCTTGATAGACGCTAAGATAATGTTTTATTCGACTAAATATATGTTTAACCATTTTACATCCCCGCTGCTGTGTACAGGGATAATCCTTTTCTCCAAACCAAATAGGAAATAAGAGTAATGAATAAAGACCAGAAACTCAAAATACCGATGACAGGTAGCAGTGGTGGGATATGTCCCATTAAGATTTTAGCGGGAACAAAACTGATGTATGGAAATGGCGTCCAATATAAAATCTCAACCATGGTTTCTGGGAAAAGTTCCAGTGGTATAATAGCTCCGGAAAAGAAATAAGTCATAATTTGTAAGCCAACCATGATGGTCCAGGTTTCATCCAACCAAAAGGCTAAAATACCGATTAGATAGTTGGCCGCAAACCAATAGTACCCCGCCAGTAATGCCACAAAAAATCCGATTGCGAGTGACACCGGCTCAAAGGCAATGTACAAACGATCCAATAAAAAATAGCAACTGATGATGGTAATTAAAGCGATAATAATCTGAATAACTTGTCGGGCCAGGTATTTGGCTGCATGAAATTCCCAAAAGGAAAAGGGGTAAATCAGGTAACTTGAGATTTTTCCTAAGCGAATATCTTCGGACAAATTACTGGCAGTGGAAGACATGATTATCATTCCGGCAATCATGACCCAAAGATGATAAGACAGCATTTCTGACAGAGTATAACCACCGATTTTAACATAGTCATAACCCCCGTAAATACTGGACCATAGGCTTAACTTGATAAAAAAGAAAACCAGCATGGGACCGATGATCTGCAGGAAAAAATTTAATTTGTAAACCATCAAATTAGACCAGGAAACCTGCATGGTCTGAAACCATTTTAACAGGAAAGGTTTCATCGGTAGGGACCTGCTAATTCAGGGTTTTCTAATAGTGTTTTCATCACACGCTCTATGGGCATTTTATCGGTATTAAAATCACAAACCGGGTATTCACTGAGAATTTTCTGACTGACTTCCCGCATCTGTTTTTCAGGGATGCTTAATTCTACTTGTGTATTATCATGATTCCAATGAGCTTTAAATTGTTGCCAGACACCGTTTTCGTTTTCAATGGGTTTGGAAAAGGAAAAATTGACAATTTTCTCGCTGCCCAACAGATTTTCAAACTGTTTGATGGACCCATCAAACCTTTTACTACCATTGATAATCAAAATTAATTCGGAACAGAGCGCGTCGATATCAGCCATGTAATGGGACGTAATCAGGATGGTGGAACCGGTTTTCTTATGATACTGGATTAAAAAATCCCTGATATTCTTTTGAGCAATTAAATCCAGGCCGATGGTCGGTTCATCCAGAAAAATAACCTCTGGTTTGTGTAATAAACTGGACATCAGTTCAACCTTCATTCTTTCGCCCAAAGACAGTTTTCGGACGTGAATGTTTAGGATATGTGTGACATTTAATAAGTCAGAAAGTTCATCAACGCGCTGTTTAAAATCCGCATTTGAAATCTCGTAGTATCTCTGAAGCAGATTAAAAGAGTCCATCGCCGGGAGATCCCACCACAATTGTGATTTATGTCCCATTACCAAAGCTATTTTTTTCCGGAAAGCCCGTTCTCGTTTGGAAGGTGTATAACCGAGTACTTTTAAACTGCCGCTGGAAGGAATGATGATACCCGTGAACATCTTCATTAAAGTGGTTTTCCCTGCGCCATTTGGACCTAATAAACCAACAATTTTTCCTTTAGGGATATGAATGTCAAATGAGTCAACCGCCTGTTTTTCATGGTATTCTCTGTAAAACAGAGATTTTAATGATTGGAGAAACCCAGGTGGTTTTCTATAAATCTTGAAGTTTTTATTTAATCCTTCTGAGAAAATCATTTCAGTTCAGTGGGAATATCAGTTTAAAAATGATCTGGTAGGTATTGAAGGACTTAATATAGTTAAAGGAATTTAGAGAGGCAAGGGTTAGATTTAATATTTTAACCTGACACCAAAAGAAGCAATTACTTAAATCGAGTGGGCAGTTTAAGTAATTTTTTCTTTATTATCTTCAGCCCGAACCACTTCACTGATCCTGATCCCATAACGTTCATTGACCACTACAATTTCTCCGCGGCACATCAATCGGCCACCAATTAGGACATCCATGGGTTCACCCACAACTTTGTTAAATTCGACAACGGCACCGGGTTTGAGTGAGAGCACTTCTTTCATGGTCTTATGGATTTTACCGATTTGTGCCTGCATATGCAGCGGGACATCATGAAGATAGTCGACTTCACCAACCGGAATGACCTCTTCCTCGTCACTCGAATACTCCCCAGACTCAGATGATGTTGCACCACCATATAGATCATCATCTTGTTCTTCAGCCATAATTAACTCCTTAATTTATTAAGTTTCGATAAAACAAGGGACATGTCCTTGTTTTATCGAAAAATGAAATTGGGGGATAGGTACCTATTTTAGTACAACATCAAAATAACAGTATTAAGCCGTTACGAGTACCCTAATTTCAGTGAAACTGATCTGACACCTTATTTCATATCGTTAGCTACAATACACTGAATGAGCCATACAGAATTAGTTTGATATCTTTTAAAAAATCAATGTTTTGTTATTCAGAAAAGCAAAGCAAAATCAGTTCCAATATTTGAAGGAATTGAAAATGAAATACATATTGACGCAATTTGCCGCTTGCTGTTCTAGTTGCGAGTATTTAGGATGATTTCATTTTTAATTCAAAGCAGATCGAAATATGTTTACGTTTGACATTTATTTGAAGGCAGTTATTATTGCGATTGTGGAGGGATTAAGCGAGTTTATCCCGATATCATCTACCGGCCATATGATTCTGGTAGGGGATATAATTCATTTCTCAGGGGAAAAAGCAGCTACGTTTGAGATATTTATCCAACTGGGTGCAATATTAGCGGTAGTGGTGATCTATTGGGATAAATTTACGGGATTGATACCTGTAAAGAAAGCTGAGGACTCGTGGCTCCAGGCGGTGTTTTTTAACCGCAGCTATCCTACAAATTTACAAATTTTAGTGGCCATCGTGCCTTTTTTAATTGTTGGTTTTTTTGCCCATAAATATATAAAATTGTATCTCTTTAATCCGCTGACAGTGGCCATGGGCCTGATTGTGGGTGGGATTCTAATGATTGTCGTGGAAAAACTCCCCTTAACATTCAAAGCAGAAAAACTGGATCAGATCAGCCTTAAACAAGCCTTTTTAGTAGGATTAGGGCAATGTGCCGCCATCTGGCCGGGAATGTCCAGATCGGGGTCCACCATGATTACAGGTTTGCTGGTCGGGGTAAAACATAAACCGGTGGCTGATTTCTCTTTTATCATCGCCGTACCTGTTATGTGCGCGGCGGTAGGATATGACCTGTTAAAATCATATTCATTGTTGGAAAAAGCAGACATTCCCTATTTCGCACTCGGTTTTTTTGTCGCCTTTTTAGTAGGCTGGGCCTCGGTTAAATGGTTCTTAAAAGTGCTCACTACTATTAAATTGATCCCTTTTGGAATTTACCGGATTATTCTGGGAGTGTTTTGTCTGTGGTTTTTTTCTTAGTCAGTTCAATTGATACTCGACTAATTTTTCAATCTGAGTTTATAATCTGCGTAAGAATATAAAAATTGAAAAAACCACTGTTTATTGAAACCATGGGAAAAGCACTTAAAAAAAAGCCAAGCAAATAGGGAAACTGGCGTTCTCAAAGCTATCTAATGATTTACAGGATTTATACAGCCGTCGGATTGATTTAGGAAATTACCCTGGTTAAGCTGAAGATTTACTGGAACTGACTTTTTCCCAATCACTGAGAATTTTTCTTAAATCAATACGCTTGGCTTCTCCCATTACCTGCATTTCTCTGATAATCAGCTTCCTGGCTTTACGAATAGCATCTGGCTCAGGAGTTTGAGATTTTAAAGAAGCCACCAATGTTCTTCTGATCTTTATTGGGAAACATAAAATGACCTTTTCCTGTAGTTGTTTAGAAGTGCCTGTTATGGCTGTAATCACTTCTTCTGTGGGAAGTTTTCTGACAACTGCAGACAGTATATCCTGAGGAACAACCGGTATTGAATCAAACAGAAAAAATTTATTTTCAACCCTGGTGCTCAATTTTCGATCCGAAACCCTAAGACTATTGATTATATCATTTCTAATTTCCGGTCCTGCATCTCCCATGACATCGACGACCATATTAACGCCGTCAAAACTAGCCGCATCACTATCCGGAACACGCTGTGCCTTGGCTGCTAGATCATAAGCAACTTTTTCCAGGACTTCCCCCGGTAATTCCTGCATTTTTCCTAATAAAACCACTACCTGACCTCGTTCTTCTTTAGGAAGTCGGGCAATGATATCAGAGGCGATGACACTATTTAAGCGGCTCAATATAAGCGCTTTTATTTTTGTCGCTTCAGGTTTTACCAGTAAAGTGATTTGATCGTTAGATAGTTCATATAGAAACTTAAATGGGTCTTGGGTTTTATTCTCTGGCTTAAGTAACTGCTTGGTAAAAAGAACTTTTTGAACTTCCCTGAGTAACTCTTTTTCTTCATTCGGTTTAACAAAAATATCTAAAGAGATGTCTTCCAGTTTGAGGTACTGTTCTCTTCCAAAAGCATCAGCAAAAATCTTTCTCGAAATATTCGGTCCCAGGATTGCAATCAGTTTAGTGATTTTATCGACACCATCTTTGGAACCCCCATATTCTTCAACGATCTGCTCTGTAAAATCACTTCTACCGACGAGTTGGGTAATAATATCCTGACTGATTTTATCGTTCTCACCTCTTAATAATTCTTCACTAAGCTGTTCTTCCTGTTTTTTCAAACGGTCATCTTTAACCTTCTGAAGTTCAGATAATAACGCCTGGGTTTCATTTTTAGGATAAGCCTGATCGTCCCCCTCAATGGCATCAACTAAAGAAGTGAGATTTCCTTTCATTTTGAAGAATCGCCAAATCATCACGATAACAAATAGTAACAGGAATACAAAAAGCCCTAGATAAATCCATTCTTTTAAGGTTTGTTCAAAATAGAGTGGTCCTTTATCCAACACCCTGGCTTTTTCCTCCTTGGATAAGTTAGCAGGATCTTCTTCCTGACTTATAGGTGTGATGGGATCAAATTTAAAAATATCACCTCGATTCGGGTCCAGTTCTGCAATTACCGGAACAGTTTTACGGATATAGGTGTCAACAGATGAGGAAATTGTTTTATGCATGATCATATCGACCTGGATTCTATCAATTTTCCAGTAGGTATCACCAATAATATCTGTGATATTGGTTTGTCTGGTTACCTCTTCCGCTTCAAACCCTGGGAGCTCGTTTCCGGTACTGGTGACTGGAGTAGCCGCTGGTTTTCTGATGCGTTCGGTGGCACGCGACCCCTTAATCCTGACTTTAACGATATAATCGCCTTTATTCAGATACGGCTTAAGTGCACTATGAACGGCCATCTCGATATCGTGTTCCTTAACAGCCAGCGAATAAATTTTATCCTGAGCCAGTATCGATACAGGGATTAGGCTAAACAGGATTATTAGTAAGGTGATATGTTTTTTCATAGTTCGTTTTTAACTTTTTCAATAAACATATTTAGTTTTCTATTATCCGGATCCAAAGCCAATGCTTTAGTCCAGTTATTCAGAGCCAGATTTTTCCATTTCAAACGGTAATAAATTGATCCCAGCATTTCATAGCTTTTAGATGAAAACGGGTTGATATTAATAGCTGTGATAACTTCATTTAAAGCTGCATTCAAGTCATTTTTGAAAAAAGCTTGTCTGGACAGGATCAAATGTTTAGAACTCTCTGCTTCTTTACGTGAATCAATTTCTTCAGGTTTTTGGTCAATTCCCGGAAACAGTCTTTCCATTCGTTTTTGCTTTTGGGCCTTATCCTTGTCCATTTCATCAATGAGATCATCAATTTCTTGTTCTTTTTTTTCTTCAGCCGTTTCTGTACCAAAGGGATCTTTTTTCTGATTAGCTTTATGAGCCAGAAGGTTATTCTGTTTTTTGATATCCTGGATTGGAGCAATAACTTCAATGCTGAATGTGTCCCTGGCCCCTAGTTCTAATCCCATTTTTTCCTGGAGCAGGTGCGTCAAGCTCTGTTCCACTGATGGGTTTAGTGGTGTCGTCACCAGTAAAATAATAAAGCGATATCTAACATGTCTTTCGATAAAACCGGAGATTTGGCCTGGTTTATTTGCCAGAGTTGCCTTATTTCCAAAGCCCGGTAGATTGAATTGTTCAATTTTAGAATTTTTAGTTAAAATAGGATCCCGTTGTAAAATATATAAAACATTAACAGAAAGAGTGACATATTTATTTTTTAAGACATCTATCAAAACGGGTCTGAGACTTCGTTTTAGCGCATATTCTTCCTGCTCTGTTTCAGCTTTACTCGGTTTTAGACTGATCGCGAATGTAATACCTGAAAAAGCAATCATCAGGACAATTATCAAATTCAGGCCAACCAGAAATAGTGACTTTTTCATTGAATATACTCCAGTAGTCTTTTTAGTTCCTCGTCATCCGGTGTTATTGCCTTAGCCTGATCCCAGGCGGATTGCGCCAATTCTTTTTCCTGTAATAATAGATGTAAGGTTCCTTTCTTCTTTAACAAGGGTAGTCTCATGTGAGAATTTGTGGTCTTGGCTAATAGTAAATCAATTAAGACAATACTTCTACGGTATTCTCCGATTTCAAACGATTCATCTATTTCAGCTTGTAATTCAGCATCTTTTTTTAGCTTTCCATCGCCACTTTTAGCAACAATTTCTTTTAACTTAGCACCCAGCCGTGGAAAATGCCCTTTGTATATTGTCAGTTTGTCACCACGCTCCGGTTTAAACTTAACTGCCATGGGTATCAAACGATGTAAAAATGGCTCAACATCAGGAGATACAGATTCATTCAGCATTAAAGTGATTTCCATCCGCATCAATGTTGTTGAATTAGCAATAGTTTTATATAGTGTGTCCCTTTCTTCAACGTAAACATTAAAGCCCGGTAATTTAATTTTACCTTCAGCGTCCGATTGAACGACCAGTCTTTTTAAGTTATTGATTTCGTCAGGATTCCAGTAAAATTTCAGGCTAAGCAGAAAATTTTCTTTGGTGACATATTCCGAAATTAGCATTCCCAATTTTTCTTCAATATACGCTTCATACTCTGTTACATATCTCTGTAAAACGGGATGTAGAATCACCGGTTTGATATCATCCAACTGTTTCTGGCTTTTTG
>Ga0307989_1000764_pt1 | contig 19038 bp, 14 predicted proteins | sample EllFjometagen185_FD_203164 | JGI IMG/M metagenome (GOLD analysis project Ga0307989, IMG submission 203164) | Marine microbial communities from Ellis Fjord, Antarctic Ocean - #185 | ecosystem: Environmental > Aquatic > Marine > Unclassified | place: Southern Ocean | collected 2014-10-08
TTATTTACTAAAACCGGTTCAGGCCAACGAACTTAAAATTGCTATTGAGATGGCACTTCATGTTTCCCAGATCAATACTCAAAAGAAAATAGCCGAGGAAGACTTACTAAAAAAGACCCATGACCTGAGAGATAGAATCAAAGAATTAAATTGCCTGTATGCCATCTCAGAACTCCTTGAAAAACCAAATTTATCCTTATCACAATTGTGTCAGGAAGTAATTAATCTAATTCCGACTGCGCTCCATTACCCTAAAATCAGTAGTGCACGACTGATACTTGAAAATCAGGAATTCAAAACAAAAAAATTCAAAGATTCAACCTGGAAATTAACGTCAACAATTAGTGTTCGGGACGAAAAATATGGAACCCTTGAAATTTGTTATCCTGAAGAACTCCATGAAACTAGAAAGAAGGCCTTTTTAAAAGAAGAAAGGAGTTTGATTAACGAAATTTCTGAAAGATTGGGAAAAATTATTGAGAAGATGCAGACGGAGGAAGCTTTAAAAAATGCAAATCATCAATTACAACAACTGTCCGAACAGTTAAAGGAAGAAAATATCTACCTTCAGGAAGAAATTAAACAGTCCCACAATTTTGGTGAAATCATTAGCAAAAATAAAAAGTACCTAAAAATTTTAAAGACGGCTGAAAAAGTTGCTGCATCTAAAACAACAGTACTGATATTAGGAGAAACCGGAACCGGGAAAGAATTAATTGCCCGATTAGTTCATCAATTAAGTGATCGTAAAAATCATACCTTAGTTAAAGTCAATTGTGCTGCATTACCCGCCAATTTAATAGAAAGTGAACTATTCGGCCATGAGAAAGGGGCCTTTACCGGAGCTGTTGCAAGCAGAAAAGGCCGTTTTGAGCTTGCAGATAAGGGCACTATTTTTCTAGATGAAATCGGAGACTTACCGCTGGATCTTCAGGCAAAACTTCTAAGAGTATTACAAGATAACGAATTTGAAAAAATAGGTGGAACCAAAACATTAAAAGTTGATGTCCGAGTATTAGCTGCCACCAATAAAAATCTGGAAAGTCAATGTGAAGAAGGACGATTCCGACCGGATTTATTTTATCGCCTGAATGTTTTCCCTATTGAAAGTATGCCCCTTCGAAAAAGAAAAGATGATATTCCCGTATTGCTTAAACATTTTATAGCGATATTCAATAAAAAAACCGGAAAGAAAATCGAATCCGTACCTAAAAACATTATTGATATTTTACAATCCTACCATTGGCCGGGAAACATCCGCGAGTTGGAAAACATCATTGAACGGGCTGTAATCTTGAGCACGGGAAACCAACTGGAATTAGGCGATTGGTTGTCAAAAAACAAACAGAGACTCGGAGAAACACCGATCCTCCCTCTAGATGAATTACAAAAAGAACACATTGTACAGGTCCTTAATTTAACCAATGGTAAAGTCGGTGGCAAGTCAGGAGCAGCTGATATTCTAGGTTTAAGTCGTACGACTTTACAATCCCGTATGAAAAAACTAGGAATTGCCGTTAATAGGAATACTTCTAAAATGGAATAGAATCAAGGCAAACCCGGTTGAAGGGAAAACTGGCTTCAAACCAGAACCTAGATTCAACACCGTAATTAAGTAGTCTGATCTTATGAAATTACATGTCATTCTTTTTACTTTAGCACTCTTAACGTTTTCCTCGGCGTTCATTGGTGGCCTGTTTTACTATTCATCTTTAAAGGACATGGTGATTCAGAAAGCTACTATTGAAAGCGAGCTAAGTGTTTCTGCCTACAAAGATCATATTTCATATTTATTATCAGAAAAATTAAGGGATGTTAAAGCGCTTTCAAAAACAACAGAATTAATAAAAGCACTTAAAGACCCCATTAACAATAACCTGCTAGCAGCGAACGCTTTATTGCTTTATTTCAATAATTCATTGGAATCCGATGTTTGTTATTTGATGAACTCGGATGGAAAAACAATCTCATCCAGTAATTTTGAAGCACCCGATAGTTTTGTCGGTAAGAGTTATAATTTTCGCCCCTATTTCAAAAAAGCGCTAAAAGGATCTTCAACCGTCTATCTGGCTTTAGGAGTAACATCAGGGAAGCGCGGTGCTTACTTTAGCCAACCTATTTACGATGGTAATGGTAAAATGCCAATCGGTATTTTGGTATTAAAAACATCTGTTGATGCCCTGGAAAAAACACTGATAGATGTTGGATATAGTGAATCAATTGCCATAATAACGACTCCCCAGGGGATCATATTTATGTCATCTTTAAATTCCTGGTTGTATCATTCCCTTTTTAAATCAGATATTAATTCATTGGCAAAAATTGTTGCATCAAAACAATTTGGAAATGGCCCCTGGAAATGGACAGGACTACAATTAAAAAATGATCACCAAATCGTAGATGGCGCAGGCAATGAGTATTTGTTTCACAAAATAGAAATCAAAGCGCTTCCTGGTTGGACGATTCTAAGCATGATCAATCCTGAAAAAATTTCAAAGGAAACGATCAATCCTATGATCAATTTATCGGGCTATGTCATTGCTGTCATATGTTTTTTCATTGGCGTTTCAGTGATCACCTTATACCGAATGGCGTATTCGGAAATACTTAAACGTAAACAAGCCGAGGATGCACTTCAAAAGGCTAAATCCGAACTGGAAACAAAAGTTGAAGAAAGAACCCTGGACTACAAAACAGCAAAAGAAGCAGCAGAAAAAGCCAATATGCTTAAAAGTGAATTTCTGGCAAACATATCCCATGAACTGCGCACACCAATGCATGGAATACTCAATTTTTCCAAATTTGGTATTGAAAAAATAGATAAAACTACTAAAGAAAAAAGTTTGCATTATTTCCAGCAAATAAGACTGGCCGGTGAGCGTTTAATGGATCTTCTTGGTAATCTGCTGGATTTATCCAAACTGGAAGCTGGTAAAGAGACCTATCATATGCAATCTGAAGATACCGGCTTGATTACAAAAAATATTGTTTTTGAATTGCGTCCCCTTTGGAAACAGCAGCAGTTGGATCTTGAAGCTTTACCACCGACAATTCAAACCATCACAATTTGTGATAAAACTAAAATTGCGATGGTCGTCAGGCATCTTTTGACCAATGCCATAAAATTTACACCACCTGGCGGAAAAATTACCGTCTCCTTTACTTCTGAAGCAATAACAAGCAAACAAAAAAACATTAGTCCCGAGCCAATTCCAGCACTTTATATTTGTGTTCAGGATAATGGCATCGGTATACCTGAAAACGAAAAAGAATTTATTTTCAACAAATTTATCCAAAGTAGCCGAACAAAAACCGGAGCTGGCGGAACGGGCCTCGGTCTCTCAATATGTCACAAAATTATTCAAGCTCACAATGGAAAAATATGGGCTGAAAACAATTCGGAAGGAGGCGCCAGTTTTATATTTTCAATCCCTTATCCACCAAGAACCCCCCTCATTTCTTAAGTAGTATCTGGACGAGAATCCTATTATTGGCGTCAACCCGGTAATTCGACTCTCGCGATCGGCGTAACTACCTGGTATTTAAAAGTTTGAGCCTTTTCGGTCAGACACTAAGTAATTATCCATCGCCTGATTACAGCGCCCTTCAAAATTAATAGTGTCCGTTTTCAAGCATAATTGTCGCTCCCAAATTCTCAATTTTTCGTTTTCAGGTCAATATTAAAAATGCCGGAATATCGGCTATTGCCGATGTAACATCTTTATCATTTACTGATAAAATCATACCTTCCAAATTATCAGGAAATTAATTTCAATATAAACAGTATGTTATAATAAGTTTTTAAAAATATATTTTTTGGCATTTTTATAGCAGGTAAAGTATCAGACCCAATATTTAAGCGAATACACATTGTCGACTCTTTATACAAAATCAACTATGAATCCTGAACCATCAGATCTTGATCTGAATTCAATCATTACTTCCAGCACAAACTTTTTACTGGTGCTGTTTACATCGGAAGGCAGTGGTCTGGGATACCTTGAAGAATCAAATCTGACTGAACTCCCGAAACAACTCGTCAAATGCCTATCTATCTATAAAATTGACTCTGATCAGAATAAAGAAACTGCATTGGCATACAATATTCGGGAATTACCAACATTACTTTTTTTTCATGGAAATAACATTATAGATAAAATTGTAGGATTACACTCAAAAGCAGATTTAATTTCAAGAATACAGTTAAACCTGGAAAAATCTCATCTTCCACAAACTAAAAACAGTTTAATGTCACTTGAAGGTGTAAAATGAACACCCCCACTGTAATGAGAAACGAAACTTGCAGATTTGATCGGGGTATAGGCTTATTATTCAAGTTCTTTCCTCAAAGTATCGGAAATTTAGTGAGCCGGAATCTATATAGATTGTTGCTAGATCCAGGATCAAGTTCGGAATGCCCAGACGACACAAGCGGCGGGGTAATAGCGCAGGAAATACAGGTCTGGCCTTAGCAATCAGCCTGGACTAGGCACACCAGGGAATCATGAGTGTCTGCAATAATCCACAGAGGGGCACAACATTCGGCTTTTTGTTACCAATCGTTTAAACTTCCATATGGAAAAGGCTACCAAAAATTATCTACATCAGTTATCAAAGGATGAATAATTTTAATTTTGTTTTTGCTTTTTTATAATATTTCCCATTATAATAGCTTAACGTTTTAGATCTTTAAACGAGTATCTTAAGGCGACTTTTCAATAGACCATACCTTTGTTAGTTACTGACAATAATTAGTTGCTGGAATAAAAAAGAAAAATTCATTTGCTTTAGATACAATCAGGTGACCAAAAAAAATGCATTATAGTGAAGATGACGAAATAATTTCTATTTTCCTAGAGGAAACAAAAGATCATTTAATTGTTTTGGAAAATGGCATTTTAAAACTTGAAAACCAGATTATTGATGCTAACTCAAATCTTATCGAGTCCTTATTCAGAGCTGCTCATTCTATTAAAGCTGCTGCTAATTTGCTAGAAATGAAAAATATAGAAGCTATATCTCATGAGTTGGAAGATATTCTAGATATGGGACGCCGAGGGAGTTGGGTAGTGGATAGCAACACTGTCAGTGGTTTTTTGAAAGGAATTGATATGATCAAAGAGATGGCGGAATTTAGGCAATACAGCGATGAGATAAACACAGAAGCACTGATTCAATTATTAAGAAGTCTAAAAAAATGATGCCAATAATCTGGGTTAAAACCAAAGGAAAAATTTCCGTTTTATGGCATATTATGATTTTCAATGAATAACAACTAATTTAACTATCCCTTAAAGGAAATGATGACATGAGCAAACAAGAGATACTTCTGGAAACTGGAACCAATGAATTTGAAATACTTGAGTTCCATATTAATGAAAAAGCGAAAGAAGAAAACAAAACAGAAAAAAATTTCTTTGGAATGAATGTCGCTAAAGTTGTAGAAGTTATTGAATCTCCAAATCTGGAGTCAAATAATTATTCAGTAAATCCATGCTTTCTGGGCACAATTCCATTACGAGATGCCGTATTGCCTGTGATTGATTTGAGTATTTGGTTAGGGATGGAAAGAGAGAAACATGACCATGAAAATATCATTGTGACACAGTTCAGTAATTCTATTCAAGGATTTTTAGTTTCAGGAGTGGTTGAGATCAACCGATTAAACTGGAAAGATTTAATCCCACCGGGAGACTTTATTAGAAAGTTAAATACCAAATCGATCATCGGCATGGTGGATAAAGGAGAATATTTTATTCAACTGTTGGACTTGGAACACATTGTTTCCGACTTAAACCCGGGATCAATTGAAGAACTGTGGAAAACTGAAGTCAAAACCGATAAAGCATATAAAGTTTTAGTTGTTGAAGATTCACCCACGATTCGTAAAATGCTGGAGAAAAACTTAGTAAATTCTAATTTTCAGGTGACAATAACCAATAACGGCGCAGAAGCGGAAAAATACCTGACAGATGTTAAAAATCAGGCTGAAGATGAGAATAAGTCCATCAATGAGTTTGTCGATATTGTCATCAGTGATATTGAAATGCCTTTGGTCGATGGTTTCACGCTAACTAAAAGAATAAAGGAAGATACAAAACTTCAAAAACTCCCGGTTGTTTTATATTCATCCATCATTACCAATGAGCTTAGACACAAAGGTGAATCTGTCGGGGCTAATTTTCAAGTGTCCAAACCTGACATGAATCAGATGGCTGAAATGGCAATTAAACTGATTGAAGGCAGACAATCAAGTATTGAAAATTAGAACACTAAGCCCGGTTCCTGGAAAAATGTTTGCAAAGAACTGATCCAAAATCCTAGGTCGGATCAAGCCTCCCCGACAAATTCGTTAACAGTTAATCAAACCGGTTCCCGGTAAAATGTTTGCAACGAACTTGCGTGGATGTGTAGGGTGGGCAGTTTTTTTTGCCCACCTTGAAAAAGATGGGCAAAAAAGCCTGCCCATCCTACGGTATCTGTAACTAATTGTAATTGTTATCTATAATTTAAAGTTCATTAACAGCGCCTAAAATATCTGGTTACCCAAATCAAAAATAGGCAGGTATATTGAAAGTAAAACAAACAAAACCATGCCACCTAATAAAACCATCAAACCCGGTTCAATATAGTTAATGATTTTATTGAATCGTTTTTCCATTTGATTTTCCAGGTAGCGATGTACCTGAAAAAAACCAAGGGAAAGATCACCTGCCGCTTCAGAAACAGAAATGAAACGATGAAATACACCTGGAAACCATCTATTTTTTAAAAAAATTTCAGAAAAACGCTCCCCGGCTTCTAACTGTTTAATCAACTTCAATATTTGTTTTCTATTTTGTGGCGAAACCATAAAACTAATATCCTTCAAAGCAGCATAGGCTGTTTTACCGGATTTTAACAGCAGAGACATGCTGTGGGCAAATAGTAATTGATCCTGACTACCAAACCACCTATTTTTTACCCACTTTATAAGTAAAAACAGGGGATGTAGATAACATAAAGCAGGTGTTTTATACCAGAAAACAAAACCAAGGATGCCAGCTAAGATCACAAACCATTGATCATTTATAAATCGTGATATACTCATTAAAATAACCGTCTCTACTGGCAAATTCTGACCATACAAGAGATAAATATTCTGGAACATCGGTAACACAAAAACAATCATACCCGTAATCAAAACAAAGGCAATTCCAAGAACAATCAGGGGATATCGGGTTTGTTTCTGAATCGCCTGATATTGTTTCTGCCGCTGTTGAAAAAAAGATAAAATGGCTGAGAAACCCTGTTTTAAATTATCAGATTTCTCACTCATAGCTATCATTGAAATAAAAAACTCATTAAAAACAGGTCTTAAATTCTGAAAACTAACAGCCAAAGATTCCCCTTTTTCCAATGATAGCTTCAATGAAACCAGTATATATTTGATAACTGGTAATTGCCGGTTTCCAATCATAATATTTAGACTATTAACCAGAGTCACACCTGAGGTGTGGATTTGATTCAGTTCCTGTATAAAACGAATTAAGGTATTCGATTTCAAAGGTTTTTTTGACAGTGCAGCGGGCATGGTTTGAATGTTGATTTGAAACAGGCCTTTTTGACTAAGATCTTTTTTAAGTTGATATTTTAAAAAATTTTGTGCGATTCCATGCACGTAACGACCTTCAATTGTTACCGCCTCCCATACAAAAATAGATTGATAGATCATCATAGTGTCAATCCGATAATTATCATTTAAAACAGGATGTCCATCTGTGAGGGATCGATCATATCGGCCTCAACTAACATTCTGGCATTTTCCTGTAAACTTTGAAATCCCTGTTGTTTAGCGCAAACCTTCAAGCTTTCCAGATTAGATGAGGCCATCAACAGTTGTCTGAGTTCAGACCCTATTTCTAGAAATTCCAAAACCGGTATTCTACCCAGAATACCGGAACCATTACATTTAGGACATATATCATCAACTGGTTCACAAAGACAGCGCTGATTTACTAATCGTTGAGAAACAATGAGGCTGATTGAAGACGCCAGGTCATCCATTGCGACATCAAGGCCTTTAAATCTCTGAAAGGTTTCAAAAACGTCATTACAATGTAACGTTGACAATACTACATGACCTGTTTGAGCTGCTCTACAAGCCATTTTTGCGGTGTCCGAATCTCTTATTTCGCCCACCAATATCACATCCGGATCCTGCCTTAAAAAAGACCTTAAAGCTGTCGAAAAGGTAACACCGGTCACCTGATTAACAGATACCTGGGTAATTGAATCCATCCGGTATTCAACAGGATCTTCTATGGTAATAATATTTAGGGATTCAGATATCAACTCACTCAATATCGCATATAATGAAGTTGTTTTACCAGAACCCGTTGGACCAGTAAATAAAATCATTCCTGATTTTTTAACCAAGACTTTTCGCACAGTCCTTATAAAATCAGCTGAAAAACCAAGCCGATCCATTGAAAAAATTACGGGCATCGCAGGCAGTAGTCGAATCACCACTTTTTCACCATAAATACCGGGAATCGTAGATGTGCGAAGATCAAATTTTTCACCACGCCTATTTATATATTGAAAATGTCCATCTTGTGGCGTTCGTGAAACGGCGATATCCATTTCAGAGATCAGTTTAATCTTATAAATCAGATTTTCACCAAATTCACTTTCATGCTGAAATCGCTGTAGTTTGCCATTTATCCGCATTCTAATTTGCCTACCCGAAGTTAAACACTCGATATGAATATCCGACGCTTTTTTAGCGCTTGCCGTTTCAAGTAAAACAGTCAATTGCTGAGTGGCTTCATTAGGCTTTGACAGTGTCCCATTATAGTGGTTCAGTTGATTATTTTCTTCAATTAAAACAGAACTGCATCGATAAATCTGATAGTTCTCTACCAAAAAGGGTAAATATCTCAGTAATTGTTTAAAGTTAGTAGTATCTGAGACAAACACAAAATTGCCTGACTCTGTTATTACCAGTGCAAATTTCAACAAATTTTCAAGTTCTAATATATTTTTAGGCAAGGATTGAGTATTTTTAGGTAAGGATAAGGTGTCGTTCCAAAACAATATATTCAATTTGGAATAATCGAAACTTTTTTCAGCATTTATAACTTCTTTTTTATCAAGGGAGGCTTCCATGTTCTTAAAAAGATTGATAGGATGTATTCATTCAACAAACGACTATTTTTTCAAGTGAATTAATAAGGAATCCATATGTTCAAATTAATCATTATTTCAGTCGCAGGTTATCTCATTTATAAAGTTGCTAGAAAAAAAGTTAGGACAATGATATTCGGTCCAGAACAACCCCAGAAAATCAATTCAACAGAAAGCCTGATCAAATGCCATTTATGTGAAAAATATATTGATGAAAAATCAGCAATTTTTAATAATCATCATACTTTTTGCTCCATTGATTGTTTGGAATCCTACACTAAAAAAAGAGGGTGAGCAAGAAATAATCAGGCATTCTCCATTTATGGTAAACAACACTCTTATTGATCCCCATAAACCAAGCCTACCAGTCTCTATTTGAAAACTCTCATTTAGTAGGCTCTCTTTTGGAAGATGGCAGATTAAAAAACTAATCAGGCAAATTAATTCCAGGTATTTTTCATCCTTTTGGAAACGATTGTAAAAACTGATTTATCTGTTTTTTTGATTGTCAGCATTGAGTAATAACGATAAAAGGAGGCTTACTCAAAAAATACTCATTAATTCATATATTTAATCTAATAACCATTTTTATATCAGTTTTCAAAATGAGCCTTTACCAATCGCCGATACACCATCTTCATCAAAGACGCATGCAAGGAGAGATTACAACACAGGAAATTGTTGAGTCATGTATTCAAAGAATCGAAGATACAGAAGACCAGATAAATTCCTTTTTAACACTCACCCTGGATCAGGCCTTGGAACAAGCCAAAAAAATTGATCAAAAAATACTGAATAAAGATGATATCCACCCTTTGGCAGGAATGCCAATTGCGATTAAGGATGTTTTTTCCACGAAGGGTATACCAACAACTTGCGGATCCAAATATCTACAAGATTATGTTCCGCCTTTTGAATCAACGGTCACGGAGAAACTGAATACCCTCGGATATAGTTTACTTGGCAAAACCAATATGGATGAATTTGCCATGGGTTCCAGTACTGAGAACTCGGCTTTTAAAGTAACAAAAAATCCTTATAATCTAGATCATGTTCCTGGCGGTTCATCGGGAGGATCTGCAGCGGCAGTTGCTTCAGGTCAGGCCCTAGCTGCCATGGGAACTGATACCGGTGGTTCTGTTCGACAACCGGCTGCATTTACAGGCATTGTAGGATTAAAGCCCACTTATGGAAGAGTCAGTAGGTGGGGAATGGTTGCTTATGCCAGTTCATTCGACCAGGCGGGCCCTATGACACAGGATGTTACCGATACAGCCCTATTACTGAATGCCATCTCCGGATTTGATAACCGTGATGCCACATCCTTGCAGGTGGATGTACCAAATTATAGTGAATATCTTAATCAAGCCATCACTGGTTTAAAAATAGGTGTTATTAAAGATTTAGATCTGTCCGCCTGTGATGAAGCGGTAAAAAGCATCTATTTTCAAAATCTGGATGCTTTAAAATCAAATGGTGCCGAAATCACTGAAATCGAAATCCCAAATATTAAAGACGCTATCGCAGCCTACTATATCATCGCTCCTTGCGAGGCCAGTTCAAATTTGGGAAGATATGACGGCGTTAGATATGGACTTCGAACCAAAGAGATAGACTCATTAAAAGCACTTTATGAAGGCTCCAGAGACGAAGGCTTCGGAAAAGAGGTTAAACTCCGTATTTTATTAGGTACATTTGCCCTCTCTGCCGGTTATTATGACGCCTATTATATCAAGGCCCAAAAATTACAAAACTTACTTCGCTCACAATTCCATAAGGCTTTTAAAACGGTTGATGCTATTGCACTACCCACGACGCCGACGGCAGCCTTTAAAATCGGTGAAATGACAAATGACCCTTTACAGATGTATCTCAATGATGTTTTTACCATCTCAGCCAATTTAGCCGGTATCCCGGGGATTTCGATCCCTGGTGGTTTTACCCGAGACCATTTACCCGTTGGTTTCCAGCTATTAGCCGGACACCTAAACGAAGGCAAACTCATTCAGATTGCCCATAACCTGGAATCTTCATTAAATTTAAATAAACCATCATTAGCCATATAGAAATGATTAAACAAAATCTGAATACAATGGGGCAAAGCTTTCAAGCCGAAATTGAGAAGGCTGAAAACGTTGATGAAATCGACATTATCAAAGTTAAATACCTCGGGAAAAAAGGGAAACTGGCAGATTTAATGAAACAGCTTAAATCCCTGGACAAAGAAGAAAAGATTGAAATTGGTAAGCAGGCAAATCTACTTAAAACGCAATTTCAAAATCAAATTAAAGAAAAAAATGAACAACTCAAACGCATTAAATTTGATCAACAAATGGAGAACGAATGGGTTGATATCACGCTGGATCCGATTAAGACACAGATGGGAAGTTCACATCCCATCACAATGGTGCAAAATAAATTAGAATTCATCTTTGAATCCATGGGATTTCAGGTTTTGGATGGCCCGCACATTGAATCGGAGTATTATAATTTCGAAGCCTTAAATATCCCGGCACATCATCCTGCCAGGGATATGCAGGATACTTTTTATTTTGAAGATGGCAACCTTCTCAGAACTCAAACCTCTACCATTCAAATCAGAGGAATGGAAAGACTGGAACCACCACTTCGAATTATAGGAACTGGAAAGGTATTCCGCTGTGAAAGAACAGATGCCTCACATGATTCTTGTTTCCATCAACTGGAAGGAATGATGGTGGATAAAAATATCTCAGTGGCACATTTAATTCATTTTATGAAAACCATGCTAAGTGAGATCTTCGAAAGTGATGTAAAGGTTCGCCTCAGACCGGGTTATTTCCCTTTTGTCGAGCCTGGATTTGAATTAGACATGGCCTGTTTGCTTTGTAAGGGAAAAGGTTGCAGTGTTTGCAGTCGTGTGGGTTGGATCGAACTGCTCGGTTGTGGTATGACACATCCTAATGTCCTTAGAGCAGGTGGGGTAGACCCTTCTAAATATTCTGGTTTTGCTTTTGGAATAGGTATGGATCGCTTAGCAATGATGCGGTATGGTATCACGGATATCAGGCCACTTCATGGTGGTAATCTTAACTTTATGCGCCGATTTACACTAAAATAAAACCGCTATTTTTTCCAAAACCACTATTCCAAGTAATTATTAAAACCAAAATAAAATATGAAAATTTCACTGAACTGGATTTGTGATTTTATTGAATTAAACACAGATATTTCAACCAATGAATTGGTTGAGACCATTACATTATCAGTCTGCGAAATTGAAGGGTATCAGGAAACAGGAACACATCTAAAAAATATTGTTGTTGCGGAAGTACTGGATATCAAACCACACCCCAATGCAGAAAAGCTGATCGTTGTTGAAGTCAATGTTGGTAAAAGTAAACAAAGTGTTGTTTGTGGTGCCAAAAATTTCCAAATAGGCGACAAGGTTCCCTACGTCGCTCCTGGTATTACTTTACCTGGGAATGTAAAAATAGAGAAAGCAGAGGTACGTGGTGTGGAAAGCTGCGGTATGTTGTGTGCAGAAGACGAACTCTATTTTTCTGATGATCATAGCGGATTGATGTTACTGCCACAGGATGCTATCAACGGTTGTGCCTTGGATCTGGTTTTTCCGGATCAGGTTGATGTGATTATGGAAGTTGATAATAAATCAATCACCCATCGTCCGGATTTATGGGGCCATTATGGTTTTGCCCGGGAATTAGGAGCTATTTATCGTTTACCGGTCAAGCCACTAGTATATAAATCAGAATTCTTAAAAGGTGAAGGCAAAGGCCTTATTGATGTAGATGTTATTTGTAAAGACTTAGTCCCTAGATTTTGCGGATTATCAATATCAAATGTTTCTGTCACCGATAGCCCCAGTTTTATTCAACATCGATTAACCCGGGTCGGGCTACGACCGATCAATAATCTGGTTGATATAACGAATTACGTCATGTTGGAGTATGGGCAACCGATGCACGCTTTCGACGCAGATGAAATCCCCGGTAATAAATTAACGGTCCAGATAGCAGATGAGGGAACTCAACTCATGACCTTGTACAATAAAGAGGTGACACTGGGGAAAAACGACATGACTATTTGTGATGCCAATGGCGCATCGGTTGTAGCTGGTGTGATTGGGGGTCTTAATTCTGGAGTAAGTGAAAAGACCACCTCTATCTTTCTGGAGGCGGCAAATTGGGACCCTGTTGCAGTCCGCAAAACATCAACCAGAATCGGATTAAGAACAGATGCCAGCAAGCGGTTTGAAAAAGCCTTAGATCCGGAAATCTCTATGTTAGCAATCTATAAAGCTGTGAAAATTCTGCGACGGGCGATGCCGGATATTAAAATATGCGGACTACCTGTTGATATCCGTGGAAAAGAAATTAAGCCGATCAGAATTAAAACATCTTTTAGTTTTATCTCCAAACGACTGGGTAAAGATATCGAAGAAGATGAAATCCGATCTATCCTGACACACCTTGGTTTTACCTTAAAAGAAGAAGGCAATGACATTTACCTGGATGTTCCTACCCATAGACGCACCAAGGATGTTTCAATTCCGGAAGATATCGTAGAAGAAATTGGTCGGATTCACGGTTTCAATAATATCACGCCCATAGCACCGCTATTCCCTATTAAAACACCCGCTTTTAATCTGGAACATCAATTTCGGGCAATGGGCAGAACTGTCTTGATCAAAACCGGATTTCATGAAGCCTATAATTATCCGTTAACCAATCAAAGCGCAGAGGACCGATTTTCCATTGTGCCTAAAGGTATTATGAAGTTATTGAACCCCGTAGCAGATCATCAGGTTCAAATGCGGACATCGCTGTTACCACATTTTATTGAAACAGTTAAGAATAACCAGAAGATAACCCTTGATTTTCGTGTTTTTGAATTAGGTAGAATTTATTACAAAGATTCGGAAGACAAAATTAAAGAACCACATAAGTTGATTACCGGTTTATCGAAAACAAAATCACCTTTGGGAGATGCTTTTTTTCAGTTAAAAAGTTATACCTATAATCTGATGATACGGTTACAGATACCCAATATTGAATGGTTACCCTTGGAAGATAAACGGACTGATTTTCAACATAAACACATATCTGCTGCGATTTATTCTGATAGTCAGTTTTTAGGAACCATTTTTTCATTTTCACCCGAGTATATGGATCGATTGAATATTAAGGGCGATGTTTGTATTGCAGAACTCGATTTTGATAAGATGTTTTTATTAGAGAAGAAAGAGTTCACCTATAAAGAACCACCTAAATATCCATCTACTCGATTTGAAATATCACTATTGGTTCCACAACGCACATTTTATGAAACAATTGCGGAACTTATAAAGGGTGTTGATCCTTTAGTATCAAAAGTTGGATTTCTGGATGTCTACTTTCCTGAAGAACACCCTGACAAAAAATCTTTATCAATTTCAATTGAGTTCAGATCCCGTGAAAAAACACTTGATACTGAGATAGTCAATGACCTACAGGATAGAGTAGTTCAGAAACTTGCTGAAGCTGATTATAATTTACGATAAATCACTCTGGTGGTCTTATGGATGGATCAAATTTTTATACCGTAACAATTATCCGAAATATCGGTGTTCCTATTTCTTTTACCATTAAGAAATGGAAACTGATATTTTTCATATTGTTTTTATGCGTTGTTATTGGATTTCTTTTTTTCGAAGCCTTTAACTATCTTAAATTACGCGAGGAGAGCACAATCCTAAGAGCGAAACTTAAAGATACTGATAAAAAAGTTTCTCTGTTGAGTACTCAAATTGCGAATTATGACAATGAACAATTCAGCAAACAAAGTGAATTTACGCGACAGTCACTCTCTGGAGAACGATCCTTAATTGCTGACACTGTATTAGCACAACCTCAAATTGCCTCTGAAGCAATATGGGTGTCTGATCAGGATTCGTCTGACAACAAAGACCTAAAAGAGAATTCATCAGTAGAAGTTACGAAACTAGATACCAAACTGAAAAATGACGATCTGTTTTTAAAAGTAGAGTTGACCAACACGTCTGCGGAACCAAAAGCTTTAGGTGGATATCTTTGTGTTACCCTTATTAACAATGATATATCACCACCTCAATACACTTTGGCTACCGGTGGAATTTTAGGTAAAAATGGATTTCCATCAACCTATAAATCCGGCCGACAATATTTATTGAAAAATAACAGAAGAACCCGATCATATCGAATTAAATATGAACTCAGTCAAGCGAATGAATACTATACAGATGCGATATTGTTGACATACTCATATAAGGGACGCTTATTAAATAAGCAGATTATTCCAATTGATCGAAGTATTTTTCTGGAACAATAATTTTTAATTAAAAAGAAGCAACAATGGCAAAAAACAGTTCCAACTCTGATGTTATTTCCGGATTGCTTGGTGTCGGCAGTCATTTTCATGGGCGAATTAATTTCAGTGATACCCTTCGCATCGATGGCGTCGTCTGTGGTGAAATTATTTGTAAAAAATCAAAAAAAAGTGTTTTGATTATTACTGAGACAGCAAAGGTAGAAGCGGATATCATTGCCGATATTGTCATTGTCTCAGGAATGGTTTCCGGTAACATTAAAGCCATTGAAAGATTAGAATTACATGCTCCGGGAAGGGTTGAGGGAATGGTTTATACCAGTGATTTTTATATTCAGGATGGTGCTTTGTTTCAGGGAGAATGTATCACTATCCGGCACCTATCTACAGAAGAAAAAGAAGCCCTTAAACTGGAAGGATTTTACAATATACATTCTACTAATGTACTAACCAGCAATCGAAAAGCCATTCAAAATCTCCTGGATTACTAGCATTGAGCGCTGATTAACAATATTTTTAATATTTGTTTATCCGGCAAGATTATTGCTTACATTCTTCGTGAATTTATTAGGTCACCAGAATGCTTCAAGGAAAATAATATGCTAATCAAACCATCCGGAATAATCCGAGTTTTTTATATATTCATCATCAGCTTTATCCTATACGCCCCATTCACGTTTGCCCAAATCAATCAATTAATCAATATCAAGTACACCAATCAGGGTGAATTTTACACTTTACTCGAATTTCAATCCCAATCTGCTCCTGATTTTGAGATATTTGAAAACATAAAATCAAAGATTATCATTATCAAGTTTCGAAATACAAAACTAGGAAATGTGCCCAGATTAGCAGTTTTCGAAGACGTTTTAATTCAGGGACTAAAAATCCAACAAATCGATACCAATGAATATTGGATAAAAATTAAAACCAACTTTCCGGATTTGTTATACAAGATCATTCGAAACCAGGATCACCCTACGGTACTCGGATTACAATTATACAAGCTAAATTTGAAGGCCCTTAAACCAATCGGTCCTGAAATTATCAGTCTTTTAAGAGAGCTCAATCCAAAATCAGAACGTCTGCATCTTTATACCGACAAACCAATGCAATTTGATATTGTTCGGGATAACTCCCTGGCAGGAAAACCGGTACAGATCAGGTTCCTGAATGCGCGATTGATCAAGGATATAATCATTCCTTCATCAGAAACTGATATGATAAAAAGTATCCGGTTTCAACAAAGAGGGAAATATTTGGTCATGTTCGTTGTTCCTCAAAAATACGACCTGGCCATTAAAAAAGAAGTTTTTCAGGATCCAATTCGTCTGGCGCTAACAATCTCAGAAAACCGCAACAAAAAACTGAGCGATCTGGAAGCAGAAGAACAAGCGAAACAAGAACTTCAGGAAGAGGATAATGAGGAAGAAACAGCTAAAATTGCTTTTCTAACGGATAAATTCAGGGAAGCAGAAAGAAGCTATCGAGTGGGAAGATTTCAAACATCAGCCCTACTCTTTAAAAATATCTATAATGCTTCTCCAAATAGTGAACTGGGCATCAGGGCTAATTTCAGATCTGCCGATTCTTTATACCAATATCAACTCATAAAAAAAGAGCGGAGCGGAGATCAATTTGTGATTCAGGAACATAAAATCGCAATTAACTCTGCCCTGGAAGCAGATTTAGGCTATAGTAATATTCCTAGAGCTTATTATAATATCGGAAGAAGTTATTTAAATCTAAAATTTTATGAAGATGCATTTAATCAATTTGAAATACTGATCAAGTTATATCCGGAATCTCCTTATGCCAAAACAGCCTTATTTCATCAGGGGATTATTCATCTAAATATGCTACGCTATCATAAATCCATTGAAGCCCTAGAGAAATACACGGAGGAAAATCTCAACAGCCCCCGAATTCCAGCTGCTTATTATAAAATCGGTGAGGCACAATTTCAGCTCAAACGATATACCGAAGCCAAGAAAAATTTCGATCGTGCCTGGAGCCTGGACCCGAATTATATGCAAAGAGACGCCGAACTGATGTTCCACATGGGGGAGGCCTATTTTGAAAATGGGGATTTACACATTGCACGATCCATCTATGAAAAAATAATTGATATGTACCCCAGGGAAAAGTTCAGCAATCTGGTAGCCATTCGCATCGGTGATTTTTTAAGGGATGAGGATAAATACGACGATGCAATTAAAGCTTATGAAAAAGCGATCAATAAATACCCTGAAGCACTTTCATTAATAGGGAAGCTCAGAATTGCAAATATTCTGGCTGAACGTCCTGAGAAAGATTTCAGTAAAAAAGCCATTAAAATGTATGATTTCATTATCGGCGAGCACTCATTATCTAACCAATACGAAGAAGCATTGTTAAGAAAAAGTTTAACCCAGGCGCTATTTCAGGATTATCCCAAGGCGATATCGACCATGGAGAAATTCTGCAATAAGTTTCCAGATAATCTCTATGTAAAACACTTAATTATTCGGGACCGTATTTTGGAGACGATTAAGTCCTATATTGAGGACTATTATTTTCAAGGAAGATATCTGGATGCACTAAGCGTCTATGAACAGTATGAAAAACAGTATTACACACACCCAAAAACCAGTGCCTGTTTCAGCCTAAAAAAAGGTCAAAACTATTCTAGAATAGTACGAGATTTACCATACAAAGCACCTCTATTTTTAATTGCCGATTCTTATTACAGACTGGGATTACACGATAAAGCTCAAAAAATGAATGATATCATTCTGAAAGATAATAAAAATCCATTGGCACCCCTCATTTTATTTAATAAAGGGAAAATATTCGATTTGAAGGATCAACCTGAAGATGCTCAACAGGTATATGCCCGGTTTATCTACAACTATCCGGATAACGTCTTAACACCTCTGGTGAAAAAGGCCTTAGGTGATTCCTATTTTAAAGTTCATAAATCTGATCGAATTTCACGAGCCATCCGGATTTATCGTCAAACTGTTAAAGATTATCAAAATTCCAGTGATATGTTGCAACGGGAGATCGTCCCTCCCTGTTGGTTTGCTTTGGCTAATCTTTACCGAGGAATAGGGGAATATGACAATGCCATTGATTCTTTCAAAAACGCTATCAACACCTACGAACATCCACTTCAGGATCCGGATGTCGAAGAGTATGTGGTGGAGACACATTTTGTATTAGGGAACCTTTATTCTGAATTAAATCAGATTCCGGAAGCATTTGAAACCTATAAGAATGCTATTCAGCTTTTCCCTGAATCCGAGCAGGCACCCTGGGCAAAATATCAGATTGGTCAAATCTACGTAAAAAGCGGTCAGAAAGAAAAAGCCATCCAGATATTTGAAGAACTGATCGAAGCAGCCAAAAAAGCCCCCGATGCTCTATGGGGTCCACTCGCAGTTGAAAGTCATAAATCCATTGTGAACGATCTGCAATTTGATAAATACCTGGGTAGAACCCCCAGTCCGGTAATGGATGAATAAATATGGATATGTTGCAGAT
>Ga0307989_1000766_pt1 | contig 19010 bp, 16 predicted proteins | sample EllFjometagen185_FD_203164 | JGI IMG/M metagenome (GOLD analysis project Ga0307989, IMG submission 203164) | Marine microbial communities from Ellis Fjord, Antarctic Ocean - #185 | ecosystem: Environmental > Aquatic > Marine > Unclassified | place: Southern Ocean | collected 2014-10-08
TATACATTCCACCAATATCAATTGCTTCGTCACCTGCGTTGTAAATTTCGATCCAATCATCGTGATCACCATTTTCATCAACAGCACCAAAATCGTTACTAGCTAAAAACTCGTTGATAACAAGATTAGGAACTTCAGGTGGTATACTACTAATATTTGCAGCTCCGGGAGTAAATTCTACCATTGCTTCCCAATTATCACTTCCATCTGGTACTCTACCAAATGAAATATCAGCTTCCTGTGCTTCATAGGTATATTGATCGATAATTGTAGTTCCGTCAGCATCAGATAAGGCAATATCTTCACCATCACCGCTTAACTTAACATTAACATGAAGAACTCCCTGATCTGTTTCCTTATCTGCCCATAAGATCAGATATCCATGAGCTGATACAATAGTTTCAGTTGAACCGGTTGGTATTTGCCAGGTTGTCATTGTAGTGTCACTTATAGCATCAGTAATGTATACACCTGCTAGATCCAGATCAAAATCACTGGGATTATAGATTTCAATCCAATCATCAAATTCACCATTTTCATCAGCATAAGCTGCATCATTACTTGCCATGAATTCGTTGATAACAAGAACAGTGATATCCGGATCCGGATCCGGATCATTACCAGTAGGTCCATCATCATCACTACATCCCATTAGCAGAAACATTCCTACTGTTAGAATAATAAGCCATTTTACAAACTTCATTTTTTCCTCCATTGTTTTAAGTTATTAACACATCATTAAGAAACTTCTAATTTCAGAAGTTTCAATTTATTACTAATTTACTGATTACTGGCTCCTGGTGTTGGTGTATCAAAAGTTGACCAACTATTGGTTCCATCCGGTATACGACCTACTGAAACGTCTGTTGTTTGCCCACCAAAAGTATAAGAATCAATTATTGTAACACCATCCACATTTGTTATTGCTAAGTCTTCACCGCCACTTGAAAGTTTGAAATCTACATGTAATACACCCTGCTCCATTTCGCCATCTGCCCAAATCAACAAAAATTCACCAGGTTGAACAATAGTTAGTGTTGAGTCTGTATCCGGTATTTGCCATTTTGTTAAATCGGTAAGATCATCAGAAACATACATACCGCCAATATTGATAGCTGCTTCGGTACCATTATAAAGTTCAAACCAATCATCAAATCCACCAAATTCATCTTCGTTTGAAGTATCATTGCTTGCCAGAAATTCATTTATACAAAGTATGTTTAATGGTTCTGGATCCGGATCCGGCTCTGGTCCTGTTGTTTCATCAAGGCTACACCCTATAATAATAAACATTCCTATAATACTAAATAGAAACCATTTTGAATATTTCATAATTATCTCCTTTTAAAAATTAACTACTGCTCTCATTTGGAATACATTGAAATCATCATTACCTACCAAGGTTCCACCCATATTTGCATTATCTGAATTGTCAACAATATTATAATTTAACATAAGTCGCAAATTGGGATTTGCATACCAATTTAAACCAATAACAATGTTGTTTGCCATTCCACCAAAGATAAGCGCATCTTCATCTGTTAAATCTAAATGGCTGTATCGTACAGCAAGTTCTAAAGCGCCTTTTTTGCTTTTAGGAATTACTTGTCCAAATTCTCCCTCATCAACATAATAGGGTCGTTCTTCTCCGGTTATTATCCAACTTAAGAATGTATAAAACCCACTAAATGTAACATCATCAAGATCATTCAAACGAGCTAGATTTGATTGAATATATTCACCTTGAAGACAGAAATTATTAAATTTCATAGCACCTTCCAAACCATATAATATAATCGTTTCTACATCACTAATGTCGGCAACAAGGATTTCTGAATCACCCATCTTTGCTTCCGGTTCAATTTTGTATTCAATTGATTTACTATCATTATCCGGAGTTTGATAAACTCCACCAACACCTAAATGGAATAATAAATTTTCTCCGATTTTTGGTGAAAGAGCAAAACGACCTGCAAAACCGATACTTTCATCAATTCGTGTTTGCTCTTTTTCTGCTAATTCCTGTCCATAAACTGCTGTTGAAAAATGCCAGATATTTCCCCATTTTGTAAGACCCAATGCTGATCTTCGTCCTGGTGGAAAGACATTTGGATATCCTCTTTCCATAAAAGTTAATAATCTCGAACTTGTTAATTCATTCAGGCTAAATGGAACTTTGAAATGACCGACTTTAATGAAACCATTCTTAAATCCATTATAACTGAACCACATGTCTTTAACTTCGACAGAATTATCAGCAATATCCATGTCATATTCTGCATTCCAAACTTCCCATAACTTTGTTTTTACAGCAAATCTTCCTCGACGAAGCATTGTACCGTTTCGGAAATCATTTTCACTATTTAAAAAATGTGCATAATCGAGATACATACGGACATCAAGACGTGTTTGAAAATTTCCGTCTTCTGATGTCCATTTTAAGATCCCGTTTTCCCAAGCTGTTCCTCCGGTGGATGTTTCTGCAGATAAGATCCCTACACAAAGAACAATAAACAATAAAACAATCGACTTTTTCATTTTTCCTCCATTTTTTTGTTATTAACTTTTCAGTTTTGAAAGTTCTTTTTTACTATATATTTTATTTTGTAAGATAGGCCAGGCAAATGAAACAAGTGCCAAGACCAAAAGTAGTAAACTAACGGGACGTGTGAAGAAAATGGTGTAATCACCCATCATTACAGCTCTGCGGAAATTTGTTTCGGCAATATTTCCCAGTACAATTCCTAATACTATAGGAGCTACAGGATAATTATGTCTTCTAAGTATCCAACCAAAAATTCCAAATCCCAAACAGGCAGCAATATCAAAGAAAGAGTATCTAACTGCAAAACTGCCAATTATTGATACTGTAAAGATCATAGGATATAAGATTTTTTTGGGAACAGCAGTAACTTTAACCCATAATCTGCTCCCGAACAAACCGAAAACTAATAAAACAATATTTGCAATTAATAAACTGGCGAATAATCCGTAGATGATTTCCGGATTATTATTAAACAGTTGTGGTCCAGGTGTAAGATCATGGATCATCAGTGCACCTATAAGAACTGCTGTGGAGGCACTTCCTGGAATACCCAGAGTAAGAAGTGGCACAAGTGCGCCACCTACTGAACTACTATTTGCGGCCTCAGCTGCAGCAACTCCTTCCAAACTTCCATGACCAAATTTTTCCGGTTCTTTACTTGTTCTTTTGGCTATATCATAAGATATAAACGAAGCTATTGTTGCTCCCGCTCCCGGGAAAATCCCTATCAGAGTTCCCATTATTGAAGATCTAACAATTGTTAGTTTTAGTTTCCAATAATCGAGAAGGGTTGGCCATTGTGTTTTTTCTAATTCAATTTTTTTACTTTTAAAATTCTGTTCATCAATTTGTTTAAAAACTTCGCTAAGAGCAAAAAGCCCGATCAAAGCTGGGATTAATGAGAATCCGTCATATAGATGAACCGAACCAAAAGTGAAACGACTGACACCCGAAATTGGATCAATACCGACAGTATTAATTAGAAGGCCAAACATGGCGGCAATAAATGCTTTTACCCAATTTTTACCACCTAAAGTTGCTACGGTGGTCAATCCAAAAATTGCTAAGGCAAAATATTCGGCAGGATGAAATTTAACTGCTACTTTTGCTAACTGAACACTAAATAAAATGAGAATAATAGTTCCAATAAATCCGCCAATTGTAGATGAAACCAGAGAAACCCCTAATCCCATTCCAGGCTTATTTTGTTTGGTCAATGGATATCCATCGAAAGAAGTAACAACAGCTGATGGGGTACCTGGTGCATTAATGGTTACAGCAGTTATTGAACCTCCATAATTAGCAGCTATATAGATTGAGACAAGTAGTATCAGAGCCAAAGTTGGTGACATTGAATATGTGAAAGGTACAAGTAATGCAACTCCCATCGAAGGAGAAAGACCCGGCATTGCACCAACCAATATTCCCATTATCACACCGATAATAATAAACAATATGGGTTGCCATCCCAATACAAAGCCAAATCCTTGAGCCATATTTGCTAAAATTTCCATACAACCTCTAAAATATCATTTCTATTAATTTTCCCACCGGAAGTGGAACATAAAGTAACTTATAGAATATCAGATATGAAAACAACAACCAGCTTACTGAGATTATCAACATTGTTATATAATTTCTATATCCTAACATGTAAATTCCAATAATTAAGAAAACAAATGAGCTTATGAAATATCCAATATAGAAAATGCTGACTAAATAAAGTATCAATAAACCAATAAATCCAAATACAACTTTCTTGTTTTCATCTTTGTGTTCTATTTCTCTTTTCTGTCGTAAAATATCGACTAGTAAATAAACATTAAGGGGGATAAGTATAATAATCCAAAGACGAGGAATAACTGCTGGACCTACTTTTTCATTACTTGGAAAAGAGAAGGAAATGATAAAAAGGATAGTAGAAAGAAGAATAAAAAATAATGGGAGCATGATTTTACTTAGATATTTCCTATTGGGTGAACGATTTACAAAAAGACCAATGATTAAGAAAATGATTACAAATATCATAACCATAAAGTACAACGTTTTACCAGTAGATAATTTTGCTATCATGCTAGTTGCTTCTGTGTTTATAATACCTATTTTTTGAAGATAGTGAGTGAATTGTTTTTTGTCATTGTGAACTATTTTTGTAAATTCTTCAGAACCTTTATAAACAACATCTATTCCACCACGTTCCCAATATTCACGCCATTCAGGATCATTATTTACGTTAAGAAAAAGCTCATCATACCATTTTTTAATTTGAGGAGTAGTTCCTTTTTTAAGTACAAATCCGCGCCACATAAATTCATTTTCCAAGCCCATAATTCCCAATTCTTCAAACGTCGGTACATCTGGAAATTGTGCTAATCTTTTGGAACTAGAGACAGTTGCTATTTGAAGATCATCATTCCCGAGAACTTCACGTGGATTACCTACATAGGCAACACCTTGTTCTCCTAATAATGCAGCTATGGCTTTACCACCACTTTTAAAAGGAATCCATTTTGCTTCTATTCCCGCTTCATCCCAGATTTTAAGTGCAGTTACGTGATCCAATCCACCATTTGCTGGACCTAACCACAGTTGATCACCATCTTTTGCTTTTGCATCAGTTAGAATATCTTCCCAACTATTTATCTTTTGCTTTTTATGAGTTATTACACATTCAGGATCTGCCATCATCATCGCAGCCCAATCAATTCCATCAATATAGGCCTCTCCACCCGTAGATACGATCTTGGAAATATTTGATTTTGTGCAGGCAAAAAGTGTGTAACCATCTGAAGGTAATTGAAGAAGCCTTTTAATTGCTACAATGCCACCTGATCCAGGTTTGTTTTCTACTACAAAGGTTGCTTCTGTATATTTGGAAGCAACAGTTGCAAATTTACGGGCAGTGATGTCAATCAACCCTCCCGGACCTGTATAAACAATTATTGTTATTGGTTTTTTAGGGAATGAAAATTCTTCATTTACTTTTTTGCATGATATAAAAAACAATTGCAAGAATAGAAGAATAATCAATAATTTTTTCATTAAATCCCCCGTTAATTAAATACATTTTGCATGAAAACATTTTGCATAAAGAAAAGTGCTACATATGCAAGGATTGCTGAGCCCAATGGAGTTACAAGCCATCCCATACTTATATGACTGAGTTTTTTAAAGTTCAGGTTTCTGCCACCTTTGGCTAAACTTATTCCCATCACAGAGCCAACAACAGCTTGTGATGAAGAGACTGGAACCAATGGAAATGCTGGTAAATGAAGCGATGTTAGAAGATTGTATAATCCTTGTGAAGCAAACAGAAATAATGTTATTGAACTTGCCAGAACGACAACTAAAGCTGTCACAGGTGAAAGTTTAAATATTCCTGAGCCGACGGTCATCATTACCTTCTTGGAATAAGTAAAAACTCCAAGTGCTATTGCGATCCCACCAATTAAGAATAATTGTTGGGTAGATGAAATTTGAAATATATCTGCTATTGTGAAATCTTTAAATGGTGATGATGCAATGAATACACCCATTACGTTTCCAATATTATTTGCTCCTAAACTATATGAACCAAATGCACCCACTATCAATAATCCAATTCGTGTATATGAATCCAGACGCATGAGATGGATGTTAGATTTTTCTACTATTCTTTTTATTATATGATAAAGCAGAAATGCAAAAAGTGCGGATAAAATTGGAGAAAATATCCATGTTCCTACGATTTTAGATAATGAACTCATGCTTGTAGGTGTTTTAGAAAAGAAGTTCCAACCTATAATTGCACCAACAACAGCTTGAGATGTGGAGACGGGTAGACCGGCTTTAGTCATCCACATAACTGTCATCGCTGCTGATAACGCAACAATAAATGCTCCGGCAAGTTGGTTAACTGCTCCTAATTCACCTAGAGTATGGGAGGCACCTGCACCACTTACAACTGCTCCAATAATGATGAATATACTGCAAATTAATGCTGCTGTTTTAAATTTTATCATCTTAGTGCCAACAGCTGTTCCAAATATATTTGCCGCGTCATTTGCACCGAGTGACCAACCTAAAAACAATCCGCTAGATAAGAAAAATATTATTGTTAGCATAAATTTTTTCTCTAAAGTTTAGATTCTGCGTTTGATCGCATAAACGGAAAGACGTTCTGCTACAGATTCTGCTACATCTGACACTTCAGCTATTTTTTCTGCAAAATATCGCATATGAACTTTATGACTGAACCGTTTGATCTCATTGCTATTAAAGGCTCTTCTTTTTAAATGTTCTTCCACATCGTCCGCCTCATGTTCATAAAAGTGCACTTTATTTACGTAATCGCTAACCATCGCAATCTCTCTAAAGAAGGCTCGAGCTCCCTTTACCACTTCTTCTACTGCTTTAGAAGAAAGTTCAGCAAGTTCGATAAAATCACTTCTCAGAAATTCAGGTATCTCAGGAGTTTCGATGGAAAATTGCTCTAAAACTTTTTCGCAAATATCAACAATATCATCAAGTGTTTCTAAAAGTCCCAAAACATCTCCTCGAGATTCAGGAATCAACATATATGTGTAAAGTTTGTGTTTTATGTCACGACGTATATTGTCAGCATCACTTTCTAAAGCTGTGATTTCTTTGAAATTTCTTTCGAATTTATCACTCTTCCCATTTACATATGCTTTTACACCTTCCTGGAAGATGAGCCCAGCTGTGGTTATTCGATCAAGAAAACCATCAATATCTCCTTCCAGTTGTTTGGATTTGCTGTTAAAAAACTTGGGCATAATAATCTCCAATTATTTATTTCAAATATTTATCGAACATTAAACCGTGCCGTAAACCACGGTCACTAATAGTAAAAGAATCGATCTTAAAAATTTTCATGATTGTGTTAATTATTTCTGCACCAGCCAATATTACATCTGCTCTTTTAGGTTGAAGCCCTGGAATTTGTTTTCGCTCTTCTATAGTTTTATTCTTATATAGCTCAATTTGATTTTTTACTTCTTCTAAAGTCATCTGAGAACCTTGAATTATTTTAGGATTGTATTCAACCATTTTATGCATAACAGCACCCATACTGGTTACAGTCCCACCAATTCCGATCAAATAGTCAGCTTCCTTATTCGTGATCCTTGCACTAAAAAAGTTCATCATGTAGTTTTGCATTGTGCTTAATTCATCATTTGTTACAGGATTGGAATTTAAGAATTCTTCAGTAGGGTGAACTGCCCCTAAATTCAAACTGATACGATCGTTAAGATCAATTCCTCTTCCAAAAATAAATTCAGTACTTCCACCACCAGTATCGAAAACAACAACTTTTTTATCCGTGTTTCCAATTGTAGATAATACTGCCAGATAAGATAACCTCGCTTCTTCTTCACCTGGGATCACCTTGATTATTAGCCCCAATTCATCTTTTGCTTTTTTTAAAAATACATCGCTGTTTTTTGCACTTCGCAGGCACATTGTACCAACAGCAGTAATTTCTTTTACATTTTCTTCTTCAGCGCTTTTTAGGAATTCACGCAATACTTCGATGTTTCTATCCATTGCTTTTTCTGAGATAATTCCTGTTTTTATAAGACCTTCACCCAACCTAGAAATTTTATTTGAATCTATTATTGTTGTCGATTTTCCATTTTCAATTGAGAATAGAAAAAACTTTATTGAGTTTGTTCCAATATCTAATATTGCATACTTTTTCATTTTTTACATCCCTATAAACGTTTAACTAATATTTAAGTCCAAAAGTTTGCTTCATTGCCTTTATATAATTAACATTTTCATACTCAGATAAATTTAACTTTTTCACAGTATTAATAACTACTTCCATATCAGTATGCTCTACAGCGATAGTTTTGGTTGTATATTCATTGAACGAAACTTCAGCAATTTCAACGATTGCATCATCGATCAAATAACCATGACGATTTTTTTTAACATTTATCATTTTCAACTCTGGATTCTTTCCGATTAATTCTTCTATATATTCTATGTATGAATATTCGTCTTTATCGAGATACGGCAGTTTTACACCGAATGCTTTATAAACAAGCGCAAGATCATTAATGTGGATTGGAAATGCTGATTTTGCTAGAACTGTCCACTGCTCTAATCCAGTTTCATCGTTAATTCTAATTGGTGATTTAATATCCATTAGCTCGTCTCTAATTTTAGTATTATCATTGCTATTCTTAGATAAAATATATATTTCTTCACTTTTTCTATCACGTGCATTTCCATATTTAATAATATTCTTTTCACCTTTTGATAGATCTTCTCCAAAAGTTCTCCATTCCCATCTAGGTATAATTTTCTCCATTTCAATTTCCCCTAATTTAATTTGCTTTTTGTAATTTTATTTTTTGGTTTCTATTAATTTTTTCAATTTTCTTTTTTGCGTCAGCTATTTTCTCCCAATTACCTTCCCACTTATTAAATAATATCAAAGAACCTAATTCCAAGATTTCTTTTAGTTTCGGTTCTTTTATTGAATAGTGAACGTTTCTCCATTTCTGCTCTTTTATCAGGTATGCTCCTTCATGAAGTATCTTTAAATGTGCAGATAGAGTGTTTTGGGGAATATTTATTTTTTCCGAGAGTTCTGTTACCGTTAAAGAGTTATTTTCCATTAACGCATAGATTATTTTTATTCGTATTTCGTTGGAAATAATATTGAATAATTTTGATAATTTTAGGATTACAAAATCATCTATCATATATCCTCCTGTTTATCATATGACGCATTTCTGATATGATGGTGTGATGAGTCAAGAAAATTATTTTTGAATTTGGGTAATTTGGTATAAAATAAAAAGATATATATTTCATAAGGCAAAAAAATCTGGACAAAGTAACTTATGAAATCTTTTTGACACTGAAAAAAATCAACAGGAGACAGTATGGTAACGAAAGAAGAAAAAGTCGTAGAACCTGAAAAGGTTGAGAATACTTCCGAAGAGAAGATTGACCCAAAACCAACTCAAAATGAGGAAATAACAGCTGAAAAATTAGAAGAAACAACAGAAGAACCTCAAACTGAAACACAAGAAGAAGTAAAAGAAGATGAGCCAGCAGAAGTAGTAATCGATGATCAGATTGAAGAATCTGCAGGTGAAAATTTTGAACAAATGTTGGAAGATTCACTAGTAAATATCAAGCAACTTGAAATTGGTGATAAAGTATCTGGAGAGATTATTAATGTAACAGATTCTTACATTTTTGTTACACTTGGCGGGAAAAGAGATGTATACGCCGAAAAGCAAGATTATTCAGATAGTTCTGGAAAATTAACCTGTAAAGTGGGTGACACTTTAGAGGGATACATTGTAAAAGATACTGAAACAGAAACACTTATTGCAAAAAGTCTTGTATCTGTTAATTTGAATATTCTTCAAAATGCTTTTGAAGAAAAGATTCCTGTTAACGGTAAAGTACAGTCTATGACCAAAGGTGGATATATAATAGATATTTCAGGGATCAAAGCCTTTTGCCCAATCTCTCATATTGATGATAAAATTGTAATAGAACCAAAAAAATTCATGAACGAAACTTATGATTTTAGAATTATTGATTTTAAAGATAAAGGAAAAAATATAGTTGTTTCCAGAAAGAAAATTCTGGATGTTGAAAAGAAAAAAATACGAAAAGAAATGTTAAAGGAACTCGAACTTGACTCTGTAGTTGATGGAGTAGTTACAAGACTTACTAATTTTGGAGCTTTTGTTGATATTGGTGGAATTGATGGGCTTTTGCACATTTCACAATTTTCATGGGGACATATTGATTCTCCTTCTGAAGTTTTAAATATTGGTGATGAAATAAAAGCTAAGGTTATCAAGATAAAGGGTGATAAAATCTCATTGAGCATGAAAGCACTTCAGGAAAACCCTGTTGAAGCAACTCTTCTTGAGTTAACAGAAGGTGAAGTTTTAACATGTAAGGTTGTAAGGAATCTATCTTTCGGTTCTTTTGTTGAAATTAAACCAGGTGTAGAAGGATTGATCCCAATCTCAGAATTATCTCGAGGAAGACGTATTAATAATCCTTCGGAAGTTGTTAAAGAAGGTGACATTGTAGATGCTCAAATATTAAAGATAAATCTAGAAGATAAAAAAGTTTCTTTATCTCTTAAGGCTCTTCAACCAGATCCATGGGATATAATTGGTGAAACGATTAATGAAGGTGATGTAGTATCTGGTGTTATTGAGAATGTTGTAAATTTTGGTGCTTTCATCAAGATAAGTGATGGGCTTACTGGTTTACTTCCTGCATCTAAAATTAAAATAGCAAAAATTGATCTTGATAGTAAGAATGTTGGTGAAGAATTCAAAGTAAGAGTTGTGAAGATCGATAAAGCAGCAAGAAGAATTTCTCTTGAACCAACTACTATGCCTGAGTCATTTGATGATGACAAAAATGGATGGCATAAGTATAAGAAAGAAAAGAAACAAGATGATCACATTGATGAAGATAACCCGTTTGCGAATCTGTAAACGAAATTAATAAACTTACGAAGCCTGCTGAATTTTCAGCAGGCTTTTTTTATTTATCTTCCTCTATCTTATCGTTAACAGATTCAACTCCTTTTGTAAAACCAATGTAACTAATGACAGAAACTATTCCAGCTAATATAAAATGTAAGAGTGCTTTGGTTGATTTTTTCATAGATATTCTCCTTTGTTTTTATTACTCAATTTTTAATAAAAAAGGGCGATTCGTGAATCGCCCCAACAAATTTTTATATAGTTCGTCTTGTTAGCTGCTAATTTTCCTTTATTACCATTCGAATTTCACATTTAATTGTCGCACTGCCAAGGTGTCATCCACTCGCTTCACAGGAGTGTTCTGCGGTGCACCAGTCAGCAGTTCAGGATGTTCTTCGCATTCTTTGGCAATATCTATCATTGCGGTGATGAAATCATCCAGAGTTTCCATACTTTCAGTTTCTGTCGGCTCGATCATCATTGCTTCAGGTACAATTAGTGGGAAGTATATAGTTGGAGCATGAAAACCTTTATCCAGAATACGCTTGGCGATATCTAATGTACTAATGCCATATTTTTCTTTCTGCCAAACACCACTTGCTACAAATTCGTGCATACAGTACTGATCTTTATACGGAATATCATAATATTTTTCCAGTTTTTTCTGAATATAGTTTGCATTAATCACAGCATTTTCAGAAATCCGTCTTAATCCCTTTGTTCCTAGCATTTTTATATATATGTAAGCTCGTAGATTTACAGCAAAATTTCCAAAGAAAGAATGTACTTTTCCTAGGGAAGTTTCTTCATGACTGTAATCTAGGAAGTATTTTTCATCATATTTATCTATCATCGGAGTGGGTAAGAATTTTGCCAGATCAGTACGTACTCCTATCGGACCAGAACCTGGACCACCTCCACCATGTGGGGTTGCAAATGTTTTATGTAAATTATAATGCATAATATCAAAACCCATCTCACCTGGTTTTACAATTCCTAAGATAGCATTAAAATTTGCACCGTCCATATACATGAGTCCATCTACACTATGAACTATTTCAGAGATTTCTTCAACTTGAGTTTCAAACAATCCGAGCGTATTTGGATTCGTGAGCATGAATCCGGCAGTGTTCTCATCAACGTGTGCTCTCAGGTCATCTATATCAACCAGTCCCTTATCATTAGATTTGATCTCAACTACTTCAAAACCGGCAAGAACTACACTAGCAGGATTTGTACCATGAGCAGAGTCTGGGAGAATTATTTTTTTCTTATTTGCATGCCCTTTGGAATCGTGATAAGCTTTCATTACTTTGAGTCCGGTAAATTCACCATGAGCACCTGCAACAGGCTGCAAAGTCACTTTCGCAAATCCCGAAATTTCAGCTAATGCTTCCTGCAAATCATAAAGGATTTCCAGAGCACCTTGTACTGAATTTTCATCCTGGAAAGGGTGTAAATTATTGAAACTGTGATTACGAGCTAAAGTTTCATTAATCTTTGGATTATATTTCATTGTACAGGAACCTAGTGGGTAAAACCCTTTTTCGATGCAGTGGTTCATTTGAGCAAGCTCCAAAAAGTGACGCATTACATCTAGCTCACTTACTTCTGGAAGACGTGCATCTTCCTTTCTGCTAAACTCAGTTGGAATACAGTTTTCTAATTTGATATCTACATCATTATCAGGAAGAGTATAACCTTTACGACCAGGACTATGTTTTTCAAAAATTGTACTAGCCATTATATACCTCCTGTAGGGATTTTACTAATTCATCCAGATCGCATTTTCGCTTCTTCTCCGTAACTGCAATCAGTAACATATTTTCATGTCCGAATTGTTTCAGATCAATTCCTGGAAAGATATTTTTAGAGCGCATTTCATTTATAATGTCCTTCGCAGGTTTGGGTGTATTAATTGTAAATTCTTTGAAGAATGGAGCTGTGAATGCTAATTCGAAACCCTCCAATTTGCTAATCTTTTCTGCCAGGTAATGAGCCTTAGTTGTACTTTGTGTGGCAGCCTCTTTTAATCCTGCTCTTCCCATAAGTGTCATATAAACAGTGGCTGCTAAATTGCACAAAGCTTGATTCGAACAGATATTAGAAGTGGCTTTAGCTCTACGTATATGTTGTTCACGAGCTTGTAATGTAAGGGCATAACTACGTTTGCCGTCAGCATCTAATGTAGCTCCCACAATACGTCCAGGCATTGTTCTGCTCAGTTTTAGATTTGCTGCTAAAAATCCGAACAACGGTCCTCCAAAATTCTGAGCATTTCCAAGTGCTTGTCCTTCACCAACTACAATATCTGCTTTATATTCTGATGGAGCATTTATAACTGCTAAAGAAATAGGATCAACAGCTACAATGAACAGAGCCTTTTTTGTAGAATGTGTTATCTCTTCAACGGCAAAAGCATTTTCAATGTTTCCAAAAAAGTTTGGAGTTTGAAGAAGTACACAGCTTGTTTCATCATCTACTGCATTTTTCAATTCATCAAGATCAATTAATCCATTTTTTGTAGGAACAATAACTAGTTCGATTCCAACTCCAACGGTGTATGTTTTGATTACTTCCAGATACAATGGATTGATCGTTCCTGCAAGAACTGCCTTAAGTTTTTTAGTTTTTCGCGTCGCCATTAGAATAGCTTCAGCAGCAGCAGATGCTCCATCATACATTCCAGCATTGGAAATTTCCATTCCCGTTAGGTCACAGATCATTGTTTGATATTCGTAAATATACTGTAATGTTCCTTGGCTTACCTCTGCTTGATAGGGTGTGTAAGCACTATGAAATTCGGGTTTTAACAACACATGATCTATAGCAGCAGGAATAAAATGGTCATAGATACCACCACCAAGAAAAGAATTTGCCTGAGCAGAAGAAATATTTTTTGATGCTAATCTTGAGATTTGTCTAGAAATTTCCAGCTCGGAATAAGCATGTTCTAAACAGCAGTCTTTTTGCAAGAGGAATTTATCAGGAATATTGACTAATAAATCATCGAATTTGCTTACTCCAATTGTAGCCAACATTTCTTTTCTTTCCTTATCTGTATTGGAAATATAAGGCATGTTTTAACTCCTTAAAATAATATAATATTAATACAAATTTTTAATGCTCAGCTTTCTGTCAAATGAAAAGGTACTTTTGCTATCAAACACACTAACCGTCTTAATTCAATGAATTTGATAACTGTAAAAACTTAATTTACTTCAGTCCTGAAATAATTGAAAGTATTCCCATAGCTATTAAAAGAATCAGGGTTAGTTTTTTGAAATGATCTTCTTTGATCTTATGTGAAAGAAGATTTCCTACAATAACACCGACTAATAGACCTGGAAGGAAAGTTAAAGAATAATTCCAAACTTCATTTGTGAGTAGTCCGTTCCAAAAATAAACTGGAATAGTGAATAAATTTAAAATAAAAAAATACGCTGCAAGATTACCGCGAAATGTATGTTTATCTACATCCTGATTTGAAAGAAACAGAATTATGGGAGGACCGCTTACAGAAATACTACCACCAAGTAAACCACTAAGCATTCCAACAGGTAACATTGCGATCTTTTCATTTTTAAATTGCCTTCTGAAACCAATAAGCAAGAGAATTCCAAAAATTAATATCATTGAACCAATAAATATTTTTAACAAATCTTCGTTCATTATAACTAGTAAATGTGTTCCTAAGGGCATTGTAACTATTCCTGCAACCAGCAGAATCCAAATCTTTTTTAGATCTACCGCTTTTCTAGCAGAATAAAGCACTACAATATTAATTATTATTGAATAAATTAATAAGATTGGAACTGCGATTTTTGGTGAGATAAATATTGTAATTAGAGGTACAGCCAGAATTGAAAAGCCAAAACCTGTAAGACCCTGCAAAATTGCAGAAAAAAGAAAAATAAATAATCCGATATATATTAACTGATCCATTAATCCCCTTTCCCATTTCCATTCAAGTACCGCATGGAATAGACGAAAACCAAGCATGAATTACGTTCCGATTCCTAACTCTGTGAAGAAACAAATTATTCTGTTCCTATTGTGTCAAAATATTTATTGCTCATCTTTTTACCTCGATGACCATTATACACTGTTACATGCCATGCTTGACACAATTATTGTGCCAAGAATAATGCCAACTATGAAAAGATCTAATAATAGAGAAAAAGCTGTAATAATCTTAGCCTCGATGTTTATCGCGGTTACCGTATTTTTATGGACGCAGGAAGTTTATGAAGAAGAAAAATTTCCAGCGGTTGATTCTTTATTTGCGGATACATTAGAGGTTGCAGACAGCCTCCAATCAGATTCACTCTCTTATGTTGCAGATAGCGTGAATTATGATGTTGAAGAAGAGATCATCCAGTTAAGTGGGAATACATCTGTAACTTATCATACTTCTATTATAAATGCGGATACAATAGTAATTGATCTAAAAAAAGAGCAAGCTTTTGCCAGAGGGAGATCGTATCTGCAAGATGGAACTCAAAATATGCTGGGTAAAGACATCTCATATGATCTTCAAACCAAATGGGGTTTAGTTATTGGTGGAGCCAGCAAATTTGATAAAGGTTACTATTACGGTACAGAAATACGAAAAATTGATGATGATACTTATGATGTTGACGAGGGAGTTTTTACTACTTGTAATGCTTTACATCCCCATTTTTATATTCAGGCAAAAGAACTTCGTTTTTATCGAGATGATAAATTTGTAGCAAAACCGGTTGTTTTTTATGTAAACCATTTTCCTGTTTTTGCTTTTCCGTTTGGAACTTTTACACTAAAACGCGGTAGGCAATCTGGTATATTAGTTCCATCTCCAGGCTGGAATAATACCCGTGGAAAATATCTTGAAAACATCGCATATTATTTTGCCTATAAAAATCATGCAGATTTCACATTGGCAATAGATTATTACGAGTTAACAGGTTGGGAACTTGGTTTTCGTTCTAAATACAAGCAAAGATATATTCACGATGGTTTCTTCAATGCCATTTTACAAAAGAAAATACTAGAACCACAAATATCACAATATGAATGGAATATCAAAAACAGACATCATCATGATTTTGGCAACAAAACTACTTTTGATATGAATTTGAATTTTGTGAGTAGTAAACAAGTATGGGAAGGCAGTGAAAACCTTGATGAACGGTTGGCAGAAAAAATCACTTCATCAATGTCATTCAAAAAACCTCTTTTTAATAGTACTTTATATATATCTGCAAATTATGTTGATGATCTGGAAAATAAAACAAAGGATATCACTTTACCTAGTGTGTCCTATAGACTTACAACTAGACCAATTTATGAATTTTTTGTAGATGATGTTGATAATATTCCTGATGATGCATGGTGGGAGAACTTTTCTTACTCTTATAATATTAAGGCAATTCATCAAGGTGACATCAATGATTCTACAGCAACGTTTTGGGATGTGCTTTATGATGATACATTGGGTCCCGATACAACTTATGCTACAGGGAATCAACATAATGCAGGAGTGAAACATACAGCCGGGTTAAGTTATTCTTATAAATTTAAGGGTTGGTTAAATCTATCTCAATCAATTTCAGGTAACGAAGCCTGGTATGATAGAGATAAGAATAATGTAAAATTTGTGCGTGGCATGGATTATAATTCAAGCTCTACAATGTCATTCAATCTTTATGGGATGAGAGCTTTACCAAAATTTTACATCTCAGCGATCCGACACATTGTTACACCAAGAATAAGTTTCACCTATCGCCCTGATTTTTCTGATAATGATAGATTTTACAGTTTTGGTAATGTAGGATTGAGTTCTGCCGTAAAAAGTAGGAAAGTGAATTTTTCTCTTGGAAATAAATGGCAGCTTAAACTTGCTGCAGGCACGAACAAAAAGGAACGCAAGATCAATGATTTCTTCAATATATCATCTGGCATAAGTTATGATTATGAACAAGATAACGGATTCAGTGATATCTCGCATTCATTGCAGTTAAAACCAAATAATATTACTTTTGGTCTGGTTGATATCTCTACAAAGCCTAAGGGAGGTTTCTCACAGGCTACATATGACATAGGTATAAAAAGCTGGAATCCAAATGAATGGGACATTGGTGTGAAGAACTGGGATTTTAATCTTACTTCTGTTCTCAAAGTGTCTGGTGATGCAGGTTATGTTGACTACTTCCCACTGGCTAAAAATGATTTTGCTTCAGGTGATTTTTTTAGTAGCGATTCAATTGATACTGACGATGAAAGGACTATAACTTCTCTGGAAGAATTGGATGATCTGGATAGGGAAGAAAAAAGTTGGGCGTTTACAGTTTCACATATCTATAGCCTAAATAAAGCCCAATATGCAATTGATGAATATAATAGTAATTTAAGGATGTCAGTGTCGGCACGCATAACTAAGAACTGGGCAATCTCTTATGATAACTATATTGATCTGCAAGCAGATGAATTGGTATCACATAATTTCTTGATAACTCGTGATCTTCATTGTTGGAAAATGACATTTAAATATACAAAGCAGGGAGATTATTGGAACTATCAATTTAAAATATTTGATCTTAAATTGGAAGATGCTCTAAAATTCACCACATCAGATCATAATTAGAGAGTAGAGTCAATTCCACGAATTGACCGATAAGCTAAAAAGGAATGTTTGGTGTAGATGGAGAAAAAATGAAAAAAGCTGTTTTTCTAGACCGCGACGGTACAATAAACGCCGATGAATTCGGATATATAAATAAACCTGAAGACTTGCATTTATATCCATTTGCAGCTGAAGCTATAAACAAACTGAACAAAATGGGATTTCTGGTTTTTGTTGTTACAAATCAAGCTGGTGTTGCTTACGGTTATTTTAAGATCGAAGATGTGGATAAGATCAATACTAAATTAATAAATGATCTGGCAAAAGGTCATGCTAAAGTGGATGAAATATTCTATTCTCCATATCATGTTAAAGGAGTTATTGAACCATACAATATTCATCATGAAGACAGAAAACCAGGTATTGGGATGTTCCAAAAAGCAAAAGAAAGATTTGAATTTAACACTAAAGAGTCATTTATGATCGGAGATAGATATTCTGATATTGGGTTTGGTAAAAATGCTGGGCTTAGAACAATATTTGTTCGCTCTGGTGGCGGAGAAAATGAATTTTTACAAAACAGAAATGAGACTGAGTACAAACCTGATTTTATTGTGAAAGATCTATCTGTTGCAGTAAAATTAATAGAGGAACTAGAAAAAAAATGATAAAAATAGTTAGCACTCTTATATTAGCAATATTGCTTACATTTTGCGGAACAACAACGGAACCAAACACAAATCTTGATAGACCAACTGATCTTGAAGCAGAATGTAATTACTTGCAGGAAGTTAATCTTAACTGGAATTACGATAATGGAGATGAGATAGGTTTTTTAATTCAGAGAAAAGCAGAAGATGGGAATTATTCCATTATCGATACTGTTGATGTAGGAGTTCACGAATATAGTGATGTCAACGTTAATGTTGGAACTACTTATTATTATATGGTAGCAGCGGTTTGTGAACAATGTCAGAGCGAATGGAGCGATGACGAAAGTGTTTTTGTAAGAGAAGGATTTCAAAGTTTGGATTTTGGAACAGAGCAAACTTTTGAAGTCATAACCTGGAACATCGAGCATTTTCCCAAAAATTTAGGCGTAACTGTAGAATACACAGCTCAAATTATTCGTGGTTTAAATGCTGATGTTTATGCTTTGCAGGAAATTGAGAGTAACACATATTTTGAGAATATAATTGAGATACTGAATAATAATGATACCCAAAATACATGGGCAGGATATCGTGCGAATACAGCGAGTTATTATGCAAATCTGGCGTATATTTACAAAACGAATATTATCGAAATATCTGATATTTATGAGATATACGCTTCTTATGAATACAGCAGGGAATTCCCACGCCGTCCGTTAATGATG
>Ga0307989_1000767_pt1 | contig 19008 bp, 18 predicted proteins | sample EllFjometagen185_FD_203164 | JGI IMG/M metagenome (GOLD analysis project Ga0307989, IMG submission 203164) | Marine microbial communities from Ellis Fjord, Antarctic Ocean - #185 | ecosystem: Environmental > Aquatic > Marine > Unclassified | place: Southern Ocean | collected 2014-10-08
TCCGAAGGAGGATCTAACTTAATTCTTTATTTAGAGCTTCTTATCCTCCGAAGGAGGATCTAACTTAATTCTTTATTTAGAGCTTCTTATCCTCCGAAGGAGGATCTAACTTAATTCTTTATTTAGAGCTTCTTATCCTCCGAAGGAGGATCTAACTTAATTCTTTATTTAGAATTTTTAATTTAATTTAATTGAATTGTTCCCAAGGTTTGTGAAGTCTTCTCGGATTTTTCTTGTTTCTTTAAAACAATTTTTGGTTTAGTCTCTTTAGTTGTTGGTTCTGTTTTTTGCATCTTTAAAATCATTGGCTTAACTTCAATTTTTTCAGACTTTTTCGCATCTAATTTATAAAGAACTTTTTTATTTTTATCATTTGGCAATACCTCTTTTTTTAAAACCATTGGTTTTTTAGACACAACAACTTCTTGTTTTTTTTGTATTGTTATTTTTTTTCTTACTGTTTGTTTTTTAAAAGTGATTTGTTTAGCTAAAGATCTACGATTCAATTCTTTTATAGTTTTTAAAATAGCTTGTCTATCTTTATCAAATTCTGATCTTGGTTTTTTCTCTCCATTGAAGACATACAATAAACTTTTTATAGTTGCAGAAATAAGATTTTTTTCTTTTTTATCTTCAATTTTTATAGGAGGAGTGCTATTAAACAAAAAATCCTTTTCTTTCTTCGCACTAGTTTTTAATTTTAGAGACTCTTCTAATTCTTCTTGAAAACTTTTTAAAAGCGCAATCAATTCCTCATTATACTTTTTCACAGCTATATCTAAAGCATCTATGGTTTGAGTCTTTACAAATACTAAATTATCTAATTCTTCAGGATAAGTATTAATAATAATATGTTCTGCACATTTTAAACAATTAGACATAGTAGCATGAATTAAAGCAGTTTCATCCCAATCATTAGTTTCCCATAAATAAGCACCATTCTCAATTAGTAACTCAACAATATTAGGATAACTAGCTAACGCAGCTCTCATTAAAGGCGTCCAACCTTCATTATCTATAGCGTCTATATCAGCATTAACCTCAACTAACATTTTAGTAGTTTCATAAGCACCAACTCTAGCTGCAAGATGTAAAGCTGTACAATTAGCTATATTTACAGCATCTATATCTACTCCTGTTTTTATAAAAATCGAAGCAGCTTTATAATCATTGTCCAAAGCGGCGTTCATTAGTGAATTAACTTCAAATTCATTATTTAAAGTAGTTAAATTATATGGAGTTTGAATAGTTTGTTTTTGTTGATCTGTGCTTGCCAAAAGAGTATTTTGGCTAAAAATCACAAGAATAAATATGAGAATATATAAAATTTTATTTTTAATCAGCATGTAATAATTTTAAGAAAATATACAGTATTAAAATTCATGATATTTTAGATTTTTTTTAATCACAAGTAAAAAATAAAATCTTGACTATTTTTTATAAGATGCTCATAAATAAGTTATTAAAATTAAAAAATATAAATGAAAAATGGTTAAAAAATTTAGTGTTCCTTGTGATTTTAACGGACAAAAAATTCCAGTTAATCTTTATATAGGAAATCCACATCCAGATTATCACCCCCTTCATTTCCAAAGTAATTGGTTATCTCTAGTAAAAGGTGGCAGAATACCTCAGGATATAATGGAATCTATAGAAAAATTAAGAAAATTATCTGTCAAACATAATGTTTCATTTGAAGAGTTGTGTTTCTATGCAATAAATGTAGCAAACGGAACTATTGAAGACGGATCCACAAATCAAGAATTTGCTAAAATTGTTGATGAGATGTAAGCTATATGTTGTATAAAAATAATCAAATACATAAAAAAAGAATTTTAATTCGTTTTAAAAATTTTATATTTGTTCTAAAACACAAATTACAAAACTTTTTAAAAAAAATAATATATATAGGAGGCTTTGTTTCCTTAGTTTATCTTATAAGTCTATTCTGTTTCAGTGCTCAATATCGCAGTTTATTTACGGAAAAATTATTTTATATATATTCAAAAACTTTATCCAAAAATTATAATTTATGTTCAAGTATCCATATAAACGGAATTGATAACGTAGAATATTATACCATAGAATCCAAAATCTTAAATTACTGTGAAAAAAGTTTAAAAAATGAAAAAATTACTTTGGACATGATACAAAAAGAAATTAAGAAAATTCCCTGGATAAAAACTATACGCATTCAAAGAAAGCTTCCTTATACACTAAACATTGATATAGAAGAACATATTCCATTTGCACTTTGGCAAAACAAAGAACAATTGCATCTTATTAATGAAAATGGCGAAATTATAGAAATCAATAAACAAGAAATAAAAGCTTTTTATAATTTAATAATTATTTTAGGTCCAAATTCAAGACAGCACACAAAATCTTTATTTAACATATTGTTAGTTAATCCTAAAATAAGTTCTCAAGTCAAAACTGCTTCATGGATAAGTAATAGAAGGTGGGATCTTAAATTTGAAAATAATTTAATAGTTAAATTACCAGAAAAGAATGTTATGAAAGCTTGGCTTAAGCTTATTAAGCTATTTAAAATAAATGGCCTAACAATAGATTTAAAAAAGATAGACTTAAGAATTGAAGATAGAATTTTTTTAGAATACAAAGAAAAAACACTAAAAAACATAAATAAACAAGTAAATAACCTCAAGGGTTAAGTACCTTGTAAATTTATTTTATAACGTATAATATATATAGTTATATAAACAATTTTAAGAAGAGTGTCGTCAAACAATGATTTCTACTGGAAATAAGAAGGACAAAAAAGTAATAGCTTCGTTGGATTTAGGATCTGACAAAATCGTTTGTTTAATAGGTCATATAAACAGCATAGATAGGATTGTCATAAAAGGAATAGGACATCAAAAATCTCAAGGCATAATGAACGGAACCATTACAGATTTCAAAAAAGCTGCTCAATCCATAATAAGCGCTGTATCAGCTGCAGAAAAAATGGCAGGATATAATATAGATAAAATAGTAGTTAATATATCAGGTAGACAAATTTTTTCTAATAATATTAGTGCCGAAATAGATATTGCAGGCAAAGAAATAAAAGAAAAAGAAATCTTTAATTTAGCAAAAAATGTACAGTCAACTTTTAAGAGTAAAAATAAAGAAGTCATTCATTTAATACCCTTAGAATATTCTATTGACGGAGTAAATGGAATACATAATCCTCACAGCATGATAGGCGATAAACTAAGTGTTAATTTTCATGTAGTAACAACATTGCAAAGTAATATAAAAAATATAGAAAATTGCATTAAGAAAATTCCTCTGACGATAAATAATTTTGTTTCTTCTTCTTATACATCAGCATTAACTTGTTTAACTAAAAATGAAAATGAACTTGGAAGCATATTGATTGACATAGGAGGAAGTAATACAGCGTTTTCAATTTTCCATGCAAATAAATTCATTTATGCAAATAACGTACCTATCGGTGGAATACATATAACAAAAGATATAGCCTCTATTATAGGAACTGATTTTCACACAGCAGAAGCCATTAAAACAATGAACACAGATTTTACTTTAACATCCCAAGAAGAAATTGATTTAATAAGCATGAATACTGACGAAGAGAACACTCTTGGAATAGTAAAAATCCGTAAACTAGATTTAAATGATATAACTAAGTCTAGATTAAGAGAAATGCTTCAAATGATAAGCACCTTAATTGAAAAAAAGAATTTTGAAAAAATTATAAACAATGTAGTAATAACTGGTGGCACAGGTTTAATACCAGGTATCGATACTTTCGCAGAAGAAATTTTTAAGAAACCAGTAAGAGTTGGTTATCCTGAACATATATCAAGTGTAAATATCGAACTAAGTAAAAGGTTACAAAATCCAATATATTCAAGCTCTATTGGTATTTTATATTTTTTAAAAAAAATGTCAGAAAAAACCAAGCTAGATGATTTTAAATCTCACAAAAAGGGCTGGTTTAATAAGTTATTTGGTTCTATATTCAGGTTTATTATAAATGATTAAAAACTATTGAAAAACATTAAAACTTAAAGTATTAATTTAAGTAATATGCTTTCAAGTCAACAAAACAAAAGGATGTAAAGATTAGATGGTAACTTTAAATATCGATTTAGCAAAAGAAAAAAATAAATCACTAAAACCAAAAATATTAGTTTTTGGTATTGGTGGAGCGGGGGGCAATGCTATTAATAATATGATCAGATCTGAGCTACAAGGCGTTCAATTTATAGCAGCTAATACTGACTCTCAAATGCTTAATTTATCTGAAGCAAAAAACAAACTTCAATTAGGTCTCAACACAACAAAAGGTTTAGGAGCAGGATCACATCCCGAAATAGGAAAAGCTGCTGCTGAAGAAGCTATTCAAGAAATTATAGATTATTTAGAAAATGCAAACATGGTTTTTATTACTGCCGGAATGGGAGGTGGAACAGGAACAGGAGCAGCACCTATAATTGCAAAACTAGCTAAAGAAAGAGATATTTTAACAGCAGCTGTTGTAACAAAACCTTTTGAGTTTGAAGGAAAACATAGAATAATAACAGCAGAAAAAGGAATAGAGGAATTAAAAGAATATGTTGATACTCTAATAGTAGTACCTAATCAAAATCTTTTCAGAATTGCCAATATAGACACAACAGTTCAAGCAGCTTTTAAAGTTGCTGATGATATTCTCCATGCTGGCGTAAGAGGTATAACTGATTTAATCACTATGCCAGGTTTGATAAATCTTGATTTTTCTGATGTTAAAACCATTATGAAAAAAATGGGTAAAGCAATGATGGGAACAGGAGAAGCAAGTGGAGAAGATAGAGCACTTAAAGCAGTAGAAGAAGCAATTTCTAATCCATTATTAGATGAAGTTTCAATAAAAGGTGCAAAAGGTGCTATTGTAAATATTACTGGTTCACCAGATATAACCTTATTTGAATTTGATGAAGCTGCAAAAAGAATCAAAGAAGAAATAGATTCTGATGCAAATATAATTATAGGCACTGCATTTAACAAAGATATGGAAGGCAAGATCAGAGTTTCAGTTTTTGCAACTGGAATAAATACTAATGAAATTTTAGATGACATACAAGAAGAGATAATTGAAGAAATACCTAAAAATGAAACACCTAAAGTATCAATAAAACCAACTGAACTAGTAAAAACAACGCCTACACAGGAAATTCCAAGTCAAAATAATGGGAATTTCTTTGACCCAGGCAATCCCATGATGATTTCAGAATTTAATAACAAAAATAATATAAGTCAATCAACTGAAGTAAACCCAGAAAATAATAGTGATTTATTTGCATTTAGAGAAAAAAACTTATATGCAAAAAGAACTCTTGCTAGTAATTCACATCAAAAAGAAAACTTCACAAAAACTGATAATACTAAAGAATCAATGGATTCAAAAAAAGATTCATTTTTCGGTAATTTTTTTGGAAAATTTTCAGGTGGCAAAACTCCTTCAGAAGGAAGAGTAAAGAAATCCAGTGATGTTAAAATTACCTCTTTTAGAGACAACAATGATGACCTTTCAATCAACAACGAAACTCTAAATGTTCCAGCCTATTTAAGAGAGAATGACGGAGAGTAACATTACAGCATACCTATTTAGTCACTGAATTTATCAAAGTGTTATTGAAACAAAATAAAATTTAAATTTTTAATGTTCCCAGAACAGGAATGGTTATTCTCTGTTTACGCTTCTTAGAATAATCATCTAAAATATTTACAACATCATAAACACCTTGATATGTTCTTTTGACTTTCTTAAGTAAGAATTCAACAACATTAGAATCAACAGAAATTTGTTTATCTGAAAAGAATTTTACAAATAGCATTTTAATTAGATTTTCATCGGGATGTTCAATACTAAAATTATCAAGATTGTTAAACCTAGAGCTTAAATCCTTCAAAGAAAGACTAAAGCCATTACTACGGTATATTGAAGTTAAAAATAATTTTGAATTTTTCTCAGCAACATCATTTAACAAATGAAATAAAACATTTTCATTGAATAATTTTTTTTCTAAATCATCAATTATATAACTTGCTTCGGGTTTAATAAATTCTAACAATTCCTGAATCTCAAACTCATTTCTAGCAGACATTTGTTCAGAATTAATAAACTTAGCATTATTCTTTTCTTTCCAAATATGTGTCAAATGAGTTTTACCACTTTTCGGAGGTCCAGAAATAAGAAAAGTTTTTATGTTGAGAGAATTCACACAAGAAAATACTTGTTGATTTGAACTAGATACAAGGTAGCTAGTAGCTAAATATTTATTTGTATTTTTAAAATTAAAAAATCCTTGTTCCATTATTTTAAATTTAAGTATTTTATCTCTTTATTAGTTTCGTCTAATTCTACAAATATATTTTTTTGAATTCCAGTCATAAAACACTGAGTATTTAATTTTATCAACTCTCGGAATAAAACACTTCTTTTTTCTTCATCTAGATAAGAACAAACTTCATCTAAAAGCAATATTGGTCTGGCTTTGTTTAAAACATTACACATAAGTGCTTTTGCTAAAGTAATAGAAATCAATAAAAGTTTTTGTTCTCCAGTAGAACAATGTCTAGCTTCAAGATTTTTATCAGCAAAAACAACCTTCATATCACTTTTATGAACACCAACATTGCTACGTTTGCTCATAGCATCATCATTCCTACTTTCATATAATTTTCGTATAAATTCTTCTTCACAAGATAAAGCGCTATTACCTTGTTCTAAATATTTTTCAAAATAACCTTCTAGATAAATTTTTGCAACAGGAAAATTTAAATTATATTGTGAGAAAATTCTATTTAAATGCATTAAAGTTTCATTTCTAGAAGCAGCAATAGCAACTCCCAATTCTGCAATTTTACGTTCAACAGCAGTTACCCAATTCTTATCATAATTAAATTCAGAGCTTAAGATTTTAATTCTCTCACGTAACAATTTTTCATATTTAGCAACACGTGAACAATGAGATGAATCTATAAGATAAACAATTCTATCTAAAAATTTTCTTCTAGTAGAAGAGGGTGCGTTAAACAACTGATTCATTTGTGGCGTTAACCAAATAACATTAGACACATTATTTAATAAACCTTGCTCAGTTATAATCTTATCATTTAATTGTATATTTTTTTTATAAGTCTCTTCTTGCAAATCCTTTAAATTTGCAAACACTGAAACATTATTAAAAAAACTATGATTCTCAACTTTAGTATAAACACACCATAATAAATTTTGAAATTCATAACTTTTTAATCCCTGGTCAACAACATGTGCGCTTTCCTTAATTGTAGATAATTCAGGAATATTTGCTGATCTAAAACCTCTCCCTGGAGACAACAAAGAAATACTTTCTAGAATATTAGTTTTTCCAACTCCATTCTTCCCATAAATAACATTTAAATCTTCAGAAAAAGTAAAACTAGCATTCTTATAATTACGAAAATTAGTCAGTATTAGTTTGGAAATATATGAGTTTTCTGAGGTTAGAAGAGAGTCCATTGATTTTTTTTAATTTATTAAAAAAAATGTTTTTCAAACTAGATTTGAAAAATAAAGCTGCTTCTAAGCGGCGTCGCTCTGCTCCTCGCAATGACAAGCCAGTTTAAATTACATTTTTGCAAAGAGTTTTTAGGGATTTAGAAAATGTTATTCTTTAGAATTTACATTTTCTTAATCAGTCATCCTCGTGGCGAAAAATCGCAAAGCGGTTTTTCGATCATCGGGGACCTAAAATTTTTAAGGGAGCGTATTTTTCATACGTGACTCTTAAAAAAATTTTCCAAAGCGACAACAAAACTCGCAGCAAAAACTAATTTAAATTAAATTCGTACGGGCATAAGAACATATAGAGCATCGTCCGTTTTCTCGCCAATCAATATCACTGGAGAAATATCATCCTTAAATTTTAAAATCACATTCTCTTCATTTATTTGAGATAGAACATCAAGCATATAACGAGAATTAAAACCTGTTTCTATGTTCTCAGCAGTATAACAAATTTTTAATTCCTCATTACCAAAACCACCATCAGTAGTATCTGCTTGCAATGTAAGAGTATTTTTTGAAATAAGTAATCTAATAGCTTTATGTTTATCAGTCGCAATCGTAGCAACTCTGTCTACAGCATCAAATAATACTTTTTTATTAATCTTGATTTCTTTATCATTCAAAGTAGGAATTACTTTTTCATATTCAGGAAATTCTCCATCAATTAACTTAGAAATAATAACAGTATTACTAGTAACAAGTTTTAATTTTGCTTTCGATAAAGAAAAATCAAGTTGTTCATCAACATTTTCTATAATTTTTCTTATTTCATTCACTGTTTTCTTAGGAATAATAACACCAGTTAATTGAGATAATTTATTTGGGGCCTTAGCTTCTGCATAAGCCAATCTATGACCATCAGTAGCAACGCCTCTAATTTTCTTATTTTTTCCTTCTTCCTTAAGATGCAAATAAATACCATTTAAATAATATCTTGCTTCATCGTTAGAAATAGCAAATCTAGTTTTATCAACAATATGTAACAAATCTTGAGAACTTATATTAAAAGTCTCGTAAGCTCCACTTTGTTCAATAACAGGAAAATCATTTGGATCTAAACATGGTAATTTAAATTTGGATTTATTATATTTTATCACAAGATTTTTTTCATCTTTAGCTAACTCTATCATAATTTGAGAACCTTCAGGAATCTTTTTAGCTATATCAAAAAATAATTGCGCTGGAACAGTAGTGGATCCATTATTTTCAGAATCTACATTAATACTGCTTGTAATAACCACATCTAAATCTGTAGTGGTTACACTTAATTTATTATTTTTTACTTCAAGTTTTGTATTCAATAAAATAGGAATCGTAATATTTTTCTTTCCTATTGAACCACAAACATTACTTAGAACTTTAACCAAATTTTCTTTTTCTATTGCAAATTTCATAACTTACTCTTTATTAGTTTATAATGGCTGACTATAAGTATATTAAGGTGAACATAATAAAGTTCAACTTTTTTTTAATATTTTACTTTAAAAGACAATGCTTCAAAATATAATTTGACCTACTACCTCAAACCAAGCTCCATCAACATCTCTTCTGTTTCTTCAGGTAAAAACTCTACTTTAACCTTAATTGTACCCTTTTCATGAAAACCTAATTCTTTCGCAGCTGCTTTTGAAACATCAATTATTCTATTTTTCACAAAAGGTCCACGATCATTTACTCTTACTATTAATTGTCTATTATTCTCCAAATTAATTACTCTAACCATAGAAGGTAAAGGTAAAGTTCTATGAGCAGCAGTTAAATCATACATATTGTAAATTTCACCATTTGCAGTTTTTTTGCCATAAAACTTTTTACCATACCAAGAAGAAATTCCTTTTTCTTTATAATCAGGTTGTTCTTTTGGTTTATATTTTTGACCCATAACTTTATATGGTTTTCCAACTTTATAATAACCTTTATATTCTTTATCAACTTTGATTTTCTTCTTTTTTCTATGAATAACAAATTTAGTTTCTGAAGGATCTTTTAATTGATTAATAGAATTAGAATCTTTAGGAATTTTCTTCTCAATATATCTTTCATTATAATTATCAAAATATTCAACTTTTTCTTTTTTAGAATAATGAGAATCTATATTATATCTATCATATTCTGCTAATAAAAGTGTTGGATAAAGAAAGAATATACAAAATAAAAAATAATAACATCTTTTCAACAAAGTCATTTATTCTTCCTTGTTATTTTTTGAGCATACTTAAACCATTTAGTAGAAGAATATTTATTATGTAATTCTCTATAGCTTGTTGACACCTCACTCTCCAATGCCAGTACTGAATAAGCCTCGACAAGTCTGTAATGAGCTTCTGGTACAAATTTTGAATTAGGATAGTTATTTAATATAAATTCAAAATGATTAATTGCTCCTATATAATTTTGAGCATTTAAATAAAACCTGCCAATAATCATTTCATTGCCAGACAAATAAGTTTCTATAAATATTTTCTTTTTTTCAACATCAGAAGTATATTTTACATCTGGAAATCTTTCTAATAAAGCTTTAGTTGCTAAATAAGATTCTTCAGTAATATCTCTAGATTTCCGAATAGAAACAATTCGATCATAGTAATTTAAAATTTTTAAATAATAAATATAATCTAAATCTTTATGTATAGGATAAAATTGTGTGAAATGATCAATCATACGCAATGAATCTTGATACTCTTTTGCTTTATAGTAAGAATACGCAGACATTATTTGCCCCCTTATTGACCATTCTGAAAAAGGAGCAGTGTCTTGAATCTTCTCAAACTTTTCTGCAGCCTCATTGTATACACCTCTTTTTAAATGCTTCATGGCATCAGTATACATATACTCAGGTGTAGTTTTATCAATTTTACTTTTACAAGAGGAAAATAAAACTAAAATAAAGCACAAAAATACAGCTTTTTTAATATTAGTCATAAATCTTATTTAGAATTAAATACACTTCTTTATTTTTTAACATTTTTTGTAAAAAAAGCAATATGAATAAAAAAGAGGAGGCAAAAAGAAGAGAATTTATTTGACCTTCCGAAAAATAAAAATATACTTTTTTAGGTTTAACAAAAAAAGGAATATAAATGAGAGGAAAAACAGCTGCAAAAGAATATGAAACAGTTAAAAACAAATTAAAGAAAAACAATTTCCCTAAAGCTCTGGTAGCATTTGGAAGCGCAAGAATACCTTATGATGATCCTCATATTCAAGAGGTTATAGAAATGGGTGGAGATTGTGCAAAACACGCCTTAAAGAATAATAGAAAAATTAGTTTTGTAACAGGCGGCGGACCTTCAATTATGACTGCATGGTTAGAAAGACCACACAAATTAGGAGCTGATACAGGAGCAATGGCCTTACAATTACCACATGAAGCACGCAAAGACCAATTAAAATTCTGTAACTTAAAAACTTCACATATTTTTCAAACATTCCAAGCAAGAAAAGCTATTTTAATTGAATACGCAAAAGCAATAATAATATTCAAAGGTGGTTTTGGAACATTAGATGAATTATTTGAAGTAATTGCTTTAATAAAAACTAAAAGAATAAAAAATATTCCCATTCTAATTTATCCAGGTAAATTCTACAAAGATATCCTTAATTTTAAAACATTCTTAGAAGCTGGAACAATAACACCAGAAGAAGCAAAAGTAGTAACTTTCTTTGACAAAAAAGAAGAGTTATTCAAGGCTCTTTGTAATATAATTGATAATTAATTAATCTATCATTCCCGCAAAAGCGGGAATCCATTTAAAACAAACACAAAACCCTTGATTTAAAAATCCAGCAAACAATAATAGACTCACCACTACTAACAATACTTAAACAAAATGAAATTCACATTATCTTGGCTAAAAGAACATTTAGACACAAATGCTACATTAGAAGAAATCGCAACGACCCTAACAAACATAGGGTTAGAAGTTGATGAAACAGAAGACAGATCTCAAGAATTAAAAAGTTTTAATACTGTTTTAGTAGAAAAATGTGAAAAACATTCTGAGTCTGATCACTTGAATATTTGCACAGTTAAAACTCACGACAATCAAACTTTACAAATCATCTGTGGTGCTCCAAACGCAAAAACAGGAATGAAAGCAATCCTTGCACCAGTAGGATCAATTTTGCCAAATAATTTAAAAATTACAAAAGCAAAAATAAGAGGAATAGAAAGTAATGGAATGCTTTGTTCTGATAAAGAATTAGGAATAAGCGAAGAAACTGATGGAATTATAGAATTAGATCCAAAAACAAAACTTGGTACAAACATTGCAGATATTTACAATTTGAATGATCCTTTGATTGAAATAGATATAACACCAAACAAAGGAGATTGTTTAGGTGTTTATGGAATCGCAAGGGATTTAGCTGCAGCGGGATTAGGAACTTTGAAAGAACTTCATATACCAAATATTAAATCTACTGTATCTAGTCCTATTAGATTAGAAACAAACGATGAAAACTGCCCATGTTTTGGTTTTCGTTATATAAAAAATGTAAAAAATTGTGAATCACCAGAATGGTTAAAAAATAAACTAATCTCAATTGGGTTAACTCCAATTTCAGCTTTAGTTGATATTACTAATTATGTATTATTTGATATTAATAAATCTTTACACTGTTATGATGCAGATAAAATAAAAGGTCATTTAAATGTACGTTCTGCAAAAGATAAAGAGAGATTCACAGCCCTAGATGAAAATACCCACATTCTTTCAAAGGGAATGACTGTAATTGCAGATGATACAGAAGCTTTGTGTTTAGGGGGAATAATGGGTGGATTAAACTCTGGAGCAAGTATGCAAACTAAAAATATTATACTTGAATCAGCAATTTTTAATCCAATCAATACAGCTAAAACAAGTAAATTAACTGGTTTAGCTAGTGATTCAAGCTACAGATTTGAAAGAGGAGTTGATTCCAAAAGCATAGAAATAAGTTTAAATATAGCTACTAAATTAATTTTAGATATTTGTGGCGGTGAAACTAGTGAAATCATTAAACAATGCAAACTAGATAAAACACCTAAAATTATTAAATTTAATATTAAGAAAATAAAAACTCTTTTAGGAGTAGAGATTCCTAGAAAAAATATTATAAAAATTCTAAAAGATCTAGGTTTTGAAATACAAGAAAACACTGATGATCTTAATATTTTAAACACAACTGTTCCTACATGGAGAAATGATGTAAACATTAGTGAAGATATAGTAGAAGAAGTAGGCAGGATTTATGGCTATAATAATTTACCAGATGTAAAAATTCTTAATGAGAAAAAAGGCATCAATCTACAAAACTTAAAAAATAAAAGTTTCTACGATAAATTATGGCAAGCAAAATTATATTTAGCTTCCCAAGGAATGGATGAAGTTATTAGTTATGCTTTTATGAAAAAAGAATTAGCAAAAGAATTCGCACCCTTTAACCAAAGATTAGAAGTAAAAAACCCAATGAGCACTGAATTATCATATATGAGACCAAGTCTTATACCAAATCTTTTAACAATCCTACAAAGAAATAAAGACAGAGGCTCTGAAAATCTTTGTTTGTTTGAAAAGGGTAGAGTATTTATAGGACAAAAACCAGAGGATCAAAAAAGAGTTTTAGCTGGAGTAAGATCTGGTAAAAATAGTAATAAAGATATTCATAATTCTTCTCGAGAATACGATGTGTTTGATATAAAAAAAGATTTATTAAGTTGTTTAGAAATTTTTGGAATAGCATCAGAAGCACTTGAAATAACAAGAGAGGCCCCAGATTATTATCATCCTCAAAAATCAGGAGCAATAAAATTAGGAAAACATTATTTAGCATGTTTTGGAGAAATTCATCCAGCAAAAATTAAAGTTTTTAATTTAAAGAACAGAGTAAATGCTTTTGAATTATTTTTAGATGAAATACCAAGTAAAGAAAATCCAAAACAAATAACTGCAAAAAAGAAATTCGAAGTTTCAGGCTTTCAAGCGGTCGAAAGAGATTTTGCTTTCATACTTGATAAACAAACATTAATTGGAAAAGTTTTAAAAGCAGTTAAAAATACAAATAAAGAATTAATACAGGACATTAATTTGTTTGATATTTATGAAGGTGACAATATAGATAAAAATAAAAAATCAATTGCTTTTAGAGTTATTCTACAACCAAAAGATAAAACCCTTCTTGGTCAAGATATCGAACTTATCAGTAACAAAATTATTCAAAAAATTACTGAAAAATTCAATGGTGTTTTAAGAGATCAATAAAAAACAAACACAACACTTGTAATGTGTCTGCCCTTTTTATCCACAAAAACAAACAAGCTGCTCCTTTTGTAGGAAGGGATTTGTAATCCCTTTCTTAATATTTCAAAACAATAAAAAAAGCACTATTATGTTATCCTCGAGCTTTGCTCGGGGATCTAATTCAACACAACATTCATTGTTGCAGTCATTTTTGGTCATCCTCGCATTTAAAGAGCGCCTTGCGCTCTGTGATGTGGGGACCCCCCGCAACATGTCGTGTATTCTTTGCAGGAAGGGATTTATAATCCCTTCCTTATGTTTTTACTCTTTATATTTGCAAAAAACCTTTTCCTGCAGAAAAACTTCAACAACTAATGTTTCTGTAAAAAGCTCTCCACCTTTGTCATTCCCGCGAAGACGGGAATCTAGAACATTTTACAAAACATTAAATCTGTTTCATATCACTACATAAATAAAAATCCACAACTCACCACAAAATAAACGTATCATTATTATACATTTTTCCTTGCATCTAACTTAAAATCTGCTATAATACTTCTCCAAGACAAACCAAGAAACCTTATCAAATAAGGATTTAAAGGTTTTTATTAGAAATTTTAATTATAAATAAAAAAGGTAAAAAAATGCCAAGAGACAGTAAACCACTTGATCCTAATCCTAACTCAAGCGACTTCAATCCTGTTGCGCTTGGTCGAATGTTTTCTGGGAATGAAAAACCTTCTACACCTAGAAGTAATAGAATATCTTCCTCAGAAGAAAATCCTGCAATGCTTTTAGGATTACCGGGGAGACGTTCTCCTTTTGATGTAGAATCTGGAGTAAAAGCTATAGAAAGAAAACAAAAAGCAAGAGCAAAAGTAGAAAAAGCAAAAGCGGCAGAAGCAGCAAAAGTAAAAGCGTCAATACAAGCAACAACTAAAAGAAAAAGAGAAGGCAGGCAAACAACTCTTTGGAATACTACTGCAAGAGTAGTAAAAGGGCAACAACCAGATTCAAAAAGACAAAGAACAATATAAATATCTTACTCTTCACCATCCCACAAACTCTCAGGAATATCTTTCTTAAGAAATTCCTGATGTTTTTGTAGCTCTTCAGGAGAAACAGAAAAATCTCTGGGATCTAAAGGTTTTTTATTCTTAATCCCAGACATTAAATTTTTAAAAGCTTCATCATTAGCTTTTTCATAAGCATCATATTTTTTTAAACTTTTATTAGAACTAGAAGAAGCAAAAATACTTCTTTGCGAACCACCATTTAGTTCTGAATAAACATCAGTTAAAAGCTCAGCATCGAGTAGGGCACCATGCTTAGTTCTATGAGAAGCGTCGATATTAAATCTTTTACATAAAGCATCTAAATTGTTTTTTAATCCTGGGAATCTTCTTTTTGAAATTTCTAATGTATCAACAATTTTATTAGGAAGTTTTTCTAAACCAATACTTGTTAGTTCAAAATTTATAAAGTTCATATCAAATCCAGCATTGTGAGCAACCAAAATACTATCTTTAATAAACTCCAAAAACTGCTGCACACAATCTGCAAAAATAGGTTTGTCTTTTACAAACTCATTTGTTATACCATGAATAGCTATAACATTTTCTGGAATTTCCCTTTCTGGATTTATATACAAGTGCAAAACATTTTCAGTTTTTTTACCATCAATTATTTCTACACAACCTATTTCTACAACCTTATCACCATTGTATGGATTCAAACCTGTAGTTTCTGTATCAAAACATATTTCTCTCATATAAACCCCATATTATCATTCCTGCGAAGGCAGGAATCTATTATTTTAATAATTCTTTAAAAATATCTTCATACCCCTTCTCATACCCAACATAATGATATCCCTGCCATCCATTACTAACAGCAGCTTCAACATTTTTAATAACATCATCAATAAACAAAAAATCTTGTTTTTCTATACCAGTTTCTTTTTCAATAAAATCATAAAATTCTTTTTCTGGTTTTGAATAACCACCAACGTAATAAGGAATAAAAATCTTTTCAAATAAGCTGTTAAAAATTTTCTGTTTCCAAAAATATTCACCTCTAACTATTGGTTGATTCGTTCCTAGAAACAATCTATAACCTTTATTTTTTAATTTTCTAACAATAGATAAAATCTGTTCTTCAACTTTAAAATCATTATCTAGCCAATATTTAAGAAAAACTTCAATGTCTAAATTTAAATTATGTTTCTTTCTAAACTTTTCAAACAAGTCTTCAAACTCTACTTTACCTTTTAAAAGATTTACAATTTCAGATTCATTTCCAAATAAATCTTCACCCATCCAATGAGATTTTATACCAAGATCTTCTTCAACATTTTCTTGCCACTTATAACTTCCATCAGGATTTCGTCCCTCTAGCAAAACCCCGTCAACATCAAACACTATTGTTTTTACTTTGCTAAAATCCACTTAATCCACTCCTTTTTTAAAATTAAAATATTGCAACCCCTTTCTTGCAAAGGGGTGTCTGACCTCTTATGAATCATTTTAGTATAACAACCTTTTAAACAACTCCTTCTCCGCTTTCTCAAACTCCATATAATGATATCCCTGCCAACCAGCAACAATAGCAGTATCAACATTGCTTCTTATGTCATCAATCATTAAAATATTTTCCAACTTAATCTTAATCACTTTTCTTATTTTCTTAAAAAATTGAATTGAAGATTTTGACAAACCTAACATATTATCAGGAGTAAAATATGCTCCAAAAATATTTTCCAACTCATATTTAATCCAAAATTCTTCTGCACTTTCTTTACTTAAATGAGTAGCTAGAAACAACAAATAACCTTTTTGTTTTAAATCTTTAATAATAGTCAATAATCTTTTATCAAGCTTATTATCAACTAATAAAACTCCACTTACATCAAAAACTATTGCTTTAATTTTATTCGACAAGATCATTTATTTCTTTAAGTGTTTTATCTAAATAACTAAATGTTACTAATTTATCATTATTATTATCAATAACAAAACTCGCTCTTTTAACTCTTTCATCATCAGACATTTGACAATTTATTCTTTTTAACAAATCCTCTTCTTTTCCTCCACAAAGTAAATATCTCCTTTTTTGTTCCAGAGGACTTATTGAAACTACTATTGTATAATTACACTTTTTATCCCAACCGGTTTCAAACAAAAGAGGGACATCTATAAAAATAATTTTTCTATTTTCCAATCTGCTTCTTTCTATAAATAAATCACAATCATGTTCAACCAAAGGATGTATTAAATTTTCCAATTCTTTTAACAGAATTTTATTATCAAAAACTACTTTAGTTAATAAACCTTTGTCAAAATTTCCCTCTTCAGTAAAGGCATCTGGAAAAATTTTTATCAGTCTTTCCAAAAAACTACTTTCATTATAAATTCTATTTACTACGGAGTCTGCATCAAAAACATAATATCCAGCATTTTTTAAATAATGTGACACTGTTGTTTTTCCTGATCCAATTACTCCTGTTATTCCTACTACTTTCATACTAAATTTTCCTAAATAAAATAATATCTGCAGTCATAACTTGTCATCCTCGTGAAAAAAATTGAATACAACTTTTTTTCATCAAAGACTTAGTATTCCCAAGATATATATTTAAAAATTATTAATCCCAATTTATATCACTACCACTTAACAACAATTGTTTCCTCAAATCACTTTTTGCAATCTCTAAACCTTCTTCAGTCAAAGACTCACATCTAGTAGTTAAAACTGGTTCTGTATTCGACGTTCTAACAAGCCACCAACCATCTTTAGTATTAACACGAACTCCATCAATATCACAAAAATCACGACTATCTGCAATCATTCTTTTATTTATTTCCTTAGGAATTTCAAACTTTCTTTCATTGCCAATATTAACCCGTATTTCTCTAGTCACAAAAGTTTTTGGTAATTCTTTTCTTATATCAGCAACAGTTTTATCTGTGTCGACCATTATATCCATCAACTTAACAGAAGCATATAAAGCATCATCAAAATTATGATTTTCACCAAAATACATATGACCACTGGTTTCACCAGCTAATCGAATTCCTTCTTTATTCATTCTTACCTTAACCAAAGAATGTCCTGGAGCGCCCATAATTGGAACACCTCCATGTTTTTTAATATCATCATATAAAGTTTTACTTGCTTTGACTTCTGACATAACTCTTTCACCAGGATTTTTTTCAAGAAAATTTCTAGCATAAATAACTAACAATTGGTCTCCATATAGAAGATATCCTTCATTATCAACTACACCTACACGATCTCCATCTCCATCAAAAGCAACACCAAAATCATATCCACCTTCAACAACCTCTCTCATTAAAACTTCAAGATTTTTTGCAACAGAAGGATCTGGATGATGATTCGGAAAATCTCCATCAACTTTAGAAAAAATAGTTTTATGAGTTCCTGGTAATTTAGCAACAAAATCATCTAAAATACCTCCAACAACACCATTTCCAGCATCCCAAATAATTTTTAAATCTTTTTTTCCAGGTTTAAAAGCACTTAATAAATGTCTCATATAATCTTCACGAACATCTTTTTCTTCCAATGTTCCAGTACCATTTTCAAAATCACCATTTGCAGCTATTCGACCCAATTCTTGAATATCTTTTCCCCAAACAGGTCTTTCATCAATTAACATTTTAAATCCATTATATTCACCTGGATTATGAGAAGCTGTTATAATAATTCCTGAATCAATCTTTAAAAACTTAAGAGCAAAATAAACCATTGGTGATGCTGCAAGGCCAATATTCGTAACATTTATTCCACACTCTCTTAGACCTTTTGTAACTTGAATAGAGTAGGGAATAGAAGTATGTCTTCCATCATAACCTAAAACACAAGATTTTTTATTATTTCTTATTAACCACGTTCCATAACTTTTTCCTACAAAATAAGCTGCTTCTTCTGATAAAGTTTTTTCAACAACTCCTCGTATATCATAAGCTTTAAGTATCGCTGGTTCAAAATTAAACTTTTGTATCATAAATTTTTCCTAAAAATTTTTATCCTTCAAGCGCAAAGCGCGCAGAAGGATCGAGCGTTTGAACTAGGCCTTTTTAGGCCGTAGCGAAAGCGCGCATTGTCATTGCGAGCAATTCGAAGAATTGCGCGGCAATCTCCCACAAAACAGCACGGTCTTACGCATTGTCATTGCGAGCAATTCGAAGAATTGCGCGG
>Ga0307989_1000769_pt1 | contig 18986 bp, 16 predicted proteins | sample EllFjometagen185_FD_203164 | JGI IMG/M metagenome (GOLD analysis project Ga0307989, IMG submission 203164) | Marine microbial communities from Ellis Fjord, Antarctic Ocean - #185 | ecosystem: Environmental > Aquatic > Marine > Unclassified | place: Southern Ocean | collected 2014-10-08
AACGTAAATGAGCCGGTATATTTTCTTTAATGCTGAGAATATTCTTATCGGTTTTTAAATCACTTAAGTTAATGGAATAACCTTTTCTTAGATCATTGATGATATTAAGTATGGAGGTTAATTTTTTCCCTTTGAGTTGGAGCCCTTCAAAAAGGCTGCTTAATTCGTCCAATTGATTAATATCTAAGGCGATCATTTTATTAATTTCATGAAAGCCAAGTGCATCCGTATCTGTAAATTTCTTAAATTGTGTGCTTTTATCTCTGATCTCTTCAAGCTTTTTCAAGTCAATCTGAGTATCCTTTATATTGAGTTCATCAAATAATGGTTTTAGTATCTCGGGTGACGATGTCAGGTGTTGATGAGTTAATAGACGTTGTAAACCTTTATAAAACTCTATTATTGTCAGATTATCTTCAATTAAGCGTTTATAAATACGTTTTTTCCATAACTTTGGTATGCTGTAATCTTCTGGAAAAACAAATGCTGAAAATTCCTGTTGAGAAGCGTTGCCTTTGTTCAGTGGATCGACGGTGAGAAAACCATCAACAATACGAAAATGTTTTTCAGTAATTTTTTGAACCCAAATCGGGTTATAGGGTATGTTTTCAGTATTCCCCTTTAATCGGGTCTCTTTTTTATGGTTCAGATAAAACAATCGATCATGAATATCGATTTCATTTCGGTTAATATTTTTAAAATCCATACCTGTCTATAACTATGAAAGGTTTGCGTGCTATAGTGTTTGGTGCCACTGGTGGAATTGGTGAAGCCATTTCAAAAGAACTTCATCAAAGAGGTGCGGAAATATATCTGATTGGAAGATCAGCAGAAAAAATCAATCACCTCAAAAAACATCTGAAAATTAAATCGTCCCAAACGTATTGTATCAACTCAATTACTAATGAATCCGGTTATCAGGAAACACAAGATTGGCTGGTAAGCCAAAAAGGAACGTTTCAAATTGGGATTCACTGTGCAGGAAAAGCCATTATAAAAAAAGCCAGTCAGATCACCACTGCGGAATGGCAATCCATCATTGATATTAACTTAAATTCAGCGTTTTCATTTTTTAAGTTGTTCGATTCTGTTCGGGATACCAGACAATTTGAACTTATCTATTTAGGTTCGGCTGGAACAGACCAAATTTGGCCAAAAAATTCTCTATATGGAGCCAGTAAGGCCGGTTTGGAAATGTTTGCCAAAACCTTGCAAAAAGAAGTTAAGAATCAAGGTGGACGTGTATGGCTTTATAAACCAGGTAGTGTTTTTACTGGATTTTTCAATAATATTAAAAATCATTTACCCCCAGAAAAAATGATCCAACCGGCTGACTTGGCGAAAGTGATAGTAGATAACCTAGGGACAGACCCCAAACTGTTTTATCCTGAAATCTCTCTGTTATCTGAATAGAACCGCCAACTTTTTAGCAGAAAATGCTTTTAAGGTACTTATCCAGTTTATCTGGGCTAGCCTTAAGGTGAATCCTGATCCCCGAGTTTTTCTGTGTCATCAGTCTGGTCCCAACTATATCTTAATAGATAATCGAAATATTTGAATCCACCGGTCTCTCCCTGAATAAAACCGATTTTATCCGACAAACGAACATAAAGCTTTGGTGGTTTGTAATCTTTGAATGAAAATTGAACAACCAGTTTTTTTTGCGATCCTATTAATGGAAATACGTTTATAAAGTTAAAATTTTCGTCATAAAGCCTTAATTGTGGAGATAGGGTAGATTTCCCGATTTTTGTCCACTCAATATTCAATATCAGGGTTTGAGTCTCTTTTTCCTCATCCTCTTCCTCCGCAGGGGTTTTATCTAGATTCTGTTCGCTTTCCGCTGAAATGGTTTCAGAAGGAGATTCAACTGGATATGCGGGCTCAATTTCCTCTGGTTTGCCTTCAAGTACGAAAATATCTTCATCTGCCCTGGAAGATATTCTTCCGATTACCAGCGATTTTTCGGGTAGAGAATTGACTGTTTTGCTATTATTATTTGGCTCATTTTCTTGAAATTCCGGTAGGTTATTGTCCAGTTCAACCTCATCTAAATCTTCGCCCAGCAGAATTTTCTCCTCAAGTGTGGATTCCCTAATTCTCTTAATTACATTTTCGTTGTATTTCCAATCCAAAAGATCCCGTTCTTGTTCCGACAGTTTAAATATTGATTCTATCTTTAATGTGTTAAACCCTTTCTCATTCACTAAAAATTCAAATGAGGGCTTCTTTTTTTTAATATTAGCAATTAATGAATTCAAAGACGTATTGGAAGTGATTTCATATTCAACAAAATAAGCGGACAGTCGAGTGACTCTGAATTTTTGGATAGATCTATTTTGTTTCAGGACATCAATTTCAAATAATGATCTAATGTAAGGGTTATATAGTCCATGGACTTCAAGGAAGAAGATATTTTCAGATCCTTGATTATACGTATTTCGCTTTAATGAACGAATCGTAAATGAGGATAGTAGTTTTGGAAGAAGGGAGGGTAAAATTTCATCGAAATCACTACTATTTGGATCAAAGGGGAAGGGGGTATTGAGTGAAAATGTATTGATTTGTTCGAGTCCAATGCGCCGTAATATCCTTATTTTAATCCGATTGATTTTGTCAAAATCGTCATTTTCAAGACCTTCAATTGAAATGGCAATCTTGTTTTTGGGATATTTTTCAAATATTAATTTTGCGGTCTCTTTTGTTCTCGTTTCCGTTAGTTCTTTTAGGGGAGTTAAATCAAGCACCAATTTTTGATCAATTTTAAGATGAAATGCGGCAAGGCGATCTTCAATTTTATCTGTTGGAATATTTAAACGATCATCTATTGCCAGGGTTAATGAATACCAAGGATCATTCAAAAGAATTAGATTCCTTTTTCGCAGGGTGGTTTCCAATGAGCCTGTATCAATACTTCCTTCTACCTCTATGGTAAAAGTATGATCGATACTCAATTCGCTGATAACCTTGACTGATACCAGATAATTTCTTGGACGAAGGCTATTTTTATATTGAATCTGCCTTTTATATTCAGTAAAAATCTCGTCGGCAATCATTCCATGGATTGCCAGAAGTAAGATTTCAGATAGAGCTGTTTGAAATGCAGAGTTTTTGGCAAATACAGTATCGTTTTCTAAAATAGGTGTTGTAATTGTGCTTCTATAAGTTTTAATTCCTGTACAATCAGCAGAATTAAAACTTAAAATCACAAAAACAAATAGAAAACAACAGATGATGGTTTGCTTCATTGGTAATCTACCAAGCGTGCTAATTTTCAATATCGAGATGTATGATTGGGGAGGGAATTCTCAAAATTCTTTGGATAATAATCTTCCAGCCATTTATCAATATCCAATTGATCTATTTGATCAGCGTTGAGGAACTTTTCTGAATATTTTTTAAATAGTTCAGATTTTAGGAATATTTTTACAATTTCTGCGTCCAATTCACCGTACTTAACCATATTACCCAAAATTTCAAGGGATTTTGACAACTTCATTGGGTTTTTATAGGGGCGATCATTTGCCGTCAATGCTTCAAAGATATCTGCGACGGCAATTATTCTTGACTGGATTGGAAGTTGTTTTGCTGTAAGTTGATTTGGATAGCCTTTACCATTCAGCGTTTCGTGATGAGCTCCTGCATATAGAGGTAGTTTTAATTTTCGTTTAGGAAATGGCAGTTTCATCAGCCATCTCCATGATCTATCAGCATGATCATGGATAATTTTTCTCTCTTCATCAGACAATGTTCCTTTTGAAATGAGAAGAAAGTCCTGTTCATCGCTATTAATAAGTGGTTCTGATATCTCTGCTTTTGCCGGTTGGACCCCGACGATTCTATTTACACCGGCAATATTTTTGAATTCAACTTCAATTTTTTGATTGGTTTTAATTTGCCCCATTTGCTCAATTGTCTTTTTACTTTTATCGTCCAGAAACTCACCACCAACGTTGGACTTGTTAAGTATCTGTAAATTTTTCAATAAAATAGATACCTCTTTTTCTTCTTCTTTCTTTAATTGATCAAAATAACCCGGTGGTTTATTTTGTTTAATGCCTTCAATCTCTTTTCTCAGCTTTTTGATTTCCAGGTCTTTTATTTTAGAATTAAAGCGCTGGACGATAATTTCAAAACGATCCTGAATAAGTTCAAGTTTAATCGCTTTTGAGACGACGTGCTCAGGTGCAGTTAGCTTTCCAATATCATGCATCCAGCCTGCCAGCCTGATTTCTTCAATTTGGTGCTTATTAAAGCTGATTTGATCATACAAACCTTCTTTGAACTCGCTGATCTCTTCTGCAAGCATAGATGACAGTTCTGCTACTCGATTAATGTGTCCATAGGTATATGCAGATTTTTCTCCGAGTCCCTCGGCCAATACCCTGACAAAAGCGTCGAACAGTTCAATATGTTCTTTAAGTAATTTTTGTGTTGTTAGGGATATTGCAGCCTGATATGACATGGCCTGAACGATGGTTTCATCTTTTTTTGTAAAACGGGTAACTTTACCATCAGCCGATTGTCGATTAATAAGCTGGAGAACACCATTTATTTGACTTTCATGGTCTCTCAACGGGATAACCAGCATGGATTTAGACCGATAATTGCTCACCGAATCGTATTTTTTAGTCCCACTGAAATCAAATCCCTCCTCGTTATATGCATCAGGAATATTAACAATTTTCCCGGTATTTGCACAGTAGGCAGACACTGCATTGTAATTCGGTTTTCCGTCAATTTCCATTGGCACCGGAGGTATTTCCGGCTGGGTATTATAATAGTTCATTGATTCGGTATGCATTTCTTCAAAAATCAATGATTTTGACTTCAATTCTCCGGGATTAAACGGGTCTTCATAGTATTCGTCTTGAATCCGGTACACTGTTCCCGCATCAGCATTGGTTAGATTGCGAGCGGTATATAAAATTAAGGCTAGAGCTGAACCCTGTTCCTGTTCCTTACTCAGTTCTGCTCCTGCCACAGATAGGATTTCAAGTTGTCTTTCATGTTCTTCGATATCGTATTTTAAATCATCGAATAATGCCGATATACTGGCATCTTCCTTCGCCTTTTCTTTGATAAATGACCCAATATGATCAAGTTTTTCAGAAATATTCATTCGGTATCTGTTGAATTATTTGAATTAGTCAGCTTGTTGGAATCTGTTCAACCGGGTAAAATTAGCAGCAAATACGAATTATGTTATTATGATGAAGTCAAAAATGGAATGAGTTTTATATTATATATGAATATTAAACCAATTATAAACATAATTTGAACAGCTGAAAAACGAATTGAGAATGAATAGTTGCATATAAATATTTTATTTGTAACATTTTAGGTTTGTCGGGTTTTTTCTTTTTGTTCTTCAAGTTCTTTACATTTGATACATAGCGTTGTCACCGGTCGTGCTTCCAGTCTTTTCTTTCGAATATATCCGTCACATTCTGCGCAGACATTATATTCTTCCTCTTCAAGTCGATTTAAAGCACTCTTGATTTTTTTTATTAGTTTCCTTTCCCGATCTTTGATTCTTAAAGCTGTATTTCTCTCAGACTCATAATTTGCCCTGTCCGTGGGGTCTGGAAACTCACGATTAGTATCCTTCATTTCCTGTACGGTATCACCTGATCCTTTTTCAAGCTGATTTAACATGCTTTCAAGTTTGGTTTTATAATATGCTTTTTCCTCTTCGGTTACTTCATGAGAATCTGAAAACTTCATTCTTTCCTCATTAGAAATGCTTTCATCCAAATAGACATTATTGGCAATGTAATACTATAAATGTCTATATTTAAAAGACAATGTTTTTGATTAAATAAAACAGGGTTTAAAAACTTTCGAATGCTTCTACATTCCCGTTGCTGAGTTTATACTGTAGCGTATTCTCATCAACCCACTGAAGGCGAAGCCTAGATCTGAAATCGCTTACAGTTTTTTTCAAGTGTTTGATTTCAAATGTTTTCGTATTTGCGATATGAATTTTGAAAGTGTATTGAAATCTTTCTCTTCCCTCTTCGGTTTCTACCGTTTCACCTTTAGAAATATTATAAAAAGCACTCTTGTCTACATTATTGAAAACCAATCCATTAGCCGTTTTTGATCTTGGTAGGAGGTTTTCAATTTCACCGTTTTGATTAATCCAATAGATTTCGGTTAGTTTTTTTCTAATAATTAGTTGATAAAAGCCCCCATTGAGCGGAATAAATTCAACCTCTGGATTACCGGAAAAACCGAGAACCTTTTGATCGGATTCATTTTTCCCCATATAAATATATCCATCAGAAGCCTCAGAAATACCAATTAAAGTCAAACTGGGAACTGAAACAACTTTTTTTTTATTTTTATACGCTGTATTGGATGCTTTATTTTCTGGGAATATCTGAATTTTATTGCTAATTCTTTGTACACCATCAATGCTGGTTTTCTTTTCTGTTTCTGCATATGAAGAAAATGCGATCAAACTAATAATTGTAATCAGGGAAAAAATTCTTAACATATCTAAATTCCTGTTTTAATGTTTCTAATTATTGATGTTGATTTAATAATAAACAAATCTCCTTTTGATGTAAAACCCTTCTCGTAAAACATAAAAAAAAAGAAGCTTTGTTCGTCATGAGTACATCCAAAAGAAAGACTAAATTGGTGGCTCAATGATTTGATTTATCTATCACCTCAACGTTTTCTGGGATTTTAAATTCGAATTTGCTATCTCCAATTATAGATTGGGAATCCAGATTTAGTAAAGTAACCTTTCTGTAATTGAGTTGTTTGTCGATAATAATAAACTGTTTAATCAGCTGTGATTCTCTATTTATTGCTATCTGAAGTTCTTTGATATTTGGATCTGGATTTTTTGGGATTAAATAATATTGTATTTCCTGATCATTTACGGTTAAAAAGGATTTTTCAGGATTTGTTTCTGTGTAATTTTCTCCCAGTGCATCCGGTTCAAATAGAAATGAAAGTGAAGAAATCTCTTTGATTGCTTTTTTATTCTGAATAGTAACGTTTTCTAATAAGGGATCATAAATCCATATTTTATCTAAACCGACAATTATTACTAAATCATCCGGTTTTTCGTATATCCACTTCATCAAACTGGGTTGCTTAAAAGCAAAGGAGCCTTCGGAAACAGTAGATTTTCCCTGAAGTAAGTTAAAGCTTTCCTGTTTAAAACTTCCCGTTAAGGATTGGATTTTTTTCAAGCTACTACTGACTGTTTTAATATTCTTGCCCGTAAGTGTGGGTGTGAGTAAGATTAACAAACAAAAATATAAAAGCAAGCGACTGCTTAGGGGGGCTGCTCTCTTATATGTTATCATAAAATTATTAATGCGGGTGAAGACAATAAATAACTGAAAATATAATGATATTAAATAGGTTCTAAATGAAAAACTATTTGTGAAAAGTATAAAATTTCAGTTCATGATTTTAGTTGTTAAATCCTTTTAAAAACGTAAATGTTTTAGTAGAAAATATCAATTAAAAATGTCCTTTTATGGCTATAATACAACAATGCAGACAGTTTTTGTAAAAATGATTACCGATAGGTTACAAAATACCAAGCTGATTAAGCATTAAGTATGAGTTAAATCATTTCTGCATTTATCTCTTACTGAAAAAATTGCCCTTATATGGACTATTGTTTAATGGTCGGTCAATGGTTTCATATGGGATCAGTATCGGATTCGGACCTGAAGGTCATACTCAAAAACAAACATTGTTAATAAATTAATGAAGAAATGGGAAGGTCACACTCACTCAAAGTTCTGTCAGCATGGTAGTGGGGATAATACAGCTTTGATGATTGAAAGAGCGATTGAGATGGGTTTTGAAAGATATTCAATCACTGAGCATGCTCCGCTACCTGATGGTATTGTTAAAAACTCGGAACGAAGAGAATTTGGTCTATTGCCTGAAGAGTTGAATGAATACTTCAGCCATGTAAAACGGCTAAAAAAAGAATATGGGCGAAAAATTGAGATCAGAGCAGGTTTAGAGGTTGATTTTTTTTCGGATTATGTTGGCTATTCAAAAAATCTGATTGAGACCTGGGCGGATCAATTAGAAGATATAATCATTTCTATCCATTTCATTAAAGGACGCGATAATTATTCTCCTATTGACTATAATTCAGATATTTTTTATAAAGAACTAGTTGGGTATTGGGGGTCGGTGCAAGAGGTACATCAACAATATTGGAATTCAGTGAAGGAATTGGTAAATTCTAATATTTCATCTATCGAAACAAAACGTATCGGGCATATCGGCTTGATAAATAAATATAAGCAGAAATATCCTCAGCTACTGCCGGAATCCTTGAATTTAAAATATGAATCGTTTCTTCAAGAGTTGTTTCGATCTATCAAAAGGGCAGGTTGGTCGCTGGATTACAATATCTCCGGTCTTTCGAAACCGGATTGCCGGGAAGTATATTTTACCGATTTTATGTTTCAACTGGCTCAGCAATTTGACATACAGCTGATATATGGTTCGGATGCTCATTGTATCGAAAGAGTTGGCCGTTCATATGAGGAATATGAAAGACGATTCGTCTGAACGAAAAGCCCAAGTTTTCAAATATAATATGGTTTTCAAAATAACATTCAGTATAAAATTCAAGAAGCCATCAGTTGTCAGCTATGAGCCTTCAGTAATAAAAAACACAGAAAATAAATTATAAGATACTGAAAGCTGATTACTGAAAGCTTGAATCTTCAAAATGGATCTAAGTCAGCTAAATGAATAATAGCTTAATTTTACAGGGTTTTCGTTCGGGCACTACCTAAACATACGTTCCATTATGAAATCACAATCTTCTTGATACAATTCGGTAATATCAATGGATAAAATGTCTACCCATTTAAAAACAGATAAACAAGATGCGGTTAAAGCCATAGCTGGGCTACTTATTCTTGTTTCATTTCTAACCTATGAAGTGAGTGACCCGACATTAACGAACCTGTTATGGCCGATCCATGGGGTCAATAATGCTTTTGGTGTTATGGGTGCTCTATTTTCTGGGATTTTTTTTAATTGGTTTGGGACATCCGCTTTTCTAATTCCCTGCCGGCTAATATTTCTTCGAAGAAAAGTGGGCAAAAAAAAATTAATTGCCAGTCTTGAGAACCTATTCACAATTTTAATCATTAATATTTTAATTTCTCTGTTTATTGCTCAGGGCAGCACCGGTCTGGTTGAATATACCGGTTTGTGGGGATATGCTGCAAATAGCTATCTGGTTGAATTCCCAGGGCGATTGTTAAGTCTTCTGCTTGTTTCAGGCTGGTTAATCAGGTATGCAAATCACTACCAGATTAATCCAGTCGTGTTTATTGTATTTGGTTTCATCGCTCTGGTGGTTGGGGTGGTATCCAAATGGACGTTTAATAAGAATAAGGCGGTCATAAAAAAAACGAACAATTTCATCACAGAAAAATGTTCAGATGCGTTTGGCTCAGTGTTTGATCAGAAAATAAAACCTAAGCTTAATATCTTTCAATTTGATATTGATTCCATTAAAAATAAAATAGTTCAAAATGTATTTATCAGGAAGCTAACAAGCATTTTGTTTTCATTTTTATTTTTTAAAAGTGCTAAATCTCAACAATCTAGTGTAACCAGCCAGCTGTTTAAAATCAGAGAAACAAATGCAACATATGGCAATACACCGGTTTTAGGGGATGCAATTGAAGAGTATGAGAGGCAATATGGACTGAAGGGGGTGAAATATACCAACGAAAACACATAAATAAATTGAGGATAACATTATCCAGTGGAAAAAACGCCTCAACCATAAATAAATAGTTGACTTATAGAAGATAAACAGTGTAGGAATATTAAGATAAAAAGTAACTCGCCTTAAAACCTTTTTCGACTCAAATCGGATAATTTCTCAAGACATAAAAACCGCTTAAATACGACAGAAGGAATCCATTGATTTTCTCGTCTACAATACTGAATCACGAAAAAATTAACTAACCACTCCATTCCTTTCTGAAATATCATATTTAATGGTTAAAACCTTAATAAAATAAATGATTTTCAGGTTGAATTCTTTAAGCGATAATAAGTCCATTTTTTTATGGTCTGTTATTTTTCCTGAGGATAGGTAATTAATCAACGGTGTATGTAGATTATTACAAGCCTGCATAAAGAACGAATGAGATAGGTCCACTTATTCAGCATGATTAATCGAAGAAAAATCTGTGCTATTATACAAAAACAATCCGTTCGGAATGATTTTACATTGAAATTAATTCCAAACCTAAAACGTCTGTTAACCTAAAAAAAAAAGAAACGTGCAAACTCAAAACTCAGAAACCCCCCGCCGCCGTAGCAACAATACAAGACCAAGAAAAGAGAACAGTAGCCCGAGAAAAAGAAATCCTAATCAGTCTCCCATCAAAATCAATGAAGATGTTGCGTCTTTGAATTTGGCTGAAATAAAAGGAATGGATATTGAGGAACTTGAAAAGCTGGCAAAAGGTTTCGATATTGAAAACGCAACCTCAATGCTTCGCCAGGAATTGGTTTTTGCTCTATTAAATGCACAAACTTCAAAAGGGGGGGCAATATACAGTACAGGCGTACTGGAAACATTACCGGATGGTTTTGGGTTTCTGCGTTCTCCTGACTTTAGTTATGTCCCCGGGCCGGATGATATTTATGTATCACCATCACAGATTAGAAGGTTTAACCTTCGTACCGGAGATACCATCGAGGGACAGGTCCGTCCTCCTAAGGAAAGCGAAAGGTATTACGCTTTACTTAAAGTTGAAAAAATGAATTTTGAGGACCCTGAAAAGGCAAAAGATAAGACTCTATTTGATAACCTGACCCCTTTATACCCCGAGGAGAAGATCCGTCTGGAAAGAGTGGATAATGATCGGACGACGAGAATAATTGACCTTTTCAGTCCTATTGGCAAAGGCCAACGTGGGCTGATTGTCGCTCCTCCCCATGCTGGGAAAACGATGATTCTGCAAAATATCGCAAACAGCATTACGGAAAACAATCCGGAGATTCGTTTAATTGTACTGCTGATCGATGAGAGGCCAGAAGAAGTGACGGATATGATTCGTTCAGTAAATGGAGAAGTTATCAGCTCAACATTTGATGAACCGGCATCCAGACATGTGCAGGTCGCTGAGATGGTTGTAGAAAAAGCAAAAAGGCTGGTTGAGCACAAGTATGATGTTGTTATTTTACTTGATTCCATAACCCGGTTGGCTAGAGCTTATAATACAGTCGTACCCGCCAGCGGAAAAATTCTATCTGGTGGAGTTGATGCAAATGCCTTGCACAAACCAAAGCGGTTTTTTGGTGCGGCGCGAAACATAGAAAATGGTGGATCATTGACGATATTGGCAACCGCATTGATCGATACCGGTAGTCGAATGGATGAAGTGATTTTCGAAGAGTTCAAAGGGACAGGTAATATGCAGCTGGTACTGGATAGAAAGCTACTGGAGAAGAGGATCTTCCCGACAATCGATATCGAAAAATCCAATACCCGAAAAGAAGAATTATTGTTGGATGATACTGCCGAGATATGGAAATTAAGAAGGATTCTATCAGGATCCAGTACCCAAGAGGCAATGGAATTCCTGCTCGGTAAAATGGAAAAGTTTAAGACTAATAAAAAGCTCTTAAATATGGTAAATAAGTGATATTATAGGTTTAATTAAATGTTAGTTGTCTAATTGATTTATTTATATTAAAGTAAGTGATTAATAAAAATTTTAAGCAGGTATGCTTAATTCGTATAATATCAATAACAAGGAATACTTGTTGAGTATATTATTAATTATTTCAGCATAACAAATCTATCAGCGTTTTAAAAATGAAAGCAGATATTCATCCTAAATACCAACAAACTACATATAAATGTGCATGTGGTGCGTCATTTGAAATTGGTTCAACTCATAAAGATACTGTAAAACTCGAAATCTGTTCCGAATGTCATCCGCTTTATACCGGTAAGGAAAAGCTAATTGATACAGAGGGTAGAATTGAGCGATTCAGGAAGAAATACAAGAACGTGTCAAAATAATCCCACTTACACGGTCTCATGGTCTAATCACTGCGAACGGGGAAACATCCGGTTTGCAGATGATATTCATTGTCTTTCCCTTTGCCTTCTTCCCTTTACTGTGGTGTCTTACACTCTTCATTTGATATTTAAAAACCAAAATGTTAGAAAAGCTTGCGAAGATCGCTGATCGATTCGAAGAGATTACTGCGCTTTTGAGTCAACCTGAGGTTTTGTCAGATTCTAAACGTTTCCAGAATCTGTCCATAGAACAGGCGAAAATGATCAGTATTGTTGATGTGTTTAATATATTAAGCCAGAAGCAACAAGAGCTTGATGATAACAATCAAATGGCTACCGATCTGGAAGAAGACCTGGAAATGCGGGATTTGGCAAAAGAAGAAGCCTTTCGGTTAAAAAAAGAGATTGACGAATTATTCGATAGGGCAAAAATTCTCTTACTGCCTAAAAATCCGGATGATGAAAAAAATACAATTCTGGAAATTCGGGCTGGTACTGGTGGTGATGAGGCTGCACTGTTTGTGGCAGATATATATAAAATGTATTCCAAATATGCAGATCTGAATAAGTGGAAAATAGAGGTGATGAGTTCAAATTCCACAGGAATCGGTGGGTACAAAGAGATTGTGGTTTCAATCGAAGGGAAAAACGTCTTTAGTAAGCTCAAATTTGAGGCGGGAACGCACCGTGTACAAAGAGTTCCAACCACAGAGACTCAGGGTCGTGTTCACACTTCAGCTGTTACTGTTGCTGTTTTACCCGAAGCGGAAGATGTCGATATTGCGATTAATGCTATTGATCTTCGGATTGATACCTATCGTTCTCAGGGTGCTGGTGGTCAGCATGTTAACACCAGTGATTCAGCGATTAGAATAACGCATAATCCAACAGGAATTGTTGTAACATGTCAGGAAGAACGCTCTCAGCTGAAGAATAAAAATAAGGCGATGAAGCATCTGAAGGCAAAGTTGTATGAAGTCCAAGTTGAGACCAATGCGTCAGAAGAAGCTAAAATGAGAAAAAGTATGGTGGGAAGTGGTGACCGGAGTGAACGAATCAGGACATATAACTACCCGCAAGGAAGAATTACTGATCATCGTATCAGCCATACGGTTTATAAATTGGAAGATATTATGAATAATGGTGATATCAATGAATTTGTAGATTTATTAACCGCCCACAATCAGGCTGATTTGATGAAAAATTCAGATAATTTTTCATAACGATTGTCTACTGATCTTCAATATAAGATTTCATATACGATCGCAGCATTGCTATTGCTTTGGTGCGGATTTGTGAAACCCTCGATTCAGATATATCCAGTACAGCCCCGATTTCTTTAAGATTTAACTCTTCATTGTAATAGAGCGAAAGAACCAGTTTTTCTTTTTCCGGTAATTTGTCGATGGCATTCCGGACAAGATCCTGCGCCTCTTCGCCAATGAGATTTTCCACCGGATTTTTTTCTTCCGGATTGGATAGGGTTTCCAAAACATTCATCTGATCATCTGATCCTGCCAGTGAACCTAAATTCTCTAGTGAAAGCAGTGGAATAGGTTTTGATTTATTCAGTAGTGCCGGTAGCTCTTTTGGTTTGACATCCAGTTGGATTGCTAGCTGTTTATCTGAGGGATGATCAATATTATTGGCGCGTAGTTTCGTATAAGCGTTTTCCAATTTTGTACAATTTTCTCTGACAGAGCGAGGTATCCAATCTTTTGACCTTAAGTCATCCAGCATTGCGCCACGCACTCTAAATTCAGCAAATGTTTTGAATTTGACTTCCCGTTTTGCATCAAATCTTTCAATAGCTTCCAACAAACCGATCATTCCAGCCTGAATCAGATCATCCACTTGAAACCCCGCAGGTAATCTAGCAGAGAGTCGGTTGGCAATATGCTTAACCATAGGAGCATATTCCATCACAAAGGCTTCTCTGTTAACTTCAGTCTGCTTTTGATAAGGGTTTTGCATAAAGATTAATTATTTCAGATACAGGTAATGATAAATTGTCGAAGAAAAATCACACGCATTTTTAAAAGCAATTCGCATGCCGTTTTATTTACCTTGAAAAAAATAGTACATGAACAAAGGCAGAATAGTAAAAAGGAGGAATCCGTTTGGGATATGAGGGGGGTGAGTATGTCTGGGAATAACTCTATTTTTATTTCCAACTGCTGAGCTTTTTCCAGAATGATCCTTTGGACTCATCGGAGATCGATTCGCCAGGAAATGAGTCTATTTGAAGGGCAATTTTTTCAAATGATTTACTGGTGGGTGAATTTGGCATCAAAATCGATAATGGGGTCTGCTTTTTGACCGCTTTTATAAAGTTGGGGTCTCTTGGGATACTGCCAACGAGTTCAAGTTGTACAGTTAAAAATCGATTAAGAACGGTGACCAATCTATTATAAACATCACGGGCTTCCGCAGGGGCAGACTGATTCACGATCAAATTAAAGCTATTGACGTGGTATTTGGTAGACATTATTTTCATCAGTGCATAGGCATCTGTAATCGCGGTGGGTTCAGGGTTTGTAATAACACAGATTTCATCAGCTGCGGCATTAAATCTCAGAACATTAGACGCAATTCCGGCTCCGGTATCAATCAGGATATAGTCATAATGCGTTTTTAAACTGCTTAACGCCCTAAACATTGACATTTGTTGTTGACCGGAAAGTGACTGCATCTCGCTGATCCCTGAAGATGCCGGTAAAATACTAATCCCATGAGGTCCTTCAATAATAATATCTTTAATATGCTTTTTCCCCATTAACACATCTTCAATGGTGAATTCGGGTGCGATATTCAGCATGATATCAATATTTGCTAATCCTAGGTCAGCATCAATGATAAAAACCTTTTTCCCCATTTTAGCCAATTGAATTGCCAGATTGATCACAATATTTGTTTTTCCAACGCCTCCTTTGCCACTTGTAATACTAAAGGAACGGGTTGTTTTTGATGTTGTTGGGGTTGGCTTAAACGAATTCTGTGCGAATTTTTTACGCAGAATCGACGCTTGATCATTCATTATGTTCATTGAGGGGAAAGTATTAAAAAATTATAAACTAATCGCTATCCATAGCCGAAATATTTAAAAGCAGATCGATGAGCCTGTCCCTTGATGCCGTTTCAATATCATCCGGAACGTTTTGCCCTGTTGTTAGATATGCAATCGGGAGCTTAAAACGTATTGAGTGATTAAAAATGGACCCATAACTTGTCGATTCATCAAGTTTTGTGAATACGACACCCTTCAATGGAATCGAACTGAAGCGTTTTGTTATTTCAACTAAATCATTATCTTTTGTTGTAGCGCTTAATACAAGCAAATTATGAAAATTACTGTATCCTGAAATCACTTTCCTTAGTTCCGACATTTGCATTTCATCACGCTGGGAACGTCCTGCGGTGTCGATGAGAATTAGGTCTTTGTTTTTATATTCTTCCAGTACATGATCGAGTTGATTTCTATCTGTGACAACCCTGATGGGAACATTTATAATTTTAGCATACTCTTGCAGTTGCTGGACTGCGGCAATCCGGAATGTATCAAGGGTAATCATCCCTATTTTTAATTCTGGATTTGCTATTTTTTGACTACCGGCAATTTTAGCGAGTGTGGTCGTTTTTCCTACACCCGTTGAACCTATAAATGTTAATATTTTTGGTTTATTACTTTTTTCTTTTTCTGTAACATCCGCATTAATTTTCAAAACCTGCATAAACATTCTGGCAACATAGATCTTCACATAGGGAAAGTTAGCTATTTCCTGTTTGGGAATTTTTTTGTTGACCTCTTCAATCAGTTTTCTAGCGAATTTATTTTCGATTCCATTGAAACAAAGCTGTTGAAACAGAGCGATCAGGTTTTCATGAAGATCGTCATTCCTCAGTTCACTTGATTGATTTACCAGTGTATTGACAACATTTTTTAATTCAGAAAGTTCGTAGCGCAGATGAGTAATATTAGCCCCATCGTTCCTCTCTTTTCGGTATCCTCTTCGCAAATCCAGCACGATATCTTTCAACTCTGAGATATCACCTTGTAAATTCGAAATCATCTTATTTTGGCTGTCAGAAGTGCCGGGAAGAATACTTTTGACCTTTCTGGGATTTTTAGGTGCGTTATTCTTTAGCTCACTTTGATATTCGGACTGTTGTTGGTTAAGCAGACCGTTGTAATCGGCTGGGATTGACTTTGCTACTTTATTGTCCCTGGCAGCTGTTACTTCTAACATAAAATTCCCAAACATACCAAAGGCGCCTGATCCTTTTCGGATTTTTTTTGTTGAGATGATGATCGCATTACTCCCCAAGTCCTCCTTAATCATTTTGATGGCCTCTTGCATGTTGGACGCGGAGTATTTTTTTACTTGCATAGAATCGATCTCAAATTTTGATTGAAGTAACGAAGGAGGAAAAACAGATTTTTGTACAGAAAAGGAATAATCGTGCCAAAACTAACGTAAAGTTACTATATAGTGATTCTTACTTGATTTATTCTTCCTGATAGACCTGGCAATACCAGATCCCTTGACTGTTACTTTAATATTCTCTTTATCTGCAATAGCCAACACCTCTCTGAAAGTTTTATTTCTTAATTTTGCTGTGATTGACTTAACCTGTTTTGAATCGGCAGAAGCGCCTTTCTGATCGTTCTTTGATTTTAAATCTCGAAATACGGATATGGTATTTTTTGCTGGATCAAATTTTTTCAAATCAAGTGGGAATTTTTTTGGGTACAAATGGATTGCATGTTCAGAGATCTTTTTAAAAATAGGTGCAGCACTTTTTGTTCCCATGTATTTTTTTTGAGGATCGTCAACGACGACCAAAACAGTTAACCGCGGTTTTTCAGCAGGAAAAAAACCGACAAAAGAGACCCAATGGCTTTTAGATGAATACTTTTTAAGCCTTCGGTCAAATTTTCTGGAGGTTCCAGATTTTGCGGCAATATTAATTCCTTTAATCCTTGCTCTGACACCTGTTCCGCCAGGTTGAGTCACGCTGACCATGAATCCCTTTACAATATCAGCGACCTCTTTTTTTAATATACGCTTCGCTTTCTTATCAGTGAGTTGTACAATTTGATTATTTGCATTTTTTGCCTGATTAATCACCGTTGGAGTAACCAGGATACCTCCGGTGGCAATGGTGTTTATAGCGGTAATAACCTGGATTGGAGTTGCTGATATCGAATGACCATAAGAGATAGTAGCAACATCTGTATCCGACCAGCTTTGGTAATTATGAACGGTTCCATTTTGCTCTCCAGGAAGTGAAACACCTGTTTTTGAGCCGAATCCAAATTCATGTATCATTTTATAAAACAATGGCTTGGGTATTCGTTGTCCAATTTTTGCAGCACAAATATTGGATGATTTCTTGATGATTTTTTCTAAGGATAACCATCCATATTTTGCAACATCATGGATCACACGGTCTTGAATTTGGTACTCTCCGTTTTCACAAAAGAAGAAATCATTCTTATTAACAATATTATTTTCCAATGCGCTTGCGATTGTTATCACCTTAAATGTCGATCCGGGTTCGTATGTCATACTGACAGCATTATTAAAGTAAGCAGACTGGTTAAATATTTTAAAATTATTTGGGTCATAGTCAGGAAAATTTGCAATAGCTAGAATCCGGCCAGTCTGTGATTCCATTACAATACCTATTGCTTTTTTTGCCTGCGCACTGAACACCGCTTTTTTTAACTCTTCCTCTGTAAAATACTGCAGTTTACTATTGATCGTTAATTCAAGTGATCCTCCAGATAGTTGATTGACCTTTTCAGGATTGTAAAGCGATTTCCAGACGGAGTGTCGGCTGGAGCTGTCCATCAAATGTGAATCATATTGATATTCCAGTCCCTCAAGGCCTTGTGAGTCGATGCCGGAAAAGCCGATTAATTGAGAGGCATGATTTTTTAAAGGATAAAATCGTTGGTATTCTGTCAGCGAATATATTCCATTTAATTTTTCTTTTTTTATTCTTTCACTGATTTCCGGTTTAGGATTTCTTTTCAACCAGATAAATGATGCTTTTGCGGTAAGTTTTTTAATAAGCGTTTGATAATCAGTATTTAGAATCCGGCTTAATTGTTTTGCTGTTTTTTGGGGGTCTTCAACTTCAGAAGGAATCGTAAATATTGAGTCCAAGGGTAAAGATACCGCAAGGATATTTCCACCGGAATCGTAAATAGGTCCTCTTTGAAGCTTTATGGACAAAGTCTGGCTGTGTTGATGGTCTGCTCTGGCTACAAGGTCCGATTTTTTGATAATCTGTAGATAAGCTGCCCGGATGAAAATAAAGAACAGAATGATAAAAAAGAATCTCTTTATCCAGATCGTTCTTTGAGCATAACTTTTTGATACAAATTTACTTGCGAAAGGAATCAATGGGTTACCGTTCTTTATCTGATGTTATTATAGAGTATTTAAGTGAATATATGAGAAAATCTTATATGTCTTTATTTAATCTGAATCTAACGCATTGTTAAAATCGTTATCAATGATGATTTTTTTAATCTGAGACCTTTTAGGATGCTGAAGTGCCAGGTTTCTCTTGGCTATCTTTTCCACTTTGTTAAATTGTGTCAAATAACTTTGTTCCAATTTGAAAGGTAAAATTGAGGAGTTTACCTTTCTTTTTTCTAGCATCAGTTTTTTGACGTTTCTTTCTGTTCGGGTGTACACAATTCTTTGTTGAACAAAGTACATGGCAAAAGCAAAGAGGAGAACCCAGGTCAGAATGAGTTTGTTTTTTGATTTGGTATTGCTTTCTTTCTTGCGTCGAACAAGATTTGACGATTTGTTTTTATTGACTACCAGGAAATCTTTCATAATTTTTCGACAACTCTCAGTTTTGCACTTCGTGATCTTGAATTTCGGTCAATCTCTTCCTGTGAGGA
>Ga0307989_1000770_pt1 | contig 18973 bp, 13 predicted proteins | sample EllFjometagen185_FD_203164 | JGI IMG/M metagenome (GOLD analysis project Ga0307989, IMG submission 203164) | Marine microbial communities from Ellis Fjord, Antarctic Ocean - #185 | ecosystem: Environmental > Aquatic > Marine > Unclassified | place: Southern Ocean | collected 2014-10-08
ACGCTCATTAAGTGGCTCAGGTAGGGGGTTGGTATCACCATTAATGTCGAAGCTCTGTAAATAGCCTTCCCAGCTGACGTAGCTCTGGGGGTAATCAAATTTTAATTCAGGTAGGAGGGCGGCGACAGCTGTCATAAGATTGCTGCGTTGTGCCTTCAAATTCAACTCTGATTCTTCACTGTTAATGCGCAGCATGATAGCGCCTCTATCAAATTCATAACCTGCCAGAAATTCGTTTTTCGACTGAAGCAGGATACCGGATACTTCGGCGAAGAGGGTGATCTTTTCCTGTGCAGTGATTTTTCCTAGGACGGGTACGCTAATCTGAATATTTGAGTTTTTTATTTCTTGCGTGGCTACGACCACTCTGGTGTCTTCCTGCAGCTTACGTTCAGGGGTACTTTTCATACTCATGAGCAGAAACATTATTGCGATTGACCCAGCGAGGACTGCTACTAGACTCATTGTTTTTTTAGTGTTGATTTTCATGACTTGCTTCTCCGTTTGTTTGGTCTGCTTTCTCATTGCGGGGCGAACCTAGATTGATGTCAAGCTTATGTGTGTTGATATTCGATGAAGGCGGTTTCTATACGATCAAATCAGTAAAGGGCAGGATATCCATCTTTCTCCAAGTTCATCGCGGAAAAGGTGTGGTTGGTCGTGTAAAGTCCTGGTGACCTCGAAAGTTCGGGCTGAAGCGTGCGCTAAAATATATATTCCCGCCATGCTTAAACGAATGAAGCTTCAAGATAACCGCATCGCCCAACACCTCTCTTTCTGGGGTGCCTATTTCATTTTTTTGTTCCTGATCAGTTTATTGAGATCTAATGAAGGCAGGGATGTCAGCTTTCATTTACCTTTTGAACTTTTGCAGATAGCAGTGATGATATCGGTGGTCTATGTGAATCTTCAACTCCTTATTCCCCGGTATTTTGAAAAACAAAAATTCTTTTTATATGGTTTAATCATGATTGTTGTCGTGGTGTTAAATGGAGGAATAGTCGTATCACTCATGCAACATTATCCTAATTTTAAACCACACTTCATTTTGAAGGATAGACCATCCTATATGTTTATTTTGCCCATGTCTATTCTACAGCTGTCACTGGTGGCAGTGACAACTGCACTGCACTTCATGCGTGACAATCTGCGCTTGCAGCAGGCAGCATTGTCCGTGAAGGATCTTGAAAGTCGTCAATTGAAGGCGGAACTTGATTCCCTCAAAGCCCAGGTGAACCCTCATTTCCTCTTCAACTCTTTAAACAATATCTATTCACATAGCCTGTTGGAATCTCCGAAGACACCTGAACTCATCCTCAAGCTTTCAGGTCTTCTGAATCATATAATTTATGAGTGCCAGGACGAACAGGTTCGCCTTGAAAAGGAAATGGAATTTTTAACCAATTATATTGCTCTCGAACAGGTCCGTATTGATGAATCAGTGCCAGTTAATTTGAAAATGAATGTTGTTGATAGCAGCTTGATGATAGCTCCCTTGCTATTTGTACCACTGATTGAGAATGCCTTCAAACACGGAGTGAATATATCAAGTGGCAACCCCTTTATTGATGTCCAACTCAATCAGGAAAATGGCCAACTCAATTTTACCTGCACCAATCTCCGTGACAATTTTGAAGATGAAATAAAGAGCAGTGGCGGTATTGGGCTGGAGAATGTCCGCAAGCGACTTGAGCTTCTCTATCCTGGTAAGCATCACTTTACCATCAATGATGATGGTCATCAGTATAGTGTTGATCTGAGTATCACAATAGAAGAGGTCCTAAAATGAGTTCGGAGACCAATATTCGTTGTCTCATTGTGGATGATGAAGCCCCAGCGCGTGCTGTGATCAAGAAATACCTCTCAGATATGCCGGGTTTTGAGGTTCTTAGGGAATGTAAAAACGCCTTTGAAGCCAATGAAGCCATCCTGACTCTGGATCCTGAGCTCATTTTTCTAGATATCAATATGCCCAAGTTTACTGGGTTAAAGTTACTTGAAAGCCTGAAACGACCCCCCCTGGCCATTATTACCACAGCCTATCGGGAATATGCTCTGGAAAGTTTTGAATTGGATGTGGTAGATTACCTCCATAAACCTTTTTCGCTTGAACGCTTTGTCCAGGCTCTGAATAAGGCTCGTGATCGTATGCATACTACTTCAGAAAATCGGATAACGGGGGATGAACATCCTCTGGAATCTGGAAGCAATCTGGGCAAAGATTTTATTTTCCTCAAGGAGGAAGGACAGGTCAATCGTGTTGATCTCCGCAATATCCTCTACGTAGAAGCTGTTGGGGATTATCTTAGTGTTGTGACCAGCAGCGGTAAGCATCTTTCGTATATGTCTATGAAAAAAATGGCAGACCTGTTGCCAGGAGATCGCTTTTGCAGGATTCATAAATCATTTATTGTGAGTCTCGCTAAGGTGAATACGATTGATAAAGGAAGAGTTTACATTGGAAAAGAAAGCTTTCCCATTGGGGCCACCTACCGTCCTGTCTTCATGGATCTGATCAAAACCTATATGGGCTAAGTCCGCTCCTCGATACACCTCCTGACCTATACCGAATATTCGGGGCTCTACTCAAACTAATCACAGTCTCTTTCTTTGAGGGAATACATATCTTTTGCAAAGTATGTGTATAGGCATATATTATCAATAAGCATGCAAAATGAGGAGGCTTTAAATATGGCAGAGAATGAGGCGGGATGTGCCCGTCCTGCAGGTGCGCAGGTAGGTGCAGTTCCATCTGAACCAGCTAAAGCGCATACTAAAACTCAGGAGAGTATTAAAATGATTGCAAAAGTTGGAGCAAAAGCTCCAGATTTCACAGCACCAGCCTATTACAAAGGTGAATTTACCACTGTAAAATTATCTGATTACCTGGGCAAGTGGGTACTACTATGTTTTTATCCAGGCGATTTTACCTTCGTCTGAGCGACTGAAGTATCAGCGGTCGCTGATAAGTATCAAGATCTGCAAGACCTGGGAGTTGAAGTACTTTCTGTTAGTGTAGATAGTCAATTTGTCCACAAGATGTGGAATGATCATGAACTTTCCAAAATGGTTGATGGGGGAGTACCATTTCATATGGTTTCCGATGGCCAGGGCGGTGTAGGTACCATCTATGGTGTTTACGATGAAAATGCCGGGGTTGAACTCCGCGGTCGCTTTATCATCGATCCTGATGGCGTCATACAAGCTATGGAAGTCATGACACCTCCGGTGGGTCGCATGCTTGCTGAGACCATCCGTCAGGTGCAGGCTTTTCAACATGTCCGCGCCACCAAAGGTGCAGAGGCCTGTCCCGCTGGTTGGATGCCCGGGAAAAAAACACTCAAACCTGGGCCCGCTCTAGTTGGTAGGGTTTGGGAAGAATGGAATCCCAAAAAAGACCATTAACTCCTCATGCCCAAGCCCCCAGTTCTGCTGGGGGCTTTTTGATGGAAACAGATGGTCTAGATTCCAATGGATTGTCCTACGGGGAGTGATTCTTTTGATTACTTCTGGTTTTACAATTGGTAGGTATCGATACTTCTCAAAAAAGGTATGAACTTCTTAATCCACCTGCTCTAAATCACTGTACCACAGTATATTAACAATGATAACCTAAGGTATGTATCTGAGTCTTTTTCTCGATTGCAGACATATGCTAGCTGGTATCATCTTGTAAGTATTGAATTCTTTGAAACTTATGGGGGGAGATTAGATTTCTTGACATAATTGGTCATGTTTACATTAAACAAAGTAATAACGATATATTGTAATTTGAGGGAAACCATAAATGTTAAGAAAATTGATTCTTATTAACCTATTGGGAATTGCCACACTTCTGGGATCTTCACCTGCAAAACCTGGAGTAATTGCCTCAGATAAGGTCATTCAGTATACGAATTTAATGTCACAAACTTACCAAGAGGGAGGTCTGGCTGCAAAAATGCAGCGTGTCAGAGCAGCCAACATCCAGCACGCGGAGAACGGTTTTCGTGATCTTCGTGAGGATTTGTATATGAGTTTCCCTGTCATTTTGGGTTCATATGCCAATTCAAGTGACCCCGCAAGCGCACCAGGAAATCTACAGGCAGAACTTTTTGATGGTCCCTGGCCTAGCGTGACCATGGCAGAACATTATGAAGAAATGTCATATGGCCAATTTCATTTGTCTGGAAATGTTTATGGCTGGTATGAAATGTCCGAGAATGCAGCCTATTATGAAGGAACCCAAACACCACCCTATGATAATGGTTTTGGTATTGATACACCTGCCGGTGTGGGTGGTTTTTTAAAGGAATCTTTGGATCAAGCTGATCTCGAAGTTGATTTTGGCCAGTATGACAATGACGGTGATGATGGAATTCCCAACTCTGGTGATGATGATGGAATCGTTGATGCTGCATTTTTTGTCCATTCAGGTCCAGGAGGCGAGGCTGGTGGTCCTTCTATCTGGTCGCACAGTTGGCGTTATTCTGGCAGTTGGGGATCAGAATATGTGACCAATGACTCTGGCGCAAATGGAAATTTTATCCTCGTTGATGATTATATCATTCAGCCCGCTGAAGATGCCAATGCTGGATTGGTCGAAATCGGCGTTTTCTCACACGAATTTGGGCATGCCCTTGGCCTGCCTGATCTTTATGATACAGACTACTCCTCTGATGGTATTGGAAACTGGTGCCTTATGGCTGGTGGCTCCTGGACCACCCCAAGTAGTCCTGCACATATGTCAGCCTGGTGTAAAGAAATCATGGGATGGGTTATTCCCGTGGTTCCAGATGCAAATATGGATGAATTTATTTTCTCACCAGTGGTAGAGACGGGTCAAGTATTGAAAGTTTGGACCCATGGCGAATTTGATGCCTGGGAATCTGGTTTTGGCCAGGGTCTCGAAGTGGGTCGAGAGTACTTCCTCATAGAAAATCGTCAGATATTAGGGACTGATCAGCATCTGGAAGGCACCGGATTAATGATTTATCACATTGATAATTCACAATGGAGCAATAGCAACGATGACCACCGTTTGGTTGACATTGAACCGGGTAATGGATTTGGTGGTGGGACCCATCCAGGACATCCCTGGCCAGGATTCTCTCAAAATCACAACTTTGATTTTGAAACGCATCCCTCATCTATGAACTATGCTGGTGAAAATGTACAGGTCGCTCTGCTTCATATCACTGAAACTGATTCCTCAATAACTGCATCTGTTGAAGTAGAAGAAGCGACTCCGCATCTCTACATCTCAGATATGACCTACTCGGATGAAAATGATGATGGGTTTCTTTCTCCTGATGAGAGCGGTCAAATCTGGTTAGAACTGGTCAATTGGGGTGTATTGACCTCTGGGATTTCTGCGACGATAATTCCTGACAACCCTGCATTTAACTTTATAAACTCAGTCATTAGTTTTGATGATCTACCACCGAATGCTTCAGTACTAGCGACCACTGCCCTTGAGTTCACAATGTCATCAGCTTTTGAGCGGGGCACAGCCGTTCTGGAGATAGCCGTTAGCAATGCAATATCAGCAATCACTGATACCCTGGCTTTTAAAATTGTTATCGGTGATCCTCAAGTAGCCCTTGTCGATGCAGATGGGGCAAGTTCAGGTGAAGCAAATTTCCAGGAATACTACCTGAGTGCTCTCCAGGACAATGATATTGTTTTAACCAAATGGGATATTGCCTTGGATGGACTACCAACCGACGCGTGGCTCCTGGCACAGAATCAGGTCGTTTGGTTTACCGGGAATAGTGAAACACCTCTCACGCAACCAGTCATTGATTTGCTTTCCAATTATCAAGATGCTGGTGGTAGACTTTTACTGACTGGACAGGATCTCACTGATGGAGATGAGGCACAAGCGACTTTTCTGGCTGAATATTGTGCTGCAGTTCTGGATGAATAAACCACATCCAATCCTCGCTATACTTTTGGTGATCCCTCACACGAATTGATGGGCGCTACAGATAGATTTAAGATCAATACCCATTATGGTGCAAATAATCAGACCAGCCCTGATGTGGTGACCAGATTATCTCATGGCCGATCACTTTTTCAATATCCCAGATTGGATGACCGTTCTGGAGGTATAACGACGATTCAAAATGAGTACAAAACCATATTCCTGGCCTTTGGCTTCGAAGCAGTGGCAGATTTGGAAGATGAAGGTCCGATTATCAGGGCTGATCTCATGCGGAGATTTGTAGATTGGTTTGAAGTTGATTATGTCGGCATCGACACAGAGAATGAACGCATTGGGATGACACCTCAAATCAGTGGGTTGTATCCTAATCCCTTTAATCCCAGCGTAACTATCCAATATGTCATACCGGCAAGAATGGATATGACACTTACAGTGTATGATATCACTGGACGTGAAGTTGTCCGCCTTTTGGGAGGTGAGCAGAATGCTGGCAGCCATCAAATTCAATGGAATGGAATAGATGGGGTTGGAAATGCTATCAGTACAGGTGTTTATTTTGTCCGCCTGGAGGCAGGGGAGATCAGTCAGACTATAAAAATGGTCTACCTTAAATAAGGAAGTACTTCCGGTAGGTTAGTCCTTCAAAGCGGCTTTCGGGTGCCTAAATTGAGTTTGGGTAACCGGAAGCCGTTTTGATTTAACGCCGGAGGTACAGATGCTTCACACTCACAAAAGTTTATATGATCGTAGTCTTGAGAAGACACAAGAGCAGGTCTTTATCAACAGCTTACGCAAGGAGTTCGAGCTGTCCCCTGCAGAGAGCCAGGGAGTTCTGGATTTAGCCCAGCGCTGTCTTTTTGGAGAAGTTCCATCGACTGTTGGCGTTATCCGATTTATTTGTGCATCTCAATCAGCCAAGCACGGTAAGCCACTAAAGGATCTTGATCTTTTGGAAGTGTCAATCACTTTAGATAATGGTGTTGATGATCTGAATGTGTTGAGAGATCAAGGTTCTGAGTCTCTCCGTCAGTTGAAGATTATGCGTTTAACAGAAGAAGCTTATGAGCAGGGTGGCTTACTGACCCAGGAGGATCTAGGACGTATTCTACAGGTATCCAGCCGCACCATCCGTAAGGATATGCAATCATTGCAGAAAGATGGCAACACGCTTCATTCGCGGGGTAATGACCAGGATATTGGCCCTGGCGTAAGCCACAAGACTAATATCATTGACCTCTACCTCTCAGGGTTGACCTATCATGAGATTATGCGTAAGACGCGTCATAGTGCTCATGCCATCAAACGCTATGTGAGCACCTTTGGGCGTATGCTGATCATGTTGAACAAGGGTCTAACCAAAGTAGCTGAGATCAGCCGCTTATTGGGCTGTAGTGATCGTTTGACTAAAGAGTATCTCGTACTGTTTGAAAAGCACAAGCAGGGAGATCATTGGCCGCCTGTTTACATTGAGCTGATAGATCAGTTACAGGCTATGTACCCAGCTAAAAAAAAGAGTGGGGTAGTGCTATGAAGGCTGAGAGAAAAGACCGTTATGCTTCAATCCCAAAGCGCAGCTTCCGCAATAGTATCGTTCACCATCTTGAGCATAATTACAAGTTGGTTGGCAGTCACAAGGTGATCCAGATGATGGCCGATGACATCATGGACTTGCATGAAGAGTACTACCCCGAGACCAGCACGATTGGCTCTGGTCATGTTGTATGGCAGACTACCTCAGCGACAGAAAAAAAGCCCAGCTATGGTAAACGCGTTGAAGATCAGAAGATAAAGACAGTGATTTTACCTTTGATAACTCCGGAAGATGTAGAGTATCGTATGCGCAGTCATTACCACGTGGAAAACAAAGGTAACAACCACAAAAAGCAAGCAGAACGTGATGTAGAAGTGCTGGCAAGATTAGTGAAAAGTGCTTATCTGCAGGGCGGTTTACTCACGGGGGCAGAGCTGTCGGTTCTCATGAACCGGAGTTTAAATGCCATTGGACGGTATCTGAAAATGTATCATGAGACCCATGATGACATCCTACCTACGAAAGGAATCATTCTGGATCAGGGCAGTCGTCCAACCCACAAAGCGCCTATCGTGAATCTCTATGAACAGGGTATTCCAGATCCAGATATAGCTCGATTAACGAATCATACGATAGAGTCGGTGGGTCTGTACTTACGAGCATACAGAAACGTGAAGATGATGATGGAGAAAGGCTTCAATCTGATGGAGATGGTTCGAGTCTCAGGGAAATCTCGGAGTACCATTATTCAATATAGAGAGCTTGTTTATGAGTATCATCCTGACTTAAAATGTACGGAAAAGAACTCAGAAGAAAACAAATGAAATCAAGTAACTACATACTGGACACAACTAACCGGAAGTACTTCCTAATACAAAGTAGAACCAGCTCGAACCGTTAGTTCCACATAATTTGTCCCTCCCTCCCTCCCTGCCAAGCCGTAGCTTTAGCGTAGGCCGCCCCATACTTTCACCCCGAAGGGGTTCATTCGGAAGAAACTGCCAGCATCAGATTATGGAGAAAGACGTGGCCGAAGGCTGAAGTCAACTCCCTGTGGTCCCTAAAAACAACTTTATTCAGCTAAATAAAGAACTAGTTTCTAGAGTGAACAATTTCTGAAAGGGGATATAATGAAATTTTTCTCTCTATTTACCGCAACTACACTTCTTTTTTCAACAGTCGTTTTCTCACAAACAGCTACAGCTCCTTCAACTGGAGATGGCTCGTCAGGAACTCCATATCAAATTGCCTCACTTGAGAATCTATACTGGATTTCCCAAGATGATACAAGATGGGACAAGCACTACATTCAGACTGCTAGTATTGATGCGTCAGGCTCTTCCTCATGGGATTCAAACCAAGGATTCACGCCAATTGGAACAGCAGGTACGGAAGGGACGGAATTCAGTGGATCCTATGATGGTGATGGTTATACCATCACAGGAATATACATTAGTCGGGATGCTAGTAGCATGGGTCTGTTCGGCTATACTCAAGGTGCTGAATTTAAAAATATGGGCTTAATCAATGTCAATGTGACATCCACATTATTTGGGTTTGCCTGTGGCGCACTGTGTGGACAACTGCTAGGATCCTCAGGGGATCTTGCCAGCATAACAGACTGCTATATAACAGGAGATGCATCTTTCGCCACGGCTAACAGTGGGAGTCTTGTTGGTGTGATCGGTGAATATGCTACAGTGGCAACATCCTATTCCAGTGTTGACATTATTGGAACGGGGAATGAGGGCGGAGGACTTGTCGGCTGGGTAAGGTCTGGCACAACACCATGTACAATTCGTGATTGCTACTATACCGGCGATCTGAGCGGGAGCACCTCAATGGGAGGTTTGATAGGGAGAATTGAATCATTGGCAACTCCAACCATTGAAAACTGCTATTTCTCTGGTACTGTGACAGTCTCAGTACATACAGAGGGAGCACTGATTGGTAAGGTGGAAAGTAGCGGTATTGTTAAAAATTGTGTCTATGACAGCGATGTTGAAGGAGTGGGAAGTCTTTGGGGTACTGGGACCCCAGGCACTGTGACTAACTGCAGTGGTCAGTCCACTTCCAACATGAAGGATTACACGACATATACCGCATTGGGGTGGGATTTTGTGACAGAAACTGATAATGGCTCTGATAACTATTGGGATGCAGACCAGGCGGGTACCGTGAATAATGGCTACCCCATTTTATCATGGCAATCCGGTGCTGATCAATCTCTCCCTGTTACTCTTTCAGAATTCAAGGCTAAATACGGGAAAAGTGGTGTTTCGCTTAGCTGGATCACATCAACTGAGGTTGAGAATCTTGGATTTATCCTATACAGATCGACCCATGGTAATAGAAGCGTTGTAGCTTCTTTCATGGATACCGATCAACTCCTCGGGCACGGAACGACGACTGAAGAGCATAGTTATTTGTACACAGATCGAAAAGTATTTGCTGGCAACAGCTATGAGTATATTCTAAGCGATGTGGATTATTCTGGAAAAGAATCTATTCACACTGAGAGAGCAATATCTCTAAGCATACCCTCAGATAAGCCAATAATTGCTGATAGCTATTCGCTGAACTCCACATTCCCCAATCCATTTAATCCATCCTTTACTATTCCCTTTACCCTATCAACAGACATGCATGTGAGAGCAACCCTCTATGATGTAAATGGTCGGCAAGTTATGAAAGTAATGGACGAGGATTTAAATAGCGGTGAGTACAAACATCGAGTGAATAGCAAGATCTTTTCTGCAGGAGTATATTTGCTAAAAATGGAATTCGGAACGTATTCTCATACACAAAAACTTGTTCTGCTGAAATAGATGTAAATTCAAAATAAAAATAAGCCCCTGACCTCAAAATCAGGGGCTTTTTTATAGTAGTCATTTTCCAGTCACACCCCTTCAATGAGTACAATTGATATCAGGTAGTTTTCACCAGTTCGAGATACAACTGCCTAACAAGGTCCGAAATTAAGATGCTTGCAGAATGAATGAGTCAACTCGAGGGCTGAGCGCAACGGGGTGACCTTTTCATTCTACATATGATAAGGTCATTTAATTTCAGCTGGAAATTGGATCGAACCCGATAAATGCTAAACAACAAGCATCCAGAATAATTGGAGTACACGGCCGGCTTTTTGCTATTAAAACCAAGGAATATCAATCAAATAACCTTGTGATATGATAGGGGGTAAAGGTATGCGAAAAAGCATTTTATTTTGGATTCTGCTTATACCAATTGTCTTATTTGGCCAGAATAATGCAGCCCAACTTTTTGAACCAGCTCTGATAAAGGCAGATATAGACACATTAATTTCAAAATTGATGAATGTTCACCCTACATTTCTTCACTTTTACAAGACCAATAACGTGCAAAGCAAAGTTGACCATATCAAGGGCAATATCGATGCTCCAATGTCTTCGCTGGAGTTTTTCAGGCTTATGCAGCCACTTGTTGCAATCGATGGGCATACTACGCTCATACACTCAGGCGGAATATGTCCGGGTGTGGAAAATCCACTGTTCCCTTTCAGGGTGATTATTTATGAAGAATCACTTTACATAAAAGAAAACCTGACTGAGGTTGAAAGTCTTGTTAAGGGTACAAAAATTGAGAGCATCAATGGAATTCCAGTAGAAATAATTATAGATAATCTGCTGAGATATAGACCCGGTGAAACACAAAGCTTCAAAATAAAATCATTGGAACGTGAGTTTGAGATATATATGGCATTGGTTTATGGTTCATTTTCCAATTTTACTATTACTGTAAACAATTCAGTTTTGAATATAAAAGGTGCGACCTGGGATGATTTTCAACCAAAGTCAAAACCAAAATTTGAATTGCGCTTTTATGACGATGATATTGCATACATCTATAAAAGGATGTTTATGCCTCCCCGGGGTTTCCTGCATTTCATGGATTCTGCCTTCACGGCAATATCTGAGAAGCCGATAAATTATCTGATAATAGATAATCTTCGAGGAGGTGGGTTAACGGATCTTGCAGATTCTTTGATGTCTTATTTTACAGAAGACCCATTCTGTATGATGGAGAAGCAAATGACCAAAATAAGTCCGTTGACCAAAGATTTTATAGCCGCTAAAAAAGAGGATGGATACCTAAGCGATGGCTACTTTACGCTAGAGTATCCAGCACATACAGCAGCGCGTCACAATCGGTTTAAGGGTTCAACATATCTCTTAACGGGGCCACTCTCATATTCAGCAGCGACCTGTTTACCTGCTGCGGCAAAGTGCTATGATAATGCGTTTGTGGTGGGAGAAGCATCTGGTCAGCCCTTGTTAAGTAATGGGGGGCAGAGTCATTTCATTTTACCAAATACTAACATAACATGTGTTACTTCCCTATCACGGGTTTATATGCCTTGCCACAATAATGATCAGGTAAATGGGGTTTTGCCCGATTATGAAGTGAAACCAGCTCTAGATGATTTGCTGAATGACAGGGATTATCTGTTGGACTATACCTTGCAATTGATTAAAGCTGACAAAATAAAAAATGAATAATTGATAATCTCTGAGTCCCACCATCTAAACCCTAGTAATTCAACAAGTAACGAGGGGTTTTATTCGGATACCGTTTTAAGCTTCAAGTAACCCTATTCATATTTGAGAGAATCCACAGGATTTGCCATTGACGCTTTGGCAGCCTGATAACTAACCGTGAGCAGAGTGATGATGATAGCAAGCATTCCGGCAATTAGAAAAGGACCTACACCAAGCTCTACCCTATACGCAATATTTTGTAGATATCTTGAAAGACTAAAATAGGCTAATGGAAAGGCGATAGCACAGGCAATCAGTACCCATTTGGCAAACTGTAGAGTAAGCAAACCCATAAGATTGGCCATAGATGCTCCAAGTACCTTGCGGATACCAATTTCTTTCCTACGCTGCTCAGCGGAAAACGAAGCCAGGCTAAATAATCCGAGGTAGGCAATTATTATGGCTACAATGGCAAGATATTTTACAAGTTGTTCTATGGCATTGTCTGCCCGGTATAGCATCTCAAAATCCTGGTCAAGGAAAATGTGCTCGAATGGTATTCCGGGATAAACCTGATCCCATACTTTGTTAACGATAGCCACCGCTCCGGTTACATCTTCTGGATTAAGCCTGATTAAAACCTGACTGAAATATTCTGGGGCAATAACAATTGCTAAGGGTTCAATTCTTTGTCGCATTGATTTAAAATGAAAATCTTGCATAACACCAATGATCGGTCCCTCAACACCAATAAAACGGAGTGTCTGATCTAGGATTGATTCCTTGCCAATAATTTTTGCCAGCTCTTCATTGATAAGAAATGCGCCTCCTCCTTCACGGGCTAGGTCACTACCATATTCCCTTGAGAATGAACGCCCCTCAGCCACTGGAATTTTCATTGTTTCAGTGTAGTCAAAGTCTACTGAACTCATCGAAACAATCAGGGACTGCTCTGGATCCTTGCCATCCCAGTCCGCACCTCCCGAATTACTTCCAATATTCGATGGACGATGAGATGATGCAGTAATCCCCTGAATTTGCGGATATTGTAAAAGTTCCTGTCTCAAGGCTTCGTATTTATCCTTTTTATCCCCATTGATACTTAAGGCAATGACATTCTCTTTGTCAAACCCCAGGTCCTTAGTTTTAGAATAATTCAGCTGCTGGTTTATGATCATTGTAGCGATAATTAATGTGATTGATAATGTAAACTGAAGGATGACCAAAACTTTTCGAAGGGTGTGGCTTTTCCCCTGTGAAGTATTCCCTTTGAGCACTTTAACAGGTCTATACGCCGAGAGAAAAAATGCAGGGTAACTTCCAGCGAATAGACCGGTAATCATCGTTGTCGCTACTAAACCCAGAATAAAATCAGACTGGAGCATAACGGAACTTGATAGCATTTTTCCTGATATACTATTGAACACCGGTAGGAGTAAAATTATCATACCCAAAGAAAGCATAACAGCAAACAGGGTCAGCAGTAGTGATTCACCGAGAAATTGAAGTATTATATCTTTTCTATGCGCTCCAACAACCTTGCGAATCCCTATTTCACGAGCTCGATTCGCCGACCTCGCCGTAGCAAGATTCATGAAATTTATACAGGCAATAAGCAGCACGAATCCCGCTATGATTGAAAACATATAGAGTCGCGTGACCGCTTCACTGCTGTTACCAAATCCAAAATACCCATGCAAGTGGATTCGGGTTAACAGGTTGGCCATATATTTTGTTTGAGTTTCCTCATCACGGTGGTTGTTGACGACCTCAGTTAATTTACGGTTGACGTCTTCTAGATTGGCACTTTCGCTCAGTAGGGCGTAGCTCCTAATCGAATTATTTCCCCAGCCCTCGTTATAGTCACCAAGATCTTTAGCAAAATCGATAGACACTAACATTGCTGGAGCAAAAGAACTATTTCTTGGTGCCTTTTTTAAAACACCAGATACCGTTAAATTATACTGGGTATCAACAATTAAGACTTCACCAATGGGATCCTTATCACCAAAATATTTTGTCGCAGTGACTTCATCTAAAACGACTGAGAAGGGATCAAGCAAAACAGATTCTCGATTACCCCTGAGCAATTCAAAATCAAACATAGTAAAATAGCTGGGATCGACTGCCACCACATTGTCTTCAACAAAAGCGTTATCACCATAGCGGAATGATCGCCCCCCAACAAATCCAGCTCTGGTTACATCAATGACTTCAGGGATTTCTTCTTTCCATGCTGGAACGCAAGGCCAGGGAGTCACATTTACATGATACTTTTCACCATCATACACCTGGTCCTGTTCAATACGATATAACTTTTTCGAATTTGAATGGAATTGATCATAGCTCATTTCATCCTGAACCCACAGCATGATCAGAGCGCACAAGTTAGTCCAACAGCCAGTCCAAAAATATTTATGAAGGAATAGACCTTATATTTCCAGAGATAGCGCAAGGATAGTTTGAGATAGTTAGTTAGCATTTGCTTAAGCCTTTCGTTCTAATAGGAAGTATAATTGTAATTTGGTCACTGTCCCTGACTCTCATTTAACCAAATGGTCTCTGGATGTTTTAAAATGAACTAGATTATTCCATAAGCCAATTGAGCTATCGATTGGGGTGTCGGGTTTACGATGAGGAATGTCATACTATAGCGAATATCTCGAGGAGAACCCTGATAACTGGCTGGATTCCAATCATGGCGTTGAATTGCTTGGATTACTTCCTGGTCCACATAGCACCCACCACTCTGTTTGATCCTAAAGCGTTCAGCCACGCCACCCGCCGTAACTCTGAAACTGACAATCACCTGGATCTCCGCATTTTGTGGAATAATTTTGCTATTGCAAGAGATCCTATTTTGTAGGGCCTCTAGACCACCAACAGGAGCTGGGGGTTGAAACAATTCACTCGAGATCGGCTGAGCATAGGTCGATGTAATCATGATTATTGTGAGTGTTATTAGTGAGAATTTCATGTTTATTCCTTCCAAAGACAATCTAATGAATGTCCTTCTGCCAGATAATTGATGGCCTATTTCTGCTTAATTATGATATCACTATTATGGGTCTTGATAGTGATCATGTTCTTTCCACTTCCAACCTTGCCTTTGCAAAAGATTGATTTTTTATAACCCTTACGCACATTTCCCTGCCATTCAGCTTCTTTCTCTATCCCCAGGTCAAAGTCGCTCACGATTTTTCCCTGGTCAGATGAATTTTTGTGATTGATGACTTCAAGATTGAAGCTCATGGAATATTCTTTAGGGATAACCAGAGTAATATCACCATGCATGGAGGTTAGCTCAATATCGCCAGCTCCCTTTTTACCCTTACCAACCATGGTGACTTTTATTTCACCACCCATAGTTGTAGCTTTTACCCAGCCTTCAACTTCATCGATGGTAATATTCCCACCCATGGTCTTGGCTTTGACGAACTTTTTGGCGCGCTTGATATGGATTTCTCCCCCCATGGTGTGAACATCCGCCCCTTCAGGAGCGTCATCCACATTGATTGACCCTCCCATGGTAGAAATATCAACCAGACCACCGGTCATTTTGCCTCCGGAGCCTTCCACATTTTTCCGGATGACTTCGCCACCCATGGAGCTGCCTTTCACACCACCTGATACATTTTCCATGTGGACTCGCCCGCCCATGGTACTGACACTGCCTTCCAGAGTGGAATTTTTAAGTGAAATGGAGCCTCCCATAGTGGTCATGGAGATTTGACCTTTCAGGTTATTTAAGACCATAGAACCGCCATTTGTACGACCCTTGATCGTCCCCTCCAGGTCAGAAATTTTAAAGTCTCCACTCATGGAAAGAAGATCCAAATTGAATTTCCTGGGCAAGCTGATGTAGTATGTTAGATGTTTTCCTGAAAAGGATTCAAGAATGGCACCTCTCCCACTTTTTGAGAATTCTATTTCAAGCTTATTTTTATTGTTCCATTCGCTTGCTTTCGCTGTAACCGAAATATTCATCTCACCCCAGGTCGAAATATTCAGATCGCCACCTGTTTCCAGATCGATCTTTAACACGCCACCTGATTTGACTTTCAATGATTTTTCAAATACTACTTTGTCTCCTGCAAATGCAAATGTCATCAATAGAATGAGTAGCATGCTGATATGTTTTTTCATGATTCGTTTCACCTTTCTTCATGTTTCTGTTATTCTTCTGCGGCTTTCATCACCGCCGTAAAGACTTAGCCCTAACGATGCCTGCTCTTGCTTGACTGGGGTGAACATAAATTATGAAGGGATGCTATTCGACCGATATTGAGATTTGCTACTTCATAATCCGTACGAAATCACAATCGCATACCTCATACATGCGTTGCGTTGAAGCTGAATCAGGAATGGATTTTTCGATATTGGGATGGGGTCATGCCTGTTGCTTTTTTAAAGGCTGAATTGAATACTGATTTAGTGAAGAAGCCAGTAGCTAGTAAGATTTCCAGAATCGTACGATCTGAGGCGCTTGGATCAGTCAGGAGGTCTTTGGCTGCCTCAATTCGGTAGCCATTGATGAAGTCGTTATAACTTTTCCCATAGTTTTCATTCAAAATTCGGGACAAATAATTGTAATGGATTTTGAGGTGCTTGGCTAGTTTCTGTAAAGTTAAATTGGCATCCAGATAAATGTGTTCCTCAGTAATAAGCTTGTTTAGGCGGGCGCTCACGGCTTCACTGGTTTCTGGTTTAAGAGCTGAGGTACTGTACTTTTTTGCTGCCTTCGCTGGTGTGGTCTTGTACTTCCAGAAACCCACCGCTAAAACAAAAAGTACAAGTATAATGATCGTCAAACGCCCTGGCCATTGCCCGGTTTCTGTAATCTGAAATTCTTGCCGAACCTCATCGACTGTCCATTCTCCACCCTGGAACCGTGCTTGTACCCGGAATGTGTATTGCCCAGGGGGAAGATTGACGTAAAGACCTGCGGCTTCCTTCTGCGATATCGCCAAATTCCAGGATTCATCAAAGCCATCAAGCATATATCTAAATTGCATCTTTTCAGGCGTTCTGAATGCAATTCCTGAGAACCTGACTTCCAGGAACTGGATATCTGAGAATCGTTTCTTCATTATGCTGTTGACCTCAACAGATTTTCCATCAACGAGTACTTCCTGAATTATGGGTATTGGTGTTAGTTCACGCTTAGCCAATGCGGATGGATCAACACGCACAATTCCACGCATTGTTGGATAATAGAACACTCCACCCTCGCCAATAGCCAGAGCACCTCCACCTGATGAATTACATTCTGGGCTGCGCATTCCAGAGGATTCTCCATAGCCTTCCCAGAGTGTAGCTTGTCGGGCTCTATTTCCAAAAATTAGAGAATCAACTTCTGATGTAACCCCGCGATACCCAGACAACCATATCCTTTTATCAGACTGTTTGTGAATACTAAATACATATGGCTCCACATGTCCTGCTCTTGTGTCAGGCCATAGAGGAAATTCGGTATCATTTTCCCAAAGAGCCACACCTTTGCCCGCAGTACCTATCCATAAACCGTAATCCTTATCTGAGTAGATATAAAGAATATCGACATCCACATTATCTACGGAAAGTTTCATCTTGATTAAATGAGACCCCTCCATTCTGAACAGACCTTTTTCTGTGGCAACTCTGAGAGTGCCATCAGGAAGTATCGTAAGCATGCGAATCTTTGCTGAAGCTGGCTCTGAGAATTTGTGGAGCTGCAAAATTTCATACTCTTGATCCAGATTGAATAGTTGCTTTTCAGTCGCCACGATGATGCTGTGTCCTTCTGACGCAACCATGGAGACTATGGGCTCTTGGAGCATCTTTTGGTCGATGATATTCCAGTCCCCATGCTGCTCTTGTTTAAGAAGATACAGCGTGTGTTCTGTTCCTGCTAGGAGGACACCCTTTTCCGGGGATAACAGGGACAAAACGGCACCAGCGAGCCTGAATCTTTCAACCACCAAGTCGTCTATCAGTCGGAGCAAGTCGCCGCTATTACTCCCGGCCCAAAGCTGACCAGCAGCATCGACACAAACCGTCCTCACATGGAGATCTCTTAGTCCAGCCTGTTCATCAAGTGTGAATATTCCAGTGCGCTCCAAGCGGGTTAAACCGGATTGATCGCTGGCAATCCAGAGTGCGTCATCATGATCTATGAGAAGTGCTTGTATCATTCCAATTTGAAGATGTTCTACCCGGACAGCATGTTCTGCATTTGGCGTCCAGCTATATAGCCCTGAAGCAAGTGTTCCTATCCAGAGATTCCCCTGGGCATCTTGCACAAGACTGGTAATGATTGGGGAATATCGCAGGTCAGATTTCAGGGTAATTAAAACAGAAGAATCAGATTCAATATCAATGATTTGTAAGCCTTTTGACGTACCAATGGCATAACTCCCATCATTCAGGACAGAGACTGCGGAAATGGGGTGAGGAATATGTGAGTTGATGCTGGTTGAAGTCCAGCGCTTGTTTTGATTTGATTGTTTAATTAACCCGCCACGTGTAAAAACAGTCAGTAGCCTCCCTGAGTCCTGCGCTATGAGGTTGATTACCGAACGAGGTGTTGTATCCGTTTCTGATACATCGAAGCGTATGGAATCACTGACAAGTCTGGCAATACCGCGATCAGTCCCGACCCAAATTGAGCCTTGGTCATCCCGTGCGAAGTGTTTGATTGGCGCCTCGGAACCGCCCAGGTGATGCCAGGAGCCATCGGCTTCAAGTCGAGCTCCACTGCCCGAACCCAGACCTACCCAGAGTACACCGGTATCATCTACCCATAATGCACTAATACGCGGGTCATCCAGTGCTGAAATATTCCAGGGTCCATAGAGATCGAAACGACTCCCATCAAACCGGATAAGTCCCTCCGGTGTTCCTAACCAGAGGTAGCCATCTGCTGTCTGGGCAAGCGCTGTCACTGAGTTCTGTGGTAATCCTTCTGTGACGCCCCACTGATTTTGGACCAAATACTTGGAGGGATCATGATCCCGAGCA
>Ga0307989_1000772_pt1 | contig 18966 bp, 11 predicted proteins | sample EllFjometagen185_FD_203164 | JGI IMG/M metagenome (GOLD analysis project Ga0307989, IMG submission 203164) | Marine microbial communities from Ellis Fjord, Antarctic Ocean - #185 | ecosystem: Environmental > Aquatic > Marine > Unclassified | place: Southern Ocean | collected 2014-10-08
TGAAAGAATTAGTTCGCATTCATCGAGGAAGCAGAAGAGCGAGAAAAGATAAAATTATTGATGAAATTTTAGGAAAATAGCCTCACAAATTTTCCATTACGCCTAAATTTTCAAAGTCTCAAGTCTCATAATTTTCAAATAAGCTCTAATTTTCAAGTGTGCGTGCATATGAGTAATTAAATATTTTTCATCTTTAGTTTGTGACCGTTTTGATTTACTTGAGTCTTGAAATTTATTTGTAAAATTGAGCCTTTGTAAATTTGAAAATTAATTTCCTATATTGTTGGCACAAAGCTGATGTTAGCTATAAATCAAACCTTATAAACCCGTCCGCAGGGCATTCATGTTAGATTTTTTATCCAAATTTTCGAAGTCTTCTCACAAATCGCTTTTCGAAGAGTCGATTGCGGGTGCTTTTGTTGAGCTTGAATTAGACACTGAAACTAAGAAAAACCTTAAAAAAAGGTTACTTAATCATATTTCCGCTGACACCAAAGAAGCTCAGTTGGCTGAGGGTCTTGATAAAAAACTTCATAACAAGGAGGCTCGTAACTCTGCCGGAGTTCTTGATTTCCTTGCTTCGATTGCAGAAGCTTTTCTTAATTTGCCGAAAGTGCTCCCAGAAGTTCTGTGGCGAGAGAGGACGAGAGAGAATTTTGAAGCTAGTCCTGTTCCTAAGATTTTCACAGTTTTTCGGCAGGCCGTTGCCTTTGTGATGCTTTTTGTTGTTGTCGGTGGAGTTTTTCTGACATCTTTTATTTCTCAGACCCACATTGTTGTCGCACAGCTTCTCGTCGAATCAGGTGTCGTCAAAATCAAAGAGGCGGATGCTTCATTTTTTGTCGTTGTTGATGCTGCTGCGACGGTTCGACTTGGTGATACGATTCGTGTGGAAAGTAATTCCACTGCCGGTCTTACTTTTTTCGATGCGAGCAAAATGCACCTCACTGAATCAACCGAAGTCGCGATTACAGAATTTAAACCGGACTATGTTTCTCGTGAAAAAGGTGATGTGACTGTGGCTGTTCTGACTGGTTCGGTCGAGGCTGAGGTTGCGAAGGAGGGTTCTTCGTCGTTCGGAGTGAAGACTTCGACTGGTAGTGTCGAAGCTCAAAATGCTAAGTTTTCCGTAGCGGTGAATCCTGAGACGGGGAGCACCAAAATTCAAACTTCAAAAGATGTGGTTGCGGTGAAATCTGTGCATGATTCAGAATCTGTGGCGCTCATCGCTGGTGAGGCTGTGGTTTTTACCGATGGCTCAGAAGCGCTTATTTCCAAGACGGCTTCTGAAATTATGGAAATTCCGTTGATTGACGAGATTATTGCTGATACTGAGCTCATCAAGATTCGTAGTTTTGATGCTTTGATTTCCGCACAAAAAAATGAGACGGAGATTGCTCGAAAAATTCTCATGGCTGTGAATGATCAAGTCAAGTTATTGGCTTTCAGATTTGGTCTCCCAGAGGTCGAGAATAATCAACTAAGTTCTCTCGAAATATTTATTCGCAAAAATTATTTGTTTGATCCAAGTCGTGAGATTGCTCTCGCAAACCTAAATCAAACTGCGACAGTGGGGGAGGTTCTGAACTATTATTTCGTTGCTCCACAGTTTCTGCGTGGCGTTCCTGAGCTCGAAGTTCTCGCTGGTGGTGATTACATTCCTCATGGAAGGTTGCGTAATCTTTTCGCAATTTTGAAGGCAAAACAACTTGCTCATGTCGAAATTCACCCAAGAGTCGATGAGCTTGTGGCTGATGTTACGATTGAGCTTGTTGCGAATATTCTTGGCGGAGATGTTCGACTTGTCGATGTTTTACGATGGATGGATGGTCAGCCGATTTTCCTTCCTGTTCTTGAGAAAATTGAACCGATGGTTCCAAGTCAAAATAGCACAATCATAGAGGCGGAAATTCAGAAAATGCGAGAGGCTATTCGGAGGTATGTGGGAGAGTGATTAATTTTTAAATTTTGTAATTTTTAATTTTATAAATAAATCTTAATTTTTAAGCTCAAAAGTTTTATATTTAAGCGGATTTTAAAAATTAGAGTTTAGGGTTTATTTAAAAGCTTGTTCTCGAGAAGTCGAGAATTACAAAATTAGAAAATTAAAAATTACAAGTTCCCTAAGGATAAACCTCTCTATTCCCCGAGGCTCTTCCTCTGTTGTTTTTATTGAGCGCGAAGAGGTCTTCTTTTCTTTCGATTGTTTTACCACTTCTTTGCACCTCTTCGATTTCTGTGGAAGTGAGTCTTTGGTTGCGATCTTGGAGACGGTTGTAACCAGCCATGATTTCTCGAACTTCAGCAGTATGACCCCATTGTCCGAGAGCACTATCGAGGAATTCTCTAAGTGTGCCGGCGTGTGCTTTTGAATCTTCATGAGCAGCTCCTTCTTCAGTCGTTTCTCGTTTGTAAATTTTATAAAGCGGTTGTTCTTCTAGGATTTTACGGTCTTCACGATAGAGCCACATGTTTTTGAGGATTCTCACGAGAATTTCTTTTCCGCGTTCCATTCTCATCTCGCCCATGCCTTCTTTTTGATGACTAGGGATTGGGGTTTTCTCTCTGTCAATTGTTCCATCGTCTTTCAGGAATTTTCCTTCAGCATCCACTTCTTTGCCACTGAAGCTATCGAAATAACGCTCTTTTCCTTCATTCATCATACTTTTTCCATCGATGAAGTCCTCTACGCCGGCTTTGATCATCGAGGTAATTTCTCGTAGTTCACCAGTAGCACTACCTGTATCGCGGCGACGTTTTGTGGCTTGGTCGTAGACATCGATGGTTGATGCCTTCATCACGGAGCCAGCGAGTTTATCACCAACCTTGTTTCTTACTTGTTCGATGCTCGTTACACGAGTTCCAGAATGAACTTTGAAATTACTGTCGGTAGCCATATGGATGGTCTTTTCGGAAAGACTTCCGTCTGATTTTTTTATTTTGGCGATTGAATTTCGACCATTGAAAAAATTAATAATTTGTGTCGCTCCAAGCTTGGTGATCGTTTTTTTATCTTCGTCCACCCAGCCCCAATATTCAAAATGGGATATTTTGTGTCCGGTGACGGGATCATCTTTTTTTCTTGCTCCTACTACTTCTTGGAAAGTCGCAAAAGGGCGAAAGGCTTGCTCATTGCTTTTCCCAATTTTCATCATTAGCTCGCGGCTTAGATTTCCACGAAAGAAGCCGTCGGTAATGAGTAGTCCGATGAGACCTATATCTGCACTACGAGTAAAGGTTTCCTTTATCCCATTTACTCTAACGATTGCTTCAGCAAGTTCACCATTGTCTGAGAAAGTATTTGCACGATCAACCATTTCTTCCAACATGCCTGAAATTGTACCCTCACCTTCTAGTCCTACTCGATTTAACTCGTTGGCAAACATTTTGGTTTCTGCTCGAGTTGAGCCAGCTTCATTGGAGCTAGCATAGCTTTTTCCACTGCCTTCTGCTTTGGAGAATCCAGCATTGTGCATTTCTAAAAGCTCGCGACCGTAACCGATTTCTCCGATAAATCCAGTGCCATGCCCATGCCCATCAATAGCGTCTTTAAAAGCCTCACGCATTGGAGTGTGATCGATTTTTTCATCAGCAAGTCGCCATTCTTCCTCACTAAACTTTCCTTTTCCACAAACAATATCGATGAGTTTTTTATTACTCATCCTTAGGTTCCCACGATCAGCCAATGATTCTAAAATAGCACGACTACGATCTTTGGCTGGTAGCTCCGAGAGCTCTGCAAGAAGTTCTTTGTCAGTAAAGTTTTTGTAGGTTTTTTTTAGCTCATCGGCACGACCACGTTCGGCGGAGAGATCTGTATGTTTGATTCTACGCACGACTTCTTTTTTCCAAAACATCACATTTTCTGCGAGTGGTGCACGTTTATCTTCACTCGAGGATTCCCAGTGTTTGGTCCATGCCTCTTTGATTAGTCCGAAACTTTTGGCGATGTCTTCGAAACTGTACCATGTGATTTTGCCGTTTGCTGTCATTGTATTGACAAATTTTTTGCCAAACCGATGGAAGATATTTGTGGCTTCATGTTCACCGAGCGCTTCGTGCTCATCGGCTTTTTTAGAGGCTGGGATTTCCACAACGTCTTTTTCGATTTCAGTAGTTGCTTCTTCTTTTTTTGTTCTGATGTCTTCAAATGCTTGTTTCATTTCCCCGAGCTCCTCTTCATTACTTTCCAAAAAAGCACTGACTAATTTCAAGTCACCATCAGTTGGATTTTTTTTCGCAAGTGTTTTACGAAGATGTTTGATGTCGTTATTTTTGAAGCTTTCAAAATTATCCCAATTATCGACTAATTGTTTGATTTTAGGAGAATTTTTGGCGTTGTCTTCTGCTTCAAATTTAATTTTACGAAGATTTTTTTCGTATTCATCCAGCCGCCATCTCAGTTTGTCCATGCTTTCCACTTTTTCATTTTTCCATTTTGAGAAGAGGGTCTCTACGTTACCAAGTGCATGATTTAGCAAGAAAAGTTTTTTGCCAGTTATTCCCACGAGAGTTTTATCTTCCGAATCAAGATTATTTTTAAAGCTCATGATTTCTTCGATTCTGAAGGCCATTTGCTTTTCGTCATCACCGGCACCTTGAGGTATTTCTTTCAAGCGCAGGGCATTCAAAAAATCTCGCTTATCGGTGTTCTCAGCGTCGAAAAGTGATTTCATTTTCTCGAAACATTCTTTGGCGAGTTTTTCTTCTTCGTGAATTTCGTCGAAAATTCTACGATGCTCTCTCGCATTAATGAGGCTTTTCACGCGTTTTTCGATTTCACGTGAATATCTTTCGATTTCCTTTTTCACGATGTTGTCTGGTTTGACTTCGGGTTTTATCCCGAGATCCATGATTTCATTGCGAATGTATTTTCGCAATTCTTCGAGACTTCCGACGTATTCTTTCTCGATCTGATTTTTGGCTTTATCGGCGATGCTATCTACGCCGCCTTCGTTTCTAGATTTTTCGATTAGCTCGACTGTCTTTTTTTCGTGCTGAACATTTTCTTTAACTTCTTCACCAGTTGTAGCTTTTTTATCAATCTTTTTTTGGGCATTGTTCAATCGATTTGCCCTATCGATGTCGTCGATGATTCCTTGTTTGACGGCTTTTTCTAGGTATTTTTCATATTCGTTTATTCCTTTACTCTCCCAATTCTGCCAATCCAAATTAGGATTTTGTGCATCGATGTCGCTGCTCGATTTATCTTTGTCCACAAAAATCAAGTTTCGTTCTCTCGCAGAAATTTTTCCAAAATCTCGAAATGTTTTGTGAATCAACAAAGTTTTAATTTAGGATTTACACTTTTGATTTTTCGTTTTTCCCTTAGTGCCTCAAGGCGGGTGCCCGTTACTCCGAGATATCTCGGAAGTTAACGGAATAAGATATCTCGGGAGTTAACAGAGGAAGATGTCTCGGGGATTAACTCAACTCGAGTAACTTTAGACTTTAGAATTTAGACTTTTTACTTTCTTACAAGTTGTTCAGTTGGCTTAAAATATCTGCTTCTGCGTTTTTTTCGCTTTTCTGATGGGCTGCTTCGTCTTCTTGGACTTTCTTTCTTTTTTCTTTTGCAGCATTGGGATCCCAGTTGGGCTGTTTTTCATTTAGTCTTGAAACTTCTTTGGCATATTTTGTGTCGAGTTCGGTGAGTTGATCTTTTTCGTTTTGCAGTATGTCTTGCAATTTCTTCACTTGATCTTCGCTCATGATGGGGAGGAGCTGAAACCAATATTTCCGCTCTTCGTCTTTCATGGACTCGGTTTTTAGGACGAGGTCGACTAGGGCAGGGTTTTCTTTGATGATTTCCTCGGAGATTTCGAATTTCTCGATATCTGCTTTGGTGATGGCGATTTGTTTGACGCCAGTTTTTGCGAATGGGATTCCGGCACTTTGTGTACTTTGTTCATCAGGCAGGGGAGCGAAGCCAGCATTCGTGGGATTTTGATCATCGCTGGGCGGATTTCCATTTGATTGAGCGTTTTGAGTTGGGTCAGGCATGGTGTTTGGGTTTTAGAATTTTTTATAAAAATCTTTTTTCAGTGTCGACGGATTCTTTCTCGAGCAAGTATTGCCAAACAGTTTTTGTACCATTAATGGCGTTGTCATATCCTTGCTCTTCGATATGTTTGATTAATTTTTTTAGTTTGTCAGGTGCGATTTCTTTTGCTTTTCCGAGTTCGGTGTAATAAGTGACTGAATCTTTACCGCTAGGGACACTCATTAATTCATTCATAGTGAAGCCTTGATTGTTTGAAGATTTTAAGCTGAGTGATTCTTTTTTCGTGAGTCCAAATTCCTGTTTTTGTAATCCGTTTAAAATCCATAATTGAACTTTGGTTTCCCAGCCATCTACTTTTTTAGCTAGATTATCTGTGGTTTCAAATCCAACTGATCGTAAGGCATCAGCAGTTCTATCAAAAATTCCGCTTGCTGCTATTTCTTTTCCAAACTCACCCATTTTACTTTTCGCCCAATTAAAAAATTGACCGACTGGGGCAAAGATTGCCTTAAGGAAATCCCCGACTGCTTTAAGTGTTTCAGAAAAGCCTTTTGCCTGCGAGACACCGCTGAAAGACTCTAAGACTCTATCCTTCCATTTTTCAAAGTCCGGCATTTGTTCGTGTTCAGCCTTTTGTGCTTTTTCTGCACGTTCCTTGTTTTGTTTTGAGATGCTTTCTCGTTGTTTCAAAATTTCAGATTTTTCTGTGTGGTCAGTGCTTTCATGAAGATAGAGTTCGCTCTCAGCCTGCATAATTTCATGAAAAGCGTTTATCTCTCCTGAAATTTCAGTTTCACTTTTCAGGCTATAAACAAGAATGGCTTTTGTGTTTAATTTGCTTCCCTGTAAGAATTTTGGTGCTTTTGGAAAAGTTCCTAGTTCGGCAAAAGCTTTTTCGGGTGTACTGATGTCAATTTTTTTCCAAGCATTATTCTTTTTTCTGTAAAAAGTTCCAGGTCTGACCATGCTGGCGATTAAATCAATTTTTGTTCCGGCTGCCTGTAGTTTTTCTTTTATAACTTCTCCTTTCATTCCGGTGCTCGCCAAAGATTTCAACAAGCCTTTACTTTCTTTTTCATAAATTGGAGAGAGGAAAGTTGGCAAAATTTTGTTTAATTCATCTTCATCCAGTCCGAGCTTTGTTTTAGCTTTGTAAATTAAAGCATTGACGGTCTCAGAATTAATCTTCAGTAGTTTTTGTAATTCTGGATTAATCTTGTCTGTCCAAGTGTATTCTTGATTGTTGAGATTACTGAGCTGAGTTTCTGCTTGCTTTTTAATTAAATTAATTTTTTCTTTATCTCTTAGTGTGCCTGCCTCATGAGTGACCTGTGGCTTATTCACAGTAATCACACTACCTTCTCCTTTCCTCTCAATAAACTCAGCGATCTTTTTAGCTTCCTCTTTCGTGACCATGAGATCAGGCTGTAAAAATATTTCTTGACCAGATCGATTCTCCACATCCTTAAAAAAATCTTCACCATCCGTGTCGTCGTGAGCAGATTTAATCAAAGCCAAAACGTCTTTTTCTAGCTTTTCACGCTTTTCAGCACTCATGTCGTGAGTATTTTCTTCCCAAGCGTGCTCGATGATGTTGCGCACAGAATTTTTGTCTCTTTGACTTGCTAACATATCCTGACCAGCATAATCGATCGCTGCTTTGTCCATTTTGTTTTCAAAAAGCTCATTCTCGATTTCTCGCAAAATGATTTTTGCTTTCTCTGAAATATTTTTAGTGCCGCGCATTTTTTCAGAAAATTCCCTGCGATCATCTCTGCCCCAGTGAATAATTTGATCTTTTTCTTTTTGGTATTTTTCCAGCTTATTTTGCGTTGCTTTATCTAATCCAGCATCTTGCACCTCTTTTGAACCAAGATTGATCTGGCTCGCGATTTCAGCGACGTGATTTAGCTTTTTCCACAAAAAACGATTCTCCAAAAAACCTGCTTGGTTTTTATTTTTGCGCGTGTGTTTTATTAGTAAATTCAAGGACTAAATTTGTTTTAAATCCAGTTATTTTAGCAAAAATCGCTTGAAAAAGCAATCTTTTTGACTTAGAATTTCTTTCGAAATAAGAATTATTCCATGACCACTGTCACCATTAAGCTTCCCGACAGACAGGCAAAATTACTCAAGCAAGTTGACCTCAATGAACTTTTTCAGCAATTTGTTGCTGATTTTTTGGAAAACAGAGAAAACATAAAGTTAAGTAAAGAAATTTCAAATAGTAAAAAAATAACTAGATTAAGCAAAAATTTAGAAAGATGTTTATGAATATTCGCTTTACTAAATATTTTCAAAAACAAGTCAAAAAAATAGCAAAAAGCTTTCCTAGTGTTGAAAGCGACTTAGAAGATGGGTTTTGTGGTTTTTTTGAGGATCATTCTGTGGTGAATTTAGGAAAAAATATTTTTAAATTAAGAGTTAGAAACTCGGATTTGCATTGCGGAAAATCTGGTGGATATCGTTTGATTGTCTATTTTTCGAGCAAAAAGAAAGTTTTGTTGCCTTTGCTTCTTTTTTCCAAAAGAAAGAAACAAAATGTTTCATTTGATTTAATTGAAAAATCTTTGGAAATGGTCATTGCAGAGATTGAGGCTAATAAAACCCATGAATAAAAAACAAGCCCAAGATCGCATTCTCAAGCTAAAAAAATGGCTTTCGGAGTGGAATCAGCAGTATTTTTCGGCAGACGGAGAAACCGAAGTTTCCGAAGGCGCGCGAGATCAGCTTAAACGTGAGTTGGAGGAGCTGGAAACAGAGTTTCCAGAGTTTGTCACATTTGATTCTCCCACCCAAAGAGTCGGAGCTCCGCTGAGCGGCAAGTTGCCGAAAGTTACTCACAAAACACGCAAAATGAGCTTGGGTGATGTTTTTTCTCTGGCAGAGTTGCAGGAGTGGGAAGAAAGAATCCGCAAATTTATTCCTCTCGAAAAACCCGAGTATTTTTGCGAGCTCAAAATTGATGGTTTGAATGTCGCGGTTTGGTACGAGCACGGTGAGTTCGTTCGCGCGCTCACGCGAGGTGATGGCATGATCGGCGAAGACGTCACGCACACGATTCGAACGATTGCGAATTTGCCGATGAAATTACCACTTGCGATTGATCTCGAAGTTTCGGGTGAGGTTTTTATTGGAAAAAAAGATTTTGAAAAAATTAATTCTGAGATTCGTGCAAAAAACCTTGAGCTAAAAAAAGCTGATAAAAAAGAGCTTTCCGCGTTTGCGAATCCGCGCAATGCGGCGGCTGGTTCAGTCCGTCAGCTCGATCCGAAGATTCCCGCAAGTCGTAATTTGCAAATCTTTTTTTACACACTTGGCGATAATTCAATCGAAAATCCACCTGAGAAGCAGTCCGAAGTTTTGGAGTTTTTCGCACAAATGGGACTGCCGATTTCGAAATTTAACGCGGCTGTTCAGGAAATTTCTGCTGTTGAAAAACTTTTCAAAAAGTGGGGGAGTGCGCGTGAAGAATTTTCTTTCGATATTGACGGTGTCGTTGTGAAAGTTAATTCTCTCCTGCAGCAAGCCAAGATGGGTTTCACAGCCAAATCTCCGCGAGGCTTGATTGCTTTCAAGTTTCCAGCCGAGCAAGTTTCCACAGTCGTGGAAAGTCTCGAGATCCAAGTCGGTCGGACTGGCGCGCTCACGCCGGTTGCGATTCTCCGACCGGTGGCTGTCGCTGGTTCGATCGTCGGGCGCGCGACGCTGCACAATTTCGACGAGATCGAAAAAAAGGATGTGCGGGTTGGCGATACTGTCGTGATTCAAAAAGCAGGAGACATCATTCCAGAGGTTGTTTCTGTGATTCTAGATTTGCGACCAAACGATTCTCAGCAAATTTCACGTCCGAAAAAATGTCCAGTTTGTAATTCGCCTGTTGAAAAAACAGAGGGTGAAGTTGCGTTGCGTTGCTCCAATTCGTCCTGCGGTGCGATTCATTTCGAGCAGTTTCAACACTTCGTCTCGAAGTCGGCACTCAATATTGACGGACTTGGCGAAAAGGTTGTCGCTGAATTACTCGACAAAAATTTGATTGAAGATGTGGCGGATTTATTTTTACTGCAAAAAGACGAGTTGCTCCCACTTCCTCTTTTTCAGGAAAAACGCGCCGACAATCTGATTTCCTCTCTCCAAAAAGCTAAAAAGTGTCGCTTGGAAAAATTACTTTTTGGTTTCGGAATTCGTTTTGTTGGGGAGGTGGCTGCAGCGGCAGTTGCAGAAGAATTTAAAAATAGGTTTCAAAATAAGTCGTTAACACCCGAGATATTAACGCTCATAGATTTTACGAGCTGGGCGAAATCAAAAACTTTGGAAGCATGGGGGGAGATTGACGGGGTGGGTGAGAAGGTGGCGGAAAGTTTGGTGGCGTGGTTTGCTGATGCTGGGAATTTAAATCTGCTGGAAAAACTGGAGTCGGCTGGTGTTGAGATTCTTCAGGAGGAAAAAGTTCTGCAAAAATTAAGTGGCAAAACTTTCGTGGTGACTGGCACGCTCGAAAATTTTTCGCGAGTCGGTGCGAAGGACGCGATCAAAAAGCTTGGTGGAAAAGTTTCTTCTTCAATTTCTGCGAAAACAGATTTTCTGGTGGCGGGTGAGAGTGCGGGTTCGAAGCTGAAGAAGGCGGGGGAGTTGGATGTTAAAATTTTGAGTGAAGCAAATCTTGAAAAAATGCTGGAATAATTTTGTAATTTTTGAAATAAATCCAAAATCTAAATTTCTAAAAGTTTCCGACTTCTTCGCGCATTGTGATTCACGAATACCTTGGGTGGAGAATAGAAGTTAAATAATAATATGATGCAAAAAATTAGACAGAACGACTCAAAACGGTTTGATCAATGGAATAATAAAAAGAAACTTATTGACAGTGAGCAAAATCCTAAGATAGTGAAAGAGCGAGATATTTTATTTTTAAGTGTTGGTGAAAATGTAGGTTTTGAGCAAAACGGTAAAGGCAAAGATTTTCTTCGTCCCGTTTTGGTTTACAAAAAGTTTTCTTCGAGTGTGTTTTTGGGTGTTCCTCTTACTAAAACGCAAAAAGATGAAAAATTTTATTTTTCATTCCCTTTTAAAGGGAAAATAAGTACAGCGATTCTCTCTCAGATAAGGTTATTTGACACCAAGAGAGTTAAATATTTTCGCGGTAGATTAGGGCGAGGAGCTTTTGGCGAGCTAAAAAAGAAACTCATTGAATTGCTTCAATGAGTCTTTAATTTTTACTCTCTCCCGAAAGAGAGAGGGAGGACGGTTGTCCATTTGTGAGTTCATTTTAGCTAATTTTTTTAAAAAAAACAATTACCCAGACCTGAAAAATGCAAATTCAGCCTCGCATCGCGATCGTCCACGAATACCTCACTCGAATGGGGGGTGCCGAGAAAACAGCGAAAGTGATTGCTGATCTTTTTCCTGATGCGCCTGTTTTCACGCTTCTTTACGATCAGGAAAAGTGTGGCGCTGATTTTCCCGCTGCGCGTGTCAGGACTTCGCCACTTCAAAAATTTCCCAAATTTCTCCGCCGCCGACCAAAATTTCTTCTCCCATTTTTTCGCACAGCCATCGAGAGTTTCGATTTTTCTGATTTTGATCTTGTGATTTCTTCGAGCTCGGCATTTGCGCATGGCATTGTCTTACCCCTTGAAACAAAGCATATCTGCTACTGCCATTCGCCGGCACGTTTTTTGTGGGATTATTCCCACGAATATCTCCGTGAGAACAAGATGACTGGTCTCAAGAAATTATTTATTGGTTCAATGCTCAAAGACTTGCGAATTTGGAGTCGTCTTTCGGCGCATCGCGTTGATCAGTTTCTCGCGAATTCCGTGACTGTTCAAAAAAGAATTCAAAAATATTTTCGTCGTGAATCTGAAGTTGTCCATCCGCCGGTGGAGGTTTCCAAAATTAAAATGAGTGGTCATCACGAAAATTATTTCCTCATTGTTTCACAGCTAACGCAGTATAAGCGCATTGATCTCGCGATTTCTGTTTTCAATAAATTACGCCGTCGGCTTGTGATCGTGGGTGATGGTCCGCAACGTAGTTTTTTGCAATCGATTGCTGGCAAGACGATCGAGTTTCACGGGCGGAAATCTGATGCTGAAGTTGCTGAGTTATTGAAAAATTGTCGTGGTTTTGTTTTTCCGGGTGAGGATGATTTCGGGATTGCTCCAGTCGAGGCGATGGCGGCTGGCAAGCCGGTCTTGGCTTTTGCTCGCGGGGGAGCGACGGAAACGGTGATTCACAAAAAAACGGGCATTCTTTTTGATGAGCAAAGTCCGGAGAGTTTGGAAAATGCTTTGGCGGAATTATTTGCGAATGAGCGAAAATTTCAACCAGCGAAAATTCGGAGTCATGCGAAGAAGTTTGCGAGAGCGGAGTTTGAGCGAAAGATTTCTGAGATTGTTAGTTCGTTTTCATTCTAAAAAGCAAAAAGGTAAAATTGTTCGCAGTGATCAACAAAATTAAAAAACTTCACGTGCAGAGGCAGGAAAAATTGAACGAAAGAAGGGTTGCGGAAAAGGTGGGGGCGACTGGTTTGAATGATTTTGTGCGCTATTTGCGATCGCCTTGGCGGATTGTTCTTAGTAATTTTTTTGCTGGGATTTTTCGGGGGCTTGGTTTTGTGATTGGGGCTACTGTTGTTTTGGCGGTTTCTGTTTATATTTTGGTTCAGATCCTCGGTAATCTTCCGTGGGTCGGGGAGTATTTTGCGAAGATTGGCGAGTTCGTGAAGGATATTCAGGAAGGGGCGGAGAGTTTGAAAAATGTTGGGGGATGAGGTTTATTAAAATGATCCAAAAATAATTAAATATTTTATGACAATAAGAATAATCATTGCTCTTGTTTTAACCCTGAGCACTACGGCAATCACTATTGCTGATTTTCGTGATGCCGAAAAATCACATGCTAATTATGATGCGATTAATTATCTCCAGTCTAAAAAAATTGTCAATGGCTACAAAGACGGTAACTTTAGACCAGAAAACAAAATTAATCGTGCTGAATTGGTCAAGATTGTCGTTGAAGCTACTGTTCCAGCTTCAGATATTTATGGATCATATTGCTTTAGCGACATAAAGGGTGAGGCTGCATCAGCTTCTGATTATCGATGGTTTGCGAAATATGTTTGCACTGCGAAGAGAAAAAATATTGTTTCAGGTTATGCTGATGGATATTTCAGACCAGCAAACGATATTAGTTTTGTCGAAGCAGCTAAAATAATATTAACTGGATTTGGATATTCTTTTGAGCTTGAAGATACTTGGTATGAGCCTTTTGTTAAAAAATTATCTGAAAAAAAATCAATTCCAGTTACAATTCAAAATCTAAATAAGAAGATTAATAGAGGTGAAATGGCTGAATTAATTTGGCGAATGAAAGAGAATATTCAAGATAAAGATTCTGTGACTTACCACAACAAAAAGCTGAGCACGTTTATTCAGAACAATTCTACGAAAATCAAAAGAGTCCAAAACAGTAGCATTGAAAACAATGATTTAGTTTTGTCAGATATTGGAAGCTTTAAGTTTGAAGGTTCCGATATTCGTGAAAAACCTAAATGTGAGTTTCAGGAAGGAAGCTGTACGGTGCAGACAGCAAATTATGGGTTTACAACAGACAACAAAAAAGAAATAAAAGTAAGAATCGAAATAGAGCAAGTTGAAAACTTCAGCGAAGCAATGAAAAAAATTAAATTAGAAGCTGAAAAAGATAATCTTGTGATTTACAGGACAAAGTGGAATAACAATAATTATTACTTTATACCTTTTTGGGGTTTATTTTGGCACAGCAATGATAAAATCATATTTTTAGGGGTAGAACGTAGTGATGTCGCGATTACTAATTACAATCTAGACTTAATCCAGCCAATTCTAGAAGTTTACTTGACGAATCATCCTTCAGAATCTGAATTTGACTCAAGTGTCCAAGAATTAAATAATGATCCTAATTTGTTTGATGATTTTATCTATGAAGACATCGGAAATTTTTCTTTTGCTGGGACAAAGCACAGCAGTAAAAATTATTTTTGCGAAAGATTTTCTATGCATGATGATTGTGAAGAAGATAATGTTATCTACAGTGATGAGAACGGAAGTACTGTGAGTGTTTCAGTCGCCCATAACGACAAAGGGTTTTCAGATGATTTTTTGATGGAGTCAATTTATCTATTATTTGATCGTGAAGAGTCTGAACTTAAATGGTTCAACAATGAATATGCATATATTCTTCACGAAGAAACAACGATACTTTTTATATGTTGGCACAGTAAAAATAATTTAATATTATTTAATATTCACGATAGTGTTGGCGAAGAAGCTTTCAGTTTAGATTTTTTTCAGCCACTTATAGATGCATACCTGCTGAAACATCCTTCTGATTTGAATTTTAATTCCGAAGTGGGAGAAAAAGATAAGCCTTTTATCGAGAAAGATATTGCTAATTTTAAAGATTTTAAATTTGAGGAATTTCAGGAAGAAGAAGAGGGCGGTTTTTGTGAAAAAGAAGATAAATGCCATCTTTGGGCTGCGTCTTATCAGCTTGATGGCGATATTTATACTCCAGTTGTTCTTCTTGGGAGGGAAAAAAGTGCGCTAAAAGCAGAAAAAAACTTTAGTTCAGATGAAATTTTAGAAATCATCGAGCAAAAAATATTTAATCTAAATAAGATAAAAGAAGCAGCTTTAGGGAATGATTTTTTGGAGGAGGAATTTGAGAAATATGAAAAAGGTTTGGAAATACAAGAAAAAGAATTATTTGGAAATAAATATTATTTTGCTATAAATAAAGCCAGAAAAGAGTTATTTTCTGTCTGGTTTCATAAAAATAAAATGATTTTTGTTAGGATGGATGATCTTGTCTTTATGGTTTTAAATCTTTACAAGGAGCAAAATCCTGATATAAATATTACGATCAATGAATTTAAAAAATTAACCGATCGAGAAATTCTTAACTTGTCGCCAGAATTATATGGTCAATTAACTATTCAAGAAGATTTTTACAGTTTAGATTTCAGTAGCTTGAATGACTTATTTGTACCTCTTTTAAGGGCTTATTTCGAGAAGTATCCTTCAGATTTGAATTTCTAAAGTAAAAGTAAGATAAAGAAGTTTCTGTAAAACACAGGATCATGTTGCTTTGTGAAGGATATTCAGGAGGGAGCGGAGAGTTTGAAAAATGTTGGGGGATGAGTTTGGATTTTGGAAATTAGACTTTGGATTTTGGATTGCTTCGTTTTTCCGCATGCTAAAATTCTGCACCCAAATGGTTCTCAGTTCGTGGTTCTTGGTTCTCGCTGAAAAAGTTCTTTCGGTTTAATTCTGATTCCTGTGATTTGAGACGCCCCATCGGGGCGTCTCTACATTTCTACTTTCCACTTTCTAATAATGTTCGTCCACCTCCACACCCACACGCACTATTCCCTCCTCGATGGACTTGGCAAGCCAGAGGATTATCTCGCGCGCGCGAAGGAATTGCAGATGCCCGCACTCGCCATTACCGATCATGGCAACGCTTACGGACTGATCGATTTTTACAAAAAAGCCAAAGAGGTTGGTGTGCAGCCGATTCTTGGATTCGAGGCTTATGTCGCTCGTTTTGGTCGACAGCAAAAACGCGCCAATGTTGACGTCAAGCCTTGGCATCTCGTCTTACTCGCTCGCAATCTTGAAGGCTACCAGAATATTCTTCAGCTCGTTACCAAGGCGAATCTTGAAGGTTATTATTACAAACCGCGAATTGATTTCGACTTACTGGAGCAACATGGCAAAGGTCTGATCGGTTTGAGTGCTTGTCTGCAAGGGGAAATTCCTCAGAAGCTTCTTTCTGAAAACTACGAAGAGGCAGAGGAGGCTGTGCGTAGGTATCAGAAGCTTTTTGGTCAAGAAAATTTTTACCTCGAGGTTCAGCATCACGCCTCGATTCCAGAGCAAAAAATTGCGAACGAAAGGGTTTTTGAATTGGGAAAAAAAATGCAAGTTCCTTTGGTCGCGACGAATGATTGCCATTACGTGCGCAAGGAAGATACTGAGGCGCATGATGTTTTGCTTTGTGTTCAGACGAGTAGTCTCATCGGTGATCAAAATCGCATGAGCATGAGTAGCGATGATTTCTCGCTCAAGAGTGTCGAAGAGATGCAGGCAAGTTTTCCAGACACTCCAGAGGTGATTTCCAACACGCTTGAGGTTGCTGAGAAATGCAAAGTTGAGCTTCCGTTGGGCAAGAGACTCTTGCCAACCTACAGCACGCCTTTTCAGAAAGATCCCGAAGAATATTTCAAAGAGCTTTGTTACGAAGGGATCAATCATCGTTTTGGCATTCCGATTCCCGAGGAGTTTCAAAGAATTGACGGTGAGAAAGTGCAAAATTCAAAATTAAAAATTCAGAATATTTCTGACGAAGAGCAGGAAGAAATTATCAAACGTTTGGAGTACGAACTTTCCATCATTAATAAAATGGGTTTCGCGAGCTACTTTTTGATTGTTTGGGATTTTGTGAAATATGCGAAGGAAGCTGGGATTACCGTTGGTCCGGGTCGTGGTTCGGCTGCGGGGAGCATCATCGCTTACGCCCTCGGAATTACAGACATCAATCCACTGCGCTACGGTTTACTTTTCGAGCGCTTTCTCAATCCGGAGAGAGTCTCCATGCCAGATATTGACATTGATTTTGCGGATAATCGTCGCGATGAAGTTCTCGATTATGTCGCGGAAAAATATGGTCGCGATCATGTCGCGCGCATCATTACTTTCGGCACCTTGGCAGCCAAAGCGGCAGTGAAAGACGCGGGGAGAGTTTTTGGTGTCTCTTTCGCCGAGATGAATAATTTCAGCAAGTTTATTCCTTCGCGACCAGGTATTACGCTTGACGAAGCTTTGGAGATAGAGCCGCAGTTAAAAGAAGCGATTAAGAAAAAACCTTTTGACAAGATTTGGTCAATTGCCAAAAAGTTGGAAGGTGTGATTCGACAGGCTGGAGTTCATGCTTGCGCAGTTGTGATTGCCGACAAGCCTTTACCGACTTACACGCCTTTGCAGACTGCACCTGGTGATTCTGATGAGATCATCACTCAGTTTTCCATGCATCCGATTGACGACATCGGTTTGCTCAAAATGGATTTTCTTGGACTGCGCAATCTCACGATTATTCAAAAATGTCTCAACATTATTCGTCGCACTCACAAGACAGAGATCGATATTTCGCAGCTTCCGATGGATGACAAAAAAACTTTGGAGCTTTTTCAAAAAGCGGAAACGACTGGAGTTTTTCAGTTTGAATCAAATGGCATGAAGCGTTATTTGAAGGACTTGAAGCCAAATTGTTTTGAAGACATGATCGCCATGGTTGCGTTATTTCGTCCTGGTCCGATGGACAATATTCCAGCTTACATTCGAGGAAAAAATGATCCTGAATCAGTCAAGTATCCTTATCCAATTCTCGAAGAATTTCTCAAAGAGACTTACGGAGTCGCAGTTTATCAGGAGCAGATTCAGCAAATTGCTCAGGCTTTTGCTGGCTTCTCACTGGGTCAGGGTTATCTCATGATCAAAGCTGTGGCGAAAAAAATTCCCAAATTATTAAACAAGCAACGTGAATTATTCATCGATGGCGCGATAGAAAAGGGGCACAAAAAACACGAAGCCGAAAAATTATTTTCGATCATCGAACCTTTTGCTGGCTACGGTTTCAATAAATCTCACGCAGCTTGTTACGCTTTGATTGCTTACCAAACTGCTTATCTCAAGGCACATTATCCTTCTGAATTTCTCGCTGCTCTGCTCACTTCTGATCACGGCAATATGGATCGTTTGGCGATTGACATCGAAGAATCTGCTCAAATGCAGATTCAGGTTTTACCACCTTCCGTGAATGAATCTTTGGCGAACTTCACGGTGGTCAAAGGAGGGGATATTCGTTTTGGCTTGAAAGCTGTCAAGGGTATTGGGGAGGGTCCGATTGAGGCAATTATTCAAGCGCGAGGTCAGGGAGGTCATTTTGCAACGCTGGCTGATTTTGCTTCGCGGGTTGATCCTTCGGTCATCAATAAGCGCACACTTGAAGCGCTAGCTTTCTCAGGTGCTCTTGATGATCTGGGTGAGCGCAATGCCATTGCTGCTTCGGCGGCCTCTCTCTCAGATTTTGCCAAAGCGGTCAAAAATCAGGCTGACACGATTCAAGCGAGTCTTTTTGGAGATGATGAAAACGCGCCGAAGCCTGAATTTCAGCTGGAGAAGGTGGAGCCAGCTTCTCGTTCGCAGCGTTTGAAGTGGGAAAAAGAGCTGCTGGGAATGTACATTTCAGAACATCCACTGGCGGGTTTGAAAAAAGTTCTCGGAAAAAAGATCCATCTTGTTGAAAAATTAGACAAAAAAGATTTGGGCAAGCCTCACACGGTTGGTGGAATTGTGACAAATTTTCGCAAGCTTGTTACCAAAAAAAGCGGTCAGCAGATGGCTTTTCTGACACTCGAAGATCCGACGGGGATTGTTGAAATTTCCGTTTTCCCAAAGGTTTTTGCTCAGTTTGCTGATCAAATTGAAAAAGATGAGTTGCTGACAGTCACGGGCAGATTGGAATTTCGCAATGATATTTTTCAAGTTTCGGCGCACGAAATTAAAAAAATTGATTTGGAAGTGTTGCGAAAAAATGCAGAAAAGAATGGATTTCTAGATGACTCGAAAGGTAAGCCACAGCCGAAGATTCACGAGAGCGAAGAGGAGATTGAGATTATCAAGCCTCTTCAGATTAGGATTCCTAGCGATTTGGATGCGGAGGTTTTGCCGAAGCTCAAAAAAATTCTCGTTGCTGCGAGGAGTGAGGTTGGGGCGTTTGTGGAAATTTTGATTGAGCTTGCGCCGGATGTTTCTGAGGAGGGGGTGAAAAAAGCGAAGAAATTTAAGCGGGTGAAGGTGCCTTTTAAGGTTGGGATTGGGGGGGAGTTGGAGCGGGAGATTCGGGGTTTGGGGGTG
>Ga0307989_1000774_pt1 | contig 18918 bp, 19 predicted proteins | sample EllFjometagen185_FD_203164 | JGI IMG/M metagenome (GOLD analysis project Ga0307989, IMG submission 203164) | Marine microbial communities from Ellis Fjord, Antarctic Ocean - #185 | ecosystem: Environmental > Aquatic > Marine > Unclassified | place: Southern Ocean | collected 2014-10-08
ATCCCAAGTTTTTTTGTGGTCGATCCAACCCAGAGTTTGGCAAAGCTGTCGCCAAGTATCTGAATATTGAGTTAGGGAAAGTGACAATCAAGCCATTTAGTGATGGTGAGCTTTGGATTCGCTTCGATGAGAATATTCGTGGTGAAGATGTCTTTATTATACAGAGCACAAATCCACCAGATACGAATATGATTGAACTGTTGCTGATGTTGGACGCCGCCAAAAGAGCCTCGGCTCGAAGGGTTACAGCGGTGCTTCCATATTATGGATATGCTAGACAGGATCGTAAAGATCAACCTCGCGTTCCTATCAGCGCCAAGTTATTTGCAGATTTGATTCAGACCGCCGGAGCAGACCGAGTGGTTTCAATGGATCTTCACAGTAGCCAGATCCAGGGATATTTCAACATCCCCTTCGATCACCTCTACTCCAAGAGAGTATTGGTCGGGGCAATTAAAGCTCTTGGTCTTGATAATATGGTAGTTTTGGCACCTGATATTGGTTCTGTGCCCATGTCACGCTCTTACGCTAAGCTTTTAGATGCCAGTCTGGCGATTATTGATAAACGTCGACCCGCACATAATAAGGCAGAGGTGATGCACCTGATTGGTAAGGTCGGTGCGAAGAATGTGTTAATTATGGATGACATGATCGATACAGCAGGTACTCTGGTAGCAGCCGCTAAAAAAGCGCGAGCGATGGGTGCAATTTCGGTGAATGCTGCTGTTACTCATGGCGTACTTTCGGGTCCTGCCATCAAACGCTTAAGTAAGGCGCCTATTGATCGTATCCTGGTAACGGATACCATCAATATTGCTCCTAAAAAGCGCATGGATAAGCTGATATCTATTAGCGTCGCTCCAGTATTTGGAGAAGCTATACAGCGGATTCATAACGAAGAATCAATCAGTGTCTTATTTGATATATAGTATAAAGAGATAAAGGAAATAAAAATGGCTCAAGCAAAAACAAAAGAACGTTTCGAATTGCAGATTGAGCAAAGAAGTGTATTCGGTCGGAGAGCTGCAAGAGCACTCCGTAAGGATGGCTATGTCCCTGTGAATTTCTATTCCGGTGGCGAAGAAGCCCAGTCCTATGTGATGACCGCAACACATCTGCGCGATGCTATGCATTCAGGAGAACAAATTTTTAACATCACTATTGACGGCGAACCACGTCGAGCCATGGTGAAGGATGTCCAGTGGCATCCAGTAACTGACAAAATCCTGCATATGGACTTTCTCGGTGTGCGTCTGCGTGACATCATCGAAATCCCTGTTGCCGTTATATCTGTCGGTTCAGCAATTGGTGTTCAAGAAGGTGGTGTTCTCCAACAGCCTATTCACGAAGTTGTGGTTCGCTGTAAGGGTGAGGACGTACCTGATTCAATTGAAGTAGATGTATCCGCACTAAACATTGGTGATGGTATCCATGCCAGTGACATCCAGAGTGATGAATATGAAGTTCTCATTGCTGAAGATATCACAATTATTTCTGTCGTTCTACCTCAGAAAATGGAAGAGACTGTTGTCGAAGTTGATGAAGATGATCTGGAATTCGAGGATGAAGAAGGATCTGAATCAGAAGACGGTGAGAAAAAAGATTCTGATAAAGGTAGTGACGAATAATTAATCGGTATCAGAGAGACGTATTGTGCTACGAGCAATCATTGGCCTTGGAAATCCGGGAGATCGGTATGCTAAAACCCGACACAATGCCGGGTTCATGGTTATTGATGAACTTGCCCAACGCTGGCAGATCAGCTTTAAGCCAGGCAAGGGCAACTATGTCTTTGCGAAAAGTGCACAACGGGATGCAATCCTGATGAAGCCAACTACTTATATGAACAATAGTGGTCAGGCCGTACGTCACTTGGTCGATTATTTCAAAATCGAGATAGAAGACTGCATGATTGTTTTTGATGATCTTGACATTCCCTTTCCAGAAATGCGTCTGCGTAAGCAGGGTGGTGCTGGAACTCACAGGGGAATGCAATCAGTCATTCAACATCTGAGCGACACCATTTTCCCACGCACTCGTATGGGCATTGGTGGAGATCAGGGTCGTCGGCTTTCTGAAGATTTTGTATTAGAGAATTATTCCAAAGATGATTTGAATGTTCTCCCTGAGCAGTTGGGAAAAGCGGCTGATGCTCTCGAGTATTGGTTGAAAGATGATATTGATAACACGATGAATCGTTTCAATATCAATCCCCGTAAAGCTCAGGCTGAGGATTTAAAGGAGGAAAATTAATATGAGTGAAATGATGATCTTGGTCCCCATCTCGGGATTTGTTGCCTTGGCGTTCGCGTTTTGGAAAACAGGCTGGGTCACTAAGCAGGATGAAGGTTCAGATAAGATGAAGCTTATCGGCAAGCACATTGCTGATGGTGCCATGGCCTTCCTTAAAGCTGAATATCGTGTACTGGCAATCTTTATTGTTGCAGTAGCCATTCTATTGGGTGTAGCCAATAGTGGAGAGGGAAAAAGTCCCCTTGTTGCCGCATCATTTATTGTGGGTGCCCTGGCGTCTGGCCTGGCTGGATTTCTGGGTATGCGCGTTGCTACCAAAGCAAATTATCGCACATCTCAAGCAGCCCGTACAGGTCTAGCTAAAGCCCTGGGCGTTGCCTTTGCAGGTGGATCCGTCATGGGTCTGAGCGTTGTAGGGTTAGGCGTGATTGGTCTGGGTGGTCTATTCCTGGTCTATCGAGAGATATTTACAGATATGAGCATGGTGATGTCTGTGCTTTCCGGTTTTTCACTGGGAGCCAGCTCCATTGCATTGTTTGCCCGTGTAGGTGGTGGTATTTATACCAAAGCTGCTGATGTTGGTGCTGATCTTGTTGGCAAGGTTGAAGCTGGTATTCCTGAGGATCATCCTCTGAATCCAGCCACCATTGCTGATAATGTGGGTGACAACGTTGGTGATGTTGCTGGTATGGGTGCTGATCTTTTCGAATCCTATGTTGGATCAATTGTGGGTTCAATGGTTTTAGGAGCTACCATTATGGTGAGTGGCGCTCTAGCACCTGAATTCGTATTCTTGCCCCTGCTCATTGCAGCAGCAGGAATCCTCGTTTCTATTACAGGTACCTTTATGGTTTCTGTAAAAGAAGGTGGAGACCCTCAGAGGGGTCTCAATATTGGTGAATTTGGTTCATCGGCTATCATGGTTGTAGTCATGTTTTTCATGATCACAATGATGCTACCGGCCACATTCACACTAGGTGGAATTGAATATACCAGTTATGGCGTGTTCTGGGCCAGTACTATTGGTCTGGCTGCCGGTCTGGGTATCGGTTTTATAACAGAGCATTATACTGGAACCAATTCAGGTCCGGTAAACTCTATTGTGAACCAATCAGCTACTGGTGCTGCCACAAACCTGATTGCCGGTCTCGGTGTTGGAATGCAGTCAACCGCTGTTCCTGTACTAATCATTGCGGCCAGCATCATGGGTGCTTTTCACTTCGCAGGTCTCTATGGTATTGCCATGGCAGCCCTGGGAATGTTAGCCAATACCGGTATGCAGTTGGCTATTGATGCCTATGGCCCTATCTCTGATAATGCCGGTGGTATTGCCGAAATGGCACAACTTCCACCTGAGGTTCGCAAACGTACTGATAAGCTTGATGCTGTGGGTAACACCACTGCTGCTGTAGGAAAAGGTTTTGCAATTGGATCAGCTGCTTTAACAGCACTGGCTCTTTTTGCTGCTTTTCGTACCACTGTAGAAGTTATTCGCGGTGGTGGCCCAATGATTATCAGCATTACAGACCCCACGGTTATGGCAGGTTTGTTTGTTGGTGGTATGTTGCCCTTTGTCTTTTCATCAATGGCAATGGGAGCTGTTGGTCGTGCAGCAATGGCTATGATTGAAGAAGTCCGGCGCCAGTTTAAGGACATTCCTGAATTAACCGCTGCGCTTAAGGTGATGAAGAAGTATGAAGAAGATGAGGAAATGTCAGTTGAAGATAAAAAGATCTTCGATGCTGCTGATGGTAAAGCTGAATATGGAAAATGTGTTACCATTTCCACAGAAGCTGCCATCAAGGAAATGATGCTTCCCGGTCTAATGGCTATTCTAACACCAGTCGTTGTGGGTTACATATTTGGTGCTGAAGCTCTAGGTGGTTTATTGGCTGGAGTGACGGTAACAGGTGTTCTCATGGCCATCTTCCAGTCCAATGCTGGTGGTGCCTGGGACAATGCTAAGAAAATGGTAGAGGACGGAGTTGAGATTAACGGAATCAAGTATGGTAAAGGTTCCGAAGTTCATAAAGCTGCCGTTGTCGGTGATACCGTGGGAGATCCCTTCAAGGATACCTCAGGACCATCACTGAATATTTTGATAAAATTAATGTCGGTTGTATCACTGGTGATTGCACCACTGATCGCAACCATAGGTCTATAAGGAGGTTCGCTCTTGAAAAAGTATGAGTGCCTTTATATTGTAAATATCAACTTTGATAGTGAAGGAATCTCCGCCGTTGTTGCAAGAGTGGAAGCAGTCCTGAAAAACGTAGGTGGCGAGCTCGCGAATACCCAACATTGGGGCAAGCGCAAACTGGCTTACGCTATCGATAAAGAACGCTATGGAAATTTTGTTTTAATGCATTTTCAGGGTGAAGACGCAGACATCTCAGAACTCGCACGTGAGTTTGAAATTGAATCTGGTGTCTTGCACTACATGACAATTCGTCTGGATGAATTTCCTGATTTTGAAACACTCTCAGTACCACAGGCTTTTGAAGCTGATCGTGGAAGACGTCCTGGAGGAAGAGATTCTAGAGATTCCAGAGATGGTCACAGACCAAGACGCTACGAAGAAAAACCAGCTGCACCTGCACCTGCTCCAGAAGCAGTAGTTGAAGATGCCGCTAAAGTTGCTGTTGAAGCAACCGAGGAAGTAGCTGAAGCCCCTGCAACCGCGGAAGTGACTGAAGAGACACCGGTTGAAGTCGCCGTGGAAGCAACTGAAGAAGTTGTCAAGGAAGTTGAAGTGGCTGAAGCTCCTGCAGCTCCTGAGGCAGAGGTTGAAGAATCCGCAAACGAAACACCTGAAGAAGAAGCTGAAAAGCCTGCTGACGCAGAGTAATCGGCCGGATTAGAGAAAGAGAGTATTCTTTATGAAAATGTTCACCTATAGAAAAAAGATTTGCAAATTCTGTGAAAACAAGAAAATGTCAATTGATTACAAGAATCCCTCAATGCTACGTCGCTTTGTGACTGAGCAGGGAAAAATATTACCACGTCGAATTACAGGTACCTGTGCGTTACATCAGAGAACTCTGGTGACAGCAATCAAACGTGCCCGGAATATTGCATTATTGCCATATACCAATGACGTAAAGAACGCCTAAGAGAGAGGATCTGATCATGAAAATTATTTTACGTGAAGATATCGAATCTTTAGGCCTGGCTGGCGAAAACGTCAATGTAAAAGATGGTTATGCCCGCAATTATCTGATTCCCCAGAAGCTGGCTTATCCAGCAACTCGCAGCTATTCTCGTGTTTTTGCTGAAGAGAAAAAACTCAGAGATAACCGTGACGCCCGCGCTACTGCACAGGCTGAACAGCTCGCTGCAAAACTCGGGAACCTTTCCCTCGAAACCTCAGTGAAGGTTGGAGAAGAGGATAAGGTTTTTGGTGCTGTGACAGCTGCTGATATAGCAGAACTTCTGGCAGGCAAAGGCTATGAGATTGACAAACGTGACATCCTTCTTGAGGAACCCCTCAAGGCTCTGGGCATTTATAATGTCCCAATCAAGGTTGCTACTGATATCAAAGCTGAAGTCAAAGTCTGGGTTATTAAAGAATAGCCTGATTCCCTGATTGTTCTTAATGGGGTGAAAGTGATCGTTGTCTCTCAACTTTCATTTTCACCCCGTTTTTTGTTTATAGATCCAGCAACTATCGGATACATTGGCATCAGATGAAACGATTTTCATTCCATATTTTTAGTACCCGAGAAGCCTATCTCATGGTGGCTTCTAGTATGTTTTTGGGATTGTTCGTAGGCCTCAGTCTGCAGAGCATGATTTCAGGTGTGGAGAATAGTGACCTTCTCGATCGCATCATCATGTTTTTGGGCGAAGTTGCCATATTGGTACCGCCGCTCTTCATTTTGAATCAACGAAAAACCTCGATTTTTGACGTACTTCCTCTTCAGTCAGTATCACCCATTACCATTGTAATGGCGATCCTGCTCATTAGTGGGGTAATTGGTCTGGTTTCTGTATTTGAAGTGCTCATCTTACCCTATTTCCCAGTACCAGACTTTTTGCAGCAGATGGATGAAACCCTTTTTGATGGGGGTCTTCTCGCCAACATTATCCTGATGACTGCTGCTGTCATCGTAGCTCCTTTTGTTGAAGAGTTTATCTTTAGAGGATTGCTTCAGCAAAGCTTGTTTTATCACTATGGATCGCTGATTCCTGCCATGATAGTCCCAACCGTCATTTTTGCCCTGTTTCATGTGGGCTACCTACTTTACTTTCCGGCTATGCTTGAACTCCTTACTCTTGGATTATTGCTATCCTGGCTCATGGCCAAAACAGGGAATATTCTTATCCCCATACTTACACATGGCCTGTTTAATCTTTCAGCCTTTACAGGCTTATTTTTGGGTTTGGACGAAGAGACATCTACCCTTGCTGATCTGGGAGTCACCTGGATCGTTGTATCGCTTATTCTGTTTGCCGTGGGTTGCATATATTTTAAAAGCATGAAAATGGTGGTGTGTGAAGACGTCTACCTGATTCCGCTACCACATGAAGTGGAATCATAGATATGGATGTAAGTAAAATTTTAGCCATTGGGACGGGCGGCTTTATCGGTGCCGTCGGTCGCTACTGGATAAGCAGTCTGGTACAGCGTCTAGGTGATAGGTTTCCATATGGTACACTATCAGTAAACCTGTTAGGAAGCTTTGTTATTGGGTTACTCGCCACACTATTTCTGGAAAAGATGATTGTCAGCCAGGAACTAAGATTGTTTCTGCTGGTAGGTTTGCTGGGTGCCTTTACCACCTATTCTACCTTCTCATTAGAGACATTCAATCTCATGCGCAGCGGTGAATGGATGTTCGCCGGTTTAAATATTCTGGCCAATGTTGTCGGGACACTTATTGCCGTGTGGACTGGGATTAGTATCGCTAAGTTGTGGTGATGAAAACGGAATTCAAATATGCATGAAGACTACGCAGGCGAAAAGCTCTGTATTTTTATCAGTAAAAACGATAAGTATGAAGGCATCGTTCTTTATGAACTGCTTTTAGAGATTGCCTTCAATAGCCGCTTGTCTGGTGGCACTGTCACCATGGGGGATAAAGGCTTCTTTGGAGCCCAGGATGAATCCACCGGGCTAAAGATCCTCAGGTCCTCTGAAAACGTGCCTGTGGTTTTGGAATTTCAGGGCAGGCCGAATAGAATCGACAGGTATGTCGATCGTATTCAACCGATGATAAAAGAAGGTCTGCTTACCAGAGCAGATGTCTGGATCACAAAAATCAGCTCACCCGGTGAAGACACTGCTGATTTACAGGAACAGGAAAATTCGGATCAATCACAAATATTTAATGAAGATACTGAACGGGTGGACATCCCCGACCCACACTCACCAAGTCAGGAATTCCAGGTGGGGGGAGATCAGGATGAGACCATTTCACCTGATCTGGAATCAGCGGTGGATCAAAAAAGTGAATCTGAATTACTTGAACCGGATCAGGATCAGATGACAGAGGAAGACGAGATTCCCCTGTTTGACGATGACGATTCCAGCCCCAACCCTGAACCTTTGGCTACAGACCAGGAGAACTTGGGTGAGGATGATGTAAAAGAGGTTCCTGACCCGCAAGTTGAAGATGATTCATTTATTGGAGCAGAGGGCGATGAGGATGATCCAGATATCCCTAGTTTTCAATCGGTGGACGATAATCCGGTCCCGAATGATACCCCTAAATTTGAGGATGAGGATGAGGATGAGGACGCCCCAGTATTACAATTGGCCGATCTAAGTGAAACTCAGTCTGAAGAAAGTCCTGAGGACCCGTTCGAAATGGATGACCCAGATGAGATAGATGAGATAGATGAGACAGCGGAGGATGCATCTAGTGGAACTGAGTTTGCAGAACCTCAGACAGATGAGGATATTGACAAGTTATTTGATGAGAGTAACGAGAAATTTGAAAACACGTTTGACGATATGCTTAAAGAGGTCGGTGGGGCTACCGTGGATCAAACGAATCAAAAATCTGCTGGTAAGACGACTTCGGATAAAGAGCAGGCTGCTTCACCTGGAAATGAAGAGGATGATAGTGCCGGGGAAGATTCAAAGACCTATGATAAGAATCACACTGAAGAAGACATGAAGAACTATTTTTCAGAGCTATTTAAAAAGTGATTTAACAAAAGGAGATATACATGAAAAAAATAATGACACTACTTATTGCTCTAGGGCTGGCAGGAATGCTAAACCTTGCTTATGCTCAAACCTCTTACTCTACTTCAAGAGCATCAGGTACCATCATGCTCTCAGGAAGTGGATCCTACCAGACTGATTTGAATGAAGACCTGAGAACCTCAGTCTGGGGCATCAATTCGGATCTGGCTCTATTTCTATTTCCACAGTTTGCCGCAGGAATAGACCTGGGTTACGAAAAGGAAATGCAAGAAAGTGGTGATCCAGATGATCCAAACGTATATGAGGATATAAATTGGTCATTGGGACCAAGGGTCTACTTTTTTATGGGTGGCAAACGTAGTGAATTGACTCCTTTTATCAAGGGCGGGGCCAACTATCTGGTGAATAAAACAATCTATAATGATGAGGAGCTTGGTCGGGATGAATCAGAATTGGGCTTGGTTGCCAGTGCAGGTCTTCTCCTAAATTTAGCCAAAAATGTTGGGCTGAGTGTCGAGGCAGAATACAATTTTGAAAAAGGAACCGATGTAGATGACATCGATACCAAAGTGCTCATGATCAAATTTGGGATTCGCTCTTTTCTGGGAGAATAATAAACACTCCTGATCTAAACAGTGAATATATTGATGGCTGGTGACCACATCTCGTGATCACCAGCCATTTTTTTTAATATCCAGGGGTGAGTAAATGATAACTAGTTTTCAAGAGCTTCATCAATTGGTCAGGGAGGCTACTCCCAAAACTGTGGCCCTGGTAGCTGCTGAGGATCCAGTTCTCATCGAGGCTGCCACACAAGCACAACAAGAGGGCCTGGCCCATTTCATTCTCTTTGGCAACTCACGCAAAATTCAATCGCTCATACCGCCAGGCATTGAGGGCTTCAAGGTTATCGACAGTCAGAATCCTGCTCAGGATGCTATCCGTCAGATTCATGCAGGTCAGGCTGATCTGCTGATGAAAGGTAGAATTCAGACGGGTGAATTGCTGAGGGCTGTGCTTGATAGGGATACAGGTTTGCGCCAGGGTGAATTGCTAAATCATATCGCTGTCATTGAATCCCCTCACTATCATAAGCTTCTGTATATCAGTGATGGAGGCATCAATCTTCATCTTGATGAACACGTATTTGAACAGATGGTTGAGAATATCACGGAGTACTTAAAACTATTAGGCCATACGCGTCCGCATTTTGGTATGATGACACTGGTTGAAACTGTAAGCGATAAAATTCCAGAAACAGTGATTGCCCAAAAAGTTGTCAGTGCCTTAAAAAACCGTGTGTCGATTGAAGGACCCATTGCTCCAGATGTGGCTCTCTCCAGGCAGGCAGCAACCAAGAAGGGACTGAAATCGGAAATATCAGGTGATATCGATGTGTTTCTCATGCCCAATACGACTGCTGCCAATCACCTGGTAAAAGGGTTGTCAGCTCTGGGGGGCTGCAAAGTTAGTGGCGTTGTTGTGGGAGCTAAGGCTCCAATTATTCTACTCAGCCGCTCTGATGATGCAGAGTCAAAATACCGCTCAATACTGTTAGGCCTGGTTTAACCCTTTTCCATCTGCTTGAAATTGATTGATGGCATCTTCACTTAGTGGGTGTTTTGTCATATCCATAAGTGTGGTGTAAGGTAGCGTTAAATCATCTGCTCCAGCAGAAAATGCCCTAGCAGCTTCCTCAGGTGATTTCAGACTGGCAGCCAGGAGTCTGGTATGACTACCCTTCAAAATATCAGAAATATCGCTCACTAATTTAAGACCATCACCCATCAGTCTGGTGGCGCGGTTCACATAGACTGCGAGATACTGAGCACCAGCTTCTCGAGCAATGAGTGCCTGTGAAGGGGCATAGATGGCCGTGGGACAGCAGGCTATTCGAGAAGACAATTCTGAGCATAGTCGAAAACCCAGGTCAGTAGGAGGCAGCTTAACCACGAGTTGTTTCTCCAGAATTTCCAGCGCCTGATGTGCTTCCGACAGAGCCTCATCTATAGTGCTGGACATGAGCTGGTAAAAAATAGGTCCATCGCTTAAGCTCTTAAGTGTTTGAAGTAGTTCGGCGGCTTTCTGATCTGACTGAGCCAACAGCAACGGGTTGGTTGTGATGCCTTTTACCCAGCCCAACTCAAGTGCTGTTTTGACCTGTGTGATGTTCGTAGAATCGATAAAAATGGACATGTCGCTTTTCCTATTCTTGCTCTGGTCTATAGCCCCTTAATGATGTCCCAATCTTTCATCACCAGGTCATAAATCAAAATATTATTTAAGGCGAGGGACGGATTACATTCCCTGCGTGCAGAATCTGAATTCACAGAAGATCCATACCAAAAACACCATCCTCAATGCCACCGGTGAAGGCTTGTGGGGCTTTGCTATGGCTTTTCATAATATGAATTCAGTCATCCCCATGTTTCTGGCTCAGATGGGGGCCTCGGCCTTCATTCTTGGATTGATTCCTGGTGGGTTCGTTTTGCTGGTAGCGTTGCCTCAATTGCTTTCAGCAAACCTGTTTCATAATTCAACTCGTATTAAGGAGCTGAATGTCGGATTACACTTTGCCATGGCTCCCATCGCCTTCCTGATCGGATTGGCATTTTACTATTTTCAATTTGTAGGACAGAATGGAATCATGGTCTACCTGACACTATGGGTTATCTGGTCATTGGGCGTAGGTTTCCTGGTTCCGGTATGGGCTGATTTTCTGGCTTCTGTGACTGTAGCAGGTCGACGCGGGAGGTTTTTCGGCATCACTTTCACCATCAATGCCATCATGGGAATGGCTGGCGGCTATGTATTGAAAGAAGTCTTATCAATGGATTCATTGAGTTTCCCCCAGAATTTTGGTGCTGCCTTTCTGATTATGACCCTGGCAATCCTGTTGGGGAATATATTCTTCATTTTCATGCGTGTAATTCATCTTCCATCGCCCAAAAAAGAACAGGTTGATCATTGGTGGCTGCGCTTGAAGACCATTTATACCCAGGATAGAAACTTCCGCAACTACATTTTTAGTCGTGCCTTGGCAGCGGCTACTATGATGCCACTCGCTTTCTATGGAGTTGATTTACAAAACCGGTTTGGTCTTCCCTTGAGTTCTGCCGGAACCTTCACCTTCTTTCTCGTGGTAGGCCAGGCCATATTCAATATTTTGTTTGGTTATATCGGTGATATCTATGGACGCAAGCTGGCCATCAGCGGTTTCTTTATTGGTCATTTTCTGGCTAGTCTTACAGCCATTCTAGCCACAGAACCCTGGATGGCATATCTCGCCTTCGTCTTTGTAGGTATGGGCTTTGGGGCGGGTCAATCCTCCTTTATGGTTTTTGTCTACGAGTTTGCCGGAGAACTGGGTGACCGGAAATTGTATTATGCAGCCCTGGATACAGCTGTGGCACCATTTATTGTTGTTTACATATCGATAGCAGGTCTCATTGTGGAGGCCTTTGGAACCATCCCGCTTTATGGCCTTAGTCTGACCTTGGTTGTGGCAGGCTTGCTCGTATTTATCTACAAGGTGGACGCACCCACCACTTCTTAATAAGCACCAATAAACACACACACTTACTTCTAACAACGTCTGCAGTCTGCGGACATAACGCTCAAATATTCCATGGGTTAGAATGGCTATAAATAGCGGTAAACCCGGAAAGCATGACGTGCTAGTTAAGCAATAACGCGCATAACGCTCATTTATCTTGCATGTACATGAATCGTTTCTATATTCGTCATGTATGCAAAATGGAAACGACAGATTTGACTATGATTATTGGAGATTTATAATGAAAAATATATTGATAACATTCATCCTTTTAAGTTCAACCACTCTATTTGGACAGGGATTCAGCTCTATCCAGGGGAAGGTGTTTGACGAAACTACCCAACAGCCCATTATTGGAGCGAATGTAATTGTTGAAGATCTAAACCTTGGGTCAGCCACAGATGTTGAGGGTAATTTTTATATCCAGTCTGTAGCCGTGGGAACGTATCGACTAAGAGTAGACTATATTGGCTATAAATCTCGAATTGTAAGTGATGTTGTGGTAAAATCCAATCGACCTGCCGTCATCAACATTGAATTGCAGGAAACCATCCTAGAATTAGAAGCGGCTATTGTTGTGGCTGAATACTTTACCAAGAGTCCAGATACACCTTCCAGCACCCAGGTTCAATCAAGCGAGGAAATTCGAAGATTACCCGGTGGTTTTGAGGATGTAGTGCGAGCAATATCCATCCTCCCAGGTGTAGCCCAGGCAGATGGTGGTAGGAATGATCTTATTGTGCGTGGTGGTGCCCCCAGTGAGAACCTATACATCATTGATAATATCGAAGTGCCAAACATTAACCACTTCGGTACCCAGGGTGCCGCTGGAGGTCCTCAGAGTTTTGTGAATCTTGATTTTGTTGATGAAACATCATTCTCTACAGGCGGTTTTACAGCCAAATATGGTGATCGTCTCAGCTCAGTACTAGATATCTCACTCCGCGAAGGACTCAGTAATCAGCTCGCATCAAAAACAACCATCTCTGCCAGCCAGTTTGGATTCAACCTAGAAGGTGCTTTACCCCAAAATGGTAATTTTCTTTTTTCCGCCCGTCGTAGCTATCTTGATTTTTTGTTTAAGGCAGCAGGGTTTGGGTTTGTGCCAGAGTATTGGGACTTTTTGACCAAAGCCACCTTCGACCTAAACCAGACTGATAAGATTACATTCCTGGGTATTGTAGCTCTAAACAATGTGAAGTGGTTTAATGATACTAAGGAGCAACGTAATTCCAACAGCCAGATTCTGGGAAGTGACCAACAGCAGCTAGTCGCTGGAGTCAATTACCGACACCTTATGAAAGCTGGAATTTTTACTACAAGCCTTAGTCAGGTGAATGTTGAATATGATTTCCTTCAAAGAAATGCCGATTTAACCCCCCTCTTCAGTAATTCCAGTTTTGATCGCCAGACCGCCTTAAAATCAGATTTGACCTGGAGGCTGAGTAAATCACTTCGTCTAAGTACAGGAGCCAAATTGACTAGAGTTGATTTTGCTTCAGACCTGGTACTCAATCAAAATGATGTCCCTGGAATTGGAACACTCAGTATTGAAGAGGAATACAAAAAAGTTGGTTATAAATCAGGTGTTTATGGACAACTGTCCCAACGCTTCTTTCGCTTCAATTACACAGCAGGTGTGCGCGCTGATCACTCAACCTTTTTAAATGCAGATCCAATCATTTCGCCTCGGTTTTCAATGAATTATAAACTGAGTGGTGATGTCACAGTTTCAACCAGTGTTGGTCGGTACAACCAATATCCAAGCACCATCTGGCTGGTATCTAATGAGACCAATAGGGGTTTGGATCCTATTCAAGCTGATCAGTTGGTATTGGGTCTTGAATATCTATGGCGTTCAGACACAAAAGTTACCCTTGAAGCATATAGCAAACAGTATCGTAAGTATCCTGTCAGTCTTACGCGAGATTATCTCGTTATGGTGAATACAGGTGCTGGTTTTGGTGGCTCTACCGAGGGTTTTGCATCCTTTGGGGTCGATCCTTTGAGTAGCGAAGGCACAGGCTGGGCACGTGGTCTCGAATTTTTTGTTCAGAAAAAGATGTCTGAGGTACCCTATTATGGAACGATAAGTATGAGCTATAACCAGTCCATGTTTACTGCTCTGGATGGTATTGAGCGTCCAGGAAGTTTTGATCAGACGTGGATTATGAATCTGGGTGGCGGATATGTATTCAACGAGAAGTGGGAGTTTAGTGCCAAGTTCCGCTATGCTTCTGGTCGACCCTACACACCCATCAATGATTCAGGCATTCAGATGACCGGGGCCTATAATTCACTCCGGTTGGATGAAAATCATAATCTCGATGTGCGTCTGGATCGTCGTTGGACCAATAACGGTTGGGGTTTGATCACTTACATTGATGTACAGAATGTTTATAACCGCAAATCTTCTTCTGCTCCTGCCTTTGATCCAAACACCGGTGAGGTTTCCGAGAACCAGGGTTTTGGGATTCTACCGACCATTGGAATAAGTGCAGAAATTTAGGTCTAACGGGTTATTTTGAAACCGAACAGGAATCATGATAAATGAAAAAAACAGCCAATAGTACCTCATTGATCAGTAGCATAGAAGTTGCTAAAATTCTAGGTGTGAATGTTGCGACAGTGAAACGTTGGACAGACTCCGGGAAGCTGGACTGTGTGAAAACAGCTGGTGGACACAGAAAGTTCCTCCTGCGACATCTTGCTGCCTTTGCGATGGTGCATGAGAAGTACTCACAACGTTTGTCCTTATTACCCCTGGATAGCCGATTAAATCTTGAGCTGAGCCATCAAATTCTAAGAGCCGAATATGGTGAACTCATTCCTCATATTCTGGACAGAGCAATCTCTTGTGATATGTCATCAGTGAAGACGGTTCTAAATGGACTGTATATGGTTCACGGGAATCTGGCAAGTATATATGATGATTTGCTGACCCCGGTGCTGCATCATATCGGTGAACTCTGGATGGATGATAAATTAAGCGTTTCACAAGAACATCTTGCCTCTCAAACCATTCGGGATGCTATCATTCAACTCCAGGATGTGGTTGTCAAACCTGAGAAGTCTCTGGGCAAAGTCTTTGTGCTGACCTTGAGTGAAGAGTTGCACGATATTCCGGCTAAAATGGTGCAACACCTCCTTGAACATCGTGGTTTTCAAGTGCTCTTCAGTGGCCAGAAAACCCCAGTTGGTGATACAATCAGCGTATTTCAGTCATTCAAGCCTGAGCGCGTGTACCTTTCTTCAGTATATATTGAAAATGTACCTGGGGCTCAGACTGAGTTGAATGAATTACATCAATTATGTAAAAAGTTTGAATCCAAATTATTCGTTGGTGGAAGTGGCATTGCTCAACTTGAGCTTGAAGATTCGAATGATCCAGTACGCTTATACAACTTTGGGGATGTTCAAAGCTCCTGATCCCAAAAGCCCTGAAAAAATAGGGCGCGTATTGTTTTTCCAGATAGAAGCAGCCCTCCGATTTCTATTTACGGTACTTATTCCTCATCAATTTCAATTTTTAAGGCGGACATGGAATCATTCACATCCATGATAAAAATAATTAGTCCGATACTCAACGCGCTCATACACAAGATGAATAGTCCTACAATTAATCCAACGGCATGAAGATCGAATAGTGCAATGAGGAATAGAGCTATTACCAGTACCGCTGCCAGCAATAAGGAAGTGGAAACAAACGCTATGGCTAAACGAAGATTACGGGCTCGACGAGAGATAATCTGAATTTGAGATTGAATGCGCTGGTTTTTTCCACCTGAAATTTGCCGGAGCGCTTCAGCTAGTGAGCGCGCACGATCAATAACACGAGCATAGCGGTTGGTCATGGATAGCAGAACCAAGCCGGCACCAGAGATGACAATAACTGGTCCAATGGAAAGCTGTAGAGCAGGAACAATTTCTTTTAAAAGCATGGAAACTCCTTCTAAAAACGTAGTAAGATAATTATGTGTATTTTTTCTGGCAGTTAGGGCAATAGTGTGTTCCGCGCTGTCCAACTGTAACCTTGGTAATGGGCGTCTCGCAAATTAGACAAGGCTCATTTTTGCGACCATAGACCTGCAAGGCCGCCTGGTAAGTTCCACTCTGGTTATCCCCATGACTAAAATTTAGCACTGTCGTTCCCTGTGCCTTTATGCTTGCTGAGAGAATGGACTGTATCGCGGCATGTAAGCTGACAGCCCGTTCTCTGGGAATGGCGGAGGCCGTGCTCAGGGGTTGGATACCGGCCTGGAAAAGGGCCTCATCTACATAAATATTCCCTAGACCAGCTAGAAAGGTTTGATCCAGTAAAAGCGGTTTAATCTGTCGATTCTTGGATTTTAGCATATCATAGAACTCATCAGAGGTGAATGCTGCACTAAGCGGCTCGGGTCCGAGATGAGCCAGACTATCCTGAGGGTTTTCCACATATTCCATGCGTCCAAATTTGCGGGTATCCTGAAAATATAGGCTATTTCCGGACTCAAAATGCAAAATGACAGTAACATGTTTTTCAGGAAAAACAGGTGTGAGCTTGCCGGTCATACGCAAGTGGACCAACAGGGCACCCCGATCTAATTCGATGATAATGTATTTAGCTCGTCGCCGTACTGCTTTGATTGATTTCCCAACCACTGAATCGTAGGGGTCATCTGCAACAAGTGCTTTTTCCCAGGGAACTTCCAGATCCATAATTGTCTCACCAACAATGGTTGTCTGCAAACCCCTGACTACGGTTTCTACTTCAGGAAGTTCAGGCACTAGATATCAGGCTTTTAAAACAAGGCTGATGGGGCAATGATCAGAACCGGTGACATTGGGGTGAATCCGGGAAGCATCCACAGCATCGGCAATTTTCTCACTTACTAGGAAGTAATCAATTCTCCAGCCTACATTATTGACCCGAGCATTGGAACGGAAGCTCCACCAGGAGTAGTAGCCTTTGGCTCCAGGATGCTCCTGACGAAAGGTGTCTACAAATCCCGTATCAAGATAGCGATCAACCCAAACGCGCTCCTCAGGCAGATATCCAGAAGTTTTTTCATTCGGCTTGGGACGTGCCAGATCAATATCGGTATGAGCTGTATTAAAATCACCCACGATAATCACAGGTTTTATTTTGTCTTTTTCTCTGATGTGCTCCTGAAGTGCCCCATAGAATCTCAACTTGTAGTCAAGTCGATCCTGGTCCTTTTGTCCATTGGGGAAATAGACATTGTACAAAAAGAATTTTTCGTGTTCAGTAAGGACGATGCGGCCTTCACGATTAAAGGCATCGTCAAGGATGGCTGTTTCCACTGACAGGGGTTCAGTCTTGCACCAGGTTGCCACACTGCTGTAACCTTTCCGCTCTGCTGAATGATAGTAAGCGTGATAACCCAATGGCTTGATCAATGACTCATCAAGCTGATCTGGTTGCGCTTTGGTTTCTTGAAAGCACATGATATCCGGTGCATCCATATTAAACCAATCCCAAAAACCTTTCTTAACAACGGCACGAATGCCGTTCACATTCCACGAAACAATACGCATTGGAAACTCCTTTATTGCGATAAAAATACTCCGAATATGCTCTGGGGGAATTGAAATATGTTTTGAGACCTCATCCTGTGAATTGCGCATGGGTTTCAGATTCTCATCATTATATTTTCAAGCGTCTTTTATGAAACATGAAATGATACACAAGCAGCTTCTGAATACCCCGGTTTCTCAAGCTGGCTGGGAAAACTAGAGTTCATCCCATCGGCAACAGTATCTCCTTTGGGTAAACGCTGCACAATCGGAAACAGCAATGTTGAGATGCTCAAAAAAAAAGCTATAAAAATGATGACATCAGGGCAGTTGCCCGATACTTTATAATCCAACAAAGGACAAAAGACATGACACCCAAAACACTTGTAGTAGTTATTGCTGTACTTTTCCTGGCTTATTGCGCTCCTCAGTCTGAAACCGTGCTGAGGGCTGAACCAGAACCTGCTGCCCAAGCACTTGAGATCGTTACGCGGGCCGACTGGGGATGGGTACCTCTCACCGATACCATTCCTACCCATGAGATCGAATATATTACCATCCATCATGGAGGAGAGGATTTCCCCGCTGACAAGGATGTGATCAAATATTTGATTGGTTTACAGTCCTGGAGTCGGTCAGACAAAAACTGGATAGATAACCCCTATCACTATATGATAGATTTGAAGGGTAATATCTATGAAGCACGCCCTATCGAATATCCTGGTGATACGAACACCGACTATGATGTGCGTGGTCATGCCCTCATCTGTGTCATGGGGAATTATGAAAATCAAATTCTCAGTGAAACTCAATTTGAACAACTCGCATTGCTATCAGCCACTTTAGCAGACAAATACGATGTGTCCAATGGCCTGATCAAAAGTCACAAAGACTATACTGAGACTCTCTGTCCAGGGAAAGATCTATATCGCTATCTGGAAGACGGCAGCTTGGTCAAACGTATCGCTGAATTAAGAACACCTTAGTCCAGAGCCCTTAGATTAGATGTCTTCAAAAATAAAACAGAAACACTTCAAACAGTCTGGGGTTATTCCAGTCTACAAGGGCAAGGTCGTGGTAATCACCGCCCGTGGCAGCAAGCGCTGGATCATACCCAAAGGATCGATTGACTGGGAGCTTACAGCACAGGAGTCTGCCGCCAAAGAAGCGCTGGAAGAGGCTGGTATCAAGGGTGAGGTATTTCCAGAAGAGATCGGGACTTACACCTATGAGAAACTTGGGGGTAGCTATAAAGTCCGACTCTATTACATGGAGGTCACCAAGCTCAAAGACAAATGGGATGAGAAAGCTTTCCGTAAGCGAAAACTACTCACTCCAAAACAGGCCATTAAAAAGGTGGTTCCCACTTCAGTCTCAAAGATCATGGCCAGTTTTTTCCATGAGAATAGACATCTCATAAAAACGAAGAAGAAGC
>Ga0307989_1000775_pt1 | contig 18912 bp, 16 predicted proteins | sample EllFjometagen185_FD_203164 | JGI IMG/M metagenome (GOLD analysis project Ga0307989, IMG submission 203164) | Marine microbial communities from Ellis Fjord, Antarctic Ocean - #185 | ecosystem: Environmental > Aquatic > Marine > Unclassified | place: Southern Ocean | collected 2014-10-08
CATTGCCTGCACTGTTGAGTTCAAATTCATTCTCAGCAGTATCCGGTACTCTCTTGACACATACTAAAATCTCCATTATTGCCTCCTTTAAATCAATTATCCGTCACAAATTTAGTCTTTAACCTGCAACTCATTTATTTTCATATAGTCTTTGAACGAAAACCCACTCATCTACTGCGTTGCTACAAAGTTTTGCCAAGTTATAAGATGGGGCCTCATGTACTGGAGTACACTCCGGTTTCAAAATTTCTTGCGCCTTGTACATGAGCAATTTTTCGTCCAAATACGGGTTTTTGGTCAGGCACTAATATAAGTGCTGCTCAATTAGATTTGTAAAATCCAAAGCTTCCATCTCACCCTCTTTTCCCGCAACCTTTATCGCATCCTGGATATTAACCAGGCAAAAAGGACAGGCAGTTACAATGACGGTTGCTCCGGCTGCAGCAGCCATATTGACTCTTAAAACTCCCATTCGTGTCTCTTCTTCCGGTTCATAGAAAAGCATCAACCCGCCGCCACCACAGCAAAAGGATCGATCACGACTTTTTTCAAGTTCCACTCTTGTCAACCCGTCAATGGCATCCATGGCCATTCTGGGATCTTCATAAATACCATTGTGCCGCCCAAGATAGCATGGATCATGATAGGCATAGATCTTTTCAGGATTCTGGCAGGGTTTAAGATCAAGTACTCCAGAGGATATTTTCTGGGCAACTATCTGGCTGATATGCTTAACAGGCACAAGGTTGTCATAATCATTTTTCAATGCATTATAGGCATGGGGGTCTGCCGTCACAATCTGCTTTACACCTGTTTTGCGTATCGCTTCAGTATTTTGCTCTTTTAAATCCTGGTACAACATTTCTTCGCCAAAACGCAAGACCTCATTCCCGCTGTCCTTTTCCAATTTACCCAGAATACCAAAATCAATATCTGCTTTTTTAAGGATAATGGATGTCTTTCTTGCTATATCCTGCATATCATCATCATATGATGTAATACTGTCTACAAAATAGAGGGTATCGGCTGTCTCTTTGGCAAGGTCTTTAATCTGAAAGTTTGCTTTGAATTCTTTATCATTTGCCCATTCTGCTCTCTTTTTCTCCATTTTACCATAAGGGTTACCCCTTTTTTCAAGAGCTTTCAAGGGTTTTTGCAGAGACTGCGGTACCATGCCTTCATCTACCATTCCTCTTCTTAAATCCACCATTTTATCAATATATTCAATACCAAGAGGACACTCTTCTTCACAGGCACCACAGGTAGTACAAGACCAGATTTCGTCTTCAGTGTAAATATCTTCTACCAATATACTGCTTTTATAAATCTGGCCTGAAAACGGATAATTTTTAAACATCAGATCTCTTGCCTTAATGGTAATAAACCTGGGTGATAATGGGCGTCCGGCTGCATTGGCAGGACAATGATCAGAACACCTGCCGCAATCGGCACAGGAATAAAAATCCAGCATATGTTTCCAGGTAAAATCTTCAAGTACTTTTACACCAAAAGATTCAAGGTCATCCAGTTTGTCATCGGAAACGCCATGCATGACAGGTTTAATTTTGCCTTTCTTAACCCGCATAAAAAAGACATTAAAAACAGATGTAATTACGTGAAAATGTTTTCCCATGGGTAAAAAACATAGAAAAAAGAAAAATGTCAGGTCATGAACAAAATAAGTAAAAATATGAAGTCCCTGAAGAACACTTTGAGGAGCAGAAGAAAACATTGCCTTAAATATCCAGACCAGAGACAAAGGGGCCAGAAAATGTTCCTGTCCTGTATGCTGAAATTCGTAGGCAAGCTCAGAGGCTTCAAACATACTTTCTGAAATCATAAGTGTTGCAATAATCCCCAATACAAATACTGCTTCTCCAGTATGATCCTTGCCGTATTTTTCCGGAACTGCATAGCGTTTGGGTTTAAAGATACCCCTCCTAACAGCCGCTATAATACAGGCAACAAGGACAATTGTTGCAGCATAATCCTTTATAAAATTATAAATATCGCCTAAAAATCCCCCAAACCCGGGTAATACAAATCCATCTGAAAAACCAATAACAACAAGTGATGTAGACCGGATGGACAAAATTAAAAATCCTGCAAAAATGGCTATATGAAGCACACCTGCCAGCATGTATCTTGGTTGTCGCATCTGCCCCAGCCAGATAAAAACAAGATTCTTAACACGCTTGCCGATCTGGTCTAACCTGTTATCCGGGTTTGCCCTCACAAGGGGTGCAATACGCCTGACCATAATATAGGTGAACAATCCTATACCAATGACAGGCAAAATAAATGACAATATTGCTGCGGGGAATATCCCGAATAATTTAAAACTTGCCGGACCGATTATTGAAGTCATACTTCTTTACCTCCCAAATATTTCTTAACCTTCTGAATACGAACTAAAAAGCTTTAATAAACATGAAAGAACACGTCAAGCAAAAAGCCTTATTCAACAAATTTAGATCGTTCAAACACTATATGGCATTTATTTGCCTCTTACTCCTGTCAGATAAAGATCCACCAGAGGGTCTGCCATTGAAACCAGATCATATCGGCCATCGGCAGTCACCCAGGTTCTGATAACACCTTCTACAGCCCCTAGAATAAACCGTTTAACAAGACCGACAAAAAGGTCTTGGCGAATGGAACCTTCAATTTGTCCCTGCTCAATAATATCCGACAACAGATCAAGATACATTTTTGAAATATCTTTGATTTGAGATTCAATATCCCTTAAATATCTTACTTCTGATTGAAAAATAATTGCCATATTTTTATCATTTTGAAATTCCTCAAGATGGCAGCGGATCAAAAACCGCAATTTTTCTTCAGCATTCTGTCCATTTTCAACGGCAGCGTGCATTTTTTTAAACACCACATGGGTTTTAAAATTTATGAATTGGTATAAAATATCATCTTTGTTTTTAAAATACAGATATAATGTGCCGTCAGCCACGCCTGCCTTTGTTGCTATTTGTGATATGGTTGCTTTGTAAAATCCATATTCTGCAAACACTGCACCAGCACTACTTAATATTTTATTATATTTTTCCGATTTACTCTTCTGCAGATCTGATTTATTCTTTTGCAAACTGTTATCATCCTTTCTTAAAATAAATGAACAAAGATTCATTATTTAACAAAAGAGTTTTATAAATGTCAAGCAGTTAATCATTATTATAAGCTTTAAAGATAAAATTAGTTTTATCTTATCTTACAGATAGTTATAATTGAATTATCTTTTCTATTTTAAAAATTATGCCCAATTTTATTCCAATAAGTTATCCATGAATTGCTATTCATTATTCGATATTCCTTGATTTTATAATGGTTTCGTGTAAAAAATACTCAATAATTTTAATCTGATCTAAAAGACATAGGAGGGTGACATGACAAAACCTTTAAACTACTCTTCAGACTTCAAAGCCGCACTTGACCTTGGTAGACCCCCGAATATAAAAAAACTTTTCCCCAACTCCAAGGCACTTCTTGTCAGCGGGAAATATATAGATCAGGCCATGTTACTCAAGACAAAGGCCATGACCATTGCCGCCAACGGGAGAAGCTCTTTTGTAATCAGAGGCGCTCTTGCAGCCGCTCAAAGGGCCAATGCCGCGATTATAATTGAAATTGCCAGATCTGAGGGCGGGACAAACGCTTATTGTGCAGTGAATTTGTGGAATATTGCAAGAATGACGGATGCCTTTATGAATGAACTTGGCATTACCGTTCCTGTTGCTATCCATGCTGATCATTTTGGTATTAAAAAGCCGGAAGAAGTTGAACCGGCTAAAACAGAAATCCTGTCTTTGTTTGATGCGGGAATTACCTCCATTGCCATTGATGCCTCCCATATGCCTGATGACCAGAACCTTCTTGCAAATATTGAATTATCTCCCTATATTCCCAGCTGGGCTGGTCTTGAAACAGAAGTGGGTGAAATAAAAGGGAAGTTAGGACTTTCAACTGACCAGGAAGCACTTTTCCTTATTCAAGGGCTGAATGCCCACAATATTTTCCCCAACTGGATTGCTTTAAATAATGGGACAACCCATGGCATTGAAGCCAGTGATAAAGGAATCAGTGTTGAGCTGACCACCCAAATCCATGAGGCTCTTTCCAAATACAAAGTTTCCGGCGCCCAACACGGAACTTCGGGTAACAATTCTGAAAGACTCTGCGAGATAGCCTCAAACACCAGGACAACCAAGGCCAACGTTGCCACTGCTCTGCAAATGATCTCCTGGGGGCTTAAGGTTAACGATTATGGGAATGCCATCCTTGACAATGGTAGCTTCATCAAACAAAAAGACAGAGGTGTTTCAGAAAAAATGTGGGCAGATATGATGGCCTATGCAGAAACAAATAATTTAACAGGCGGTAACGTTAAAAAGCTCAACAGCCCCTTTGAAAGCAAATTGCTGGCCCAGCCAAAAAAAATTCGGGATCGTATGGCAAAGGATGTTGAAGAATTTGTTTACGGCCTTTTAACCAATGTATTTAACGCAACTGATACAGCCCAATTCGTAATAGATGAAATTTTAAAGAATCAATCCTGCGACCCTGGTTTCAAAACTGAAAAAATAGAATCCAAAAATGATTGGACAAAAGAAAAGATTATTGAAAAAGCACTAAGCATAACCACAGATAAGGGCTTGGAGGGGGATTTTGACGATTAATAAAAAACCAAATGGTTTAATTTTCTCAAACTGCTAATTTAAACTTAAGGAGAAGATTAAATGCAAATACCTTTGTATCAAATACAAAATATCCTGAAAGTTTATTCTCGACAACTGAGTCTGGGTAATACACAGGACAAAAACAATCTCTTTGACAATGATGTCGACCATATGAACACCTCTTCTGAAGGAAAGCGCCAGGCAGTTATTACTAAAGTTGTTTCAAATATCCTGAATAGAATAATTACGGAAAAACCCAATAAAAAAAATGAAAAAGAAATTACCTGCCCCATAGAAAAAAAACCTGAAGAAAAAATTGCTTTTCCAAAAAATAAAAATCAATTTACATATACTATGATTGATGAAAATAATCAGAGAACCACCCATACCCTGCCCGTGGAAGATTCAAAGTTCATTGTTAACCGAATGAAAGAATTGGCCAGGCAAGTATCTGACAATTGACTTTATTTTTAAGTTGCAAACAACCGGACAAGCTGAATCGGCTTATAGCCAGAAGGTCGAGCGCAAAAATGGTAAGTTATTGTAATCGTTTAGCCTGTTAAAAGATGTTATCTCAAAGCTCTGTCTGATGGATGTTTGCAGGAGGCTAAGCGGTTAGCATCGAACAAAAATATCCATCGGATAGGGCGAATAGCTATAAGTTATTTTTGAGTGAGCCCCTTAGATTTCAGATTAGGGATTGTCTTTCCCAGGATTATTTTGCCCGGGTCCACAAAAGGTCCACCTGATCTTTTGAAAGATCCTTGAGTATTAACTTATTTTCCTTTAATTCTTTTTCCATCAACCGGAATCTGCCTTCAAATTTAGCAGTGGACCTTGACAGAGCAGTCTCCGGGTGAAATTCAGCAGCCCGTGCTACATTAACAAGAGAAAATAAAACATCCCCGAATTCCATGGCTGCCTCATTTTGATCCCCGCTTTTTAATGCCGCCTCAAATTCATTGATTTCTTCTTTTACAGTATCCAGTACTTCATGGATATTATCCCAGTCAAACCCTTCTTTTACCGCGCATTTGGACACTTTTAACGCCCGAATCAAAGATGGCATCCCTTTGGGAACAGAATCCAGTACAGACAATCTTTTTTGTCCATTTTCCTTGTTTTCCAGAACTTTAATGGCCTCCCACTGCTGTGTCAGCTCCTGCTCGGTTGACACGCTGGCATCTGCATATACATGGGGGTGACGTCGAATCATTTTTGTTGCAACATGGTTAATAACATCTGAAATTGTAAAGGCTTTTCTTTCCTGAAAAATCTCCAGTATAAAAACCAGTTGAAATAAAACATCCCCCAATTCCTCGCAAATATTATCAAGATTTTGTTTAGTTATTGCCTCTTCAAGTTCATATGTTTCTTCTGCAAGGCATTTCCACATGGTTTCAGGTGTCTGTTTTCTATCCCAGGCACATCCCTTCTCACTTCTTAATGTTCTGATAATATCAAACAGGGTTTCTAAAGTTTCCAACTCTTTTGAATTCCTTCCAGGCGTTTTAAAAAATCATTTTTGGTATTTTTGGAAACCAACACAGTCATAGTTTTGGATACGATTGCAACATATGGAGAAAGTTTTGAATCGGTTAAAAGATTTGAGCCCTTTGGTAAAAACGTTGTGAACATAATAAAAAAAACTGAAACGAACAGGATCCCTTTGAACCCACCAAAAACAAGGCCAAGTGATCTGTCAACCCATCCTAAAAAAACAAATTTTAAAAATTTGCGAATCAAAAGGGAAATAAGACTAACAATCATGAAAATAGAACAAAATAAAATAAAAAAAGCCACGAGATTTCTGATATCAGAAGATTTAATCAATTTCTCAATATAGACAGTTATCAGAGGATAGTATGTATAAGCGCCGTAAAATCCTGCATAAACGCCTATGATTCCGGATACCTCCCCTACAAGCCCGTTAAATATACCCCGTATCAAACAAAACGATACAATAACAATAATAACGACGTCAAAAATGTTCATACTTTCCCTTTTTGCTTTGATTAAAAGTGAGGTTTCAATAACAATTAACCCGTTTTTTAGTCAAGATTTTTATTGACCTTTAAATAAATAAAATGCACCCTATAGTCCATGAAAAATTTGACGTTTCAAAACCTTACGCTTGCCCGGGAGCTATTCGGCCATAACAATAACAACCTGGACAAAATTTGTGAGGCCTTTAAAGTTACGATAGACACCCGGGGAAACTCGTTATTGGTCAACGGTAATCCCAAGGATGTAAATCTTGCCGAAAAACTGATCAACCAGCTTTATACCCTTTTAGAAGATAAATTCTCCTTTGGAGAAGCGGATATTGATGCAGCAATCAATACAATAAAGAACAACAATAACTCTCATTTAAAAGATATCTTTTCAACAACTATATTTAAAACTGTCCGAAACAAAGCCATCACTCCTAGAAATCTTCCCCAGCAAAACTATGTCAAGGCAATTCAAAAGAACGATATTGTTATTTCCATTGGCCCAGCAGGAACAGGAAAAACCTACCTTGCCATGGCCATGGCAATGGCTGCACTCTCAAAAGGGGAAGTAAAAAGAATTATTTTGACAAGACCTGCTGTTGAAGCCGGTGAGGCTTTGGGATTTTTACCCGGAGACCTTACCCAGAAAATCAACCCATACCTGCGGCCTTTATATGATGCGCTTTATGATATGATGGACTTTGAAAAAGCAAAAGTACGCATTGAACAGGAAACCATTGAAATAGCACCTCTTGCCTTTATGCGGGGAAGAACGCTGAACAACGCTTTTATTATCCTGGATGAAGCACAGAATACAACGTCGGAACAAATGAAAATGTTTTTAACACGAATCGGATATGGATCAAAGGTCATTGTCACCGGCGATATTACGCAAATAGACCTGCCAAAGGGCAGACTATCCGGCCTCATTGAAGTAAAAAAAATATTGCATAAAATTAAAGGGATTGAATTTATTTATTTTTCAAAGGATGATGTTGTTCGCCATAAACTTGTAGCAAGCATTATTGATGCATATGAAAAAAAACAAACCCGAAAATAACATTACTCAGGCTAAAGAATTTCTTCTTACAACACCTTATGTGTTGTGGCTGATGCTGATTCTTATAACTGCCCTGTTTACATTTACCCACCATCCCAAACAGAGTCAAACTTCTTATTCTTACAATATCGGGGATGTTGCAAAAAGGGATATCAAAGCACCGAAAAATTTCTTTGTTGAAGATAAAAAAGCCACAAGTATTAAAAAGGATGAGGTCAAAGACTCTGTAAAAAATATTTACGATTTTGATGCCAACCTTTTAAATAAGATCTTTTCCGGCATTGATGATGCCATGAAAATCCCCAGGGAACTATTTAAAAAGACAAACGAGCAAAACCCTGAACCAGAACTGACATTTGCCATTGTATTGGATACCAAACCTGAATTTGAGGAAAAACTTGGGATTGAAATCAGCAAGGGAGTTTATTCTATTTTATATAAGGATCAATTCTCTTCTGATATGACAAAAAAAATTAAAGTTATTATTGAAAAAATTCTTACCAATGGAATTGTGGCCAATAAAGAAATTTTACTAAAAGAAACGCACAAGGGGATTATTCTTCGAACCATTGGTTCCAAAGAAGAGAGAATCGTTAATAATTTAAAGGCTTTTTATGGTCCGGACCAGGCAAAAACCATGGTACGAATCGAAGGTCAGCCCCTGTTAAAAGATATTAATTATAATATTTCCAACCTCATCGTTGATCTGTGCCAGAAATTATTGCAACCCAATATAACCTTAAATAAAAATGAAACTGAAAAAAGAATCCAGGAAGCTGAAGACCAAATCAAACCTATTTTATACCAGATCAAAACAGGTGAAATGATTTTAAGGGAAGGCGAACGAGTAGATAAGGTTCAATTGGTAAAGCTTCTGGCCCTTCAGGAACAGGTAAAAGAAAAGAATATTATCATTTCGAGTACCGGGGTTGCCCTTATCACTTTTTTCACCATCCTGGTTGTTTACCTCCTGTTTTTAAAGGATCACAAAAAATTACGAGCCGCACACAATAAACACATTTTATTTCTGGCATTGGGGCTTGTTCTTTATCTGACCTTTGCAAAAGCTTCGACCTTTATTGCCCAGTCAGCAAATCCCGATGCCACATGGGATATTTCCACTCTATCTTTTTTTATGATCATTCCAATCCCTTCCGCTGCCATGCTGGTCTGCCTGTTTTTGGGATTTGATATTGCCGTTTTTTTCACCATTATTCTCTCTATTTTGGCAAGTCTTGTATTTTCAGGCAATTTTGAAGTTTTTGTCTTTTTCTTTTTATCAAGTATTACTGCTGCCTATTGGATCAAAGCACGGCAGGCAAGAAAAAACTTTATCATAGCCGGTTTCAAGCTTGCGATCTTCAATGGAATCCTGGCCCTTTCCATTGGATTCTATTCCCTTGCCCAGCCGGATTTGATCATTTTGGCAAAAGAAATGGCCATGGCTTTTTGCGGTGGTCTTTTTTCCGCTACCCTGACCATTGGATTTGCACCGCTCATTGAGCTTATCTTTGATTATACGACAGACTCAAAGCTGTTAGAATTTTCAAATCTTGATCAGCCCCTGATTAAAAAACTTATGATTGAAGCCCCTGGAACGTATAATCACAGTGTCATTGTTGCCACTTTGGCGGAAGCTGCTGCATCTGCTATAGATGTCAGCAGTCTAAAAGCAAAAGTAATGGGATACTACCATGACATTGGAAAATTGGATAAAAAATTATATTTTATTGAAAATCAGGCTGACGGGAAAAACAGGCATGACAAGCTCTCTCCTTCCATGTCTGCTCTTGTTTTAATCGGCCATGTGAAAAAAGGGGTTGAACTGGCTAAAAAATATAAACTGAGCAATGAAATTATTGAAGGAATTATTCAACATCACGGCACATCTTTGATTAAATATTTTTATCAAAAAAGTTTAAATAGCGGTAATGACACGGTTAAAGAAGAAAACTTCAGATATCCAGGTCCCAAACCTCAAACCAGAGAAGCCGGTATAGTTATGCTTGCAGATGTTGTTGAAGCGGCAGTTCGAGCACTGGAACGCCCCACGCCTGCAAGAATACAGGGCCGTGTAAAAGAGCTGATTAACGATATTTTTGCAGATGGACAATTGGAAGAATGTGAACTGACCTTAAAAGATCTTCACCAGATTGCAAAAAGCTTTAATAATATTTTAACCAGCATTTATCACTCCAGGATAGAATATCCGGATAAATTTCAGGAAAAGAAAAAAGAAAAAAATGGAACATCTAAAGGTACTGATCGACAATCAGCAAAAAAAGAAAATACCAACGGACACAATCCTCCAAAAGACAAAACAGATCTTAAACGCCTTGGGTTGTGATGCCCATGAAATTTCCCTGGTAATTACAGACAACAAACAAATTCAACAACTCAACAAGACATACCGGGGAATTGACAAACCCACAAATGTTTTAGCATTCCCAATGCAAGAGGGACAATTTGCTGATATAACACCGGGTCTTCTGGGCGATGTTGTTATTTCCTGTGAAACAGCTCAAAATGAAGCAAATGATGCAGATATAACCCTTTTGGAGAGGATGTCCCAGCTTTTAATCCATGGTATCCTGCATTTAATGGGGTTTGATCATGAAACAGATCCCTCGGATTCCCGAAAAATGGAAGAAAAAAGCCTTGAGTTATTAAGAAAACTGGAACCCAATAAAGACTTAAATATATTTTAAAAAATGGAGGTAAAAATAAAATGGCTCAACTAGCTGTAAATGTAGATCATGTGGCAACCTTAAGACAAGCCCGGGGAATAAGCTATCCTGAACCCGTTGCAGCGGCCATTGCTGCCGAGACGGCAGGGGCGGATGGGATTGTGGTTCATTTAAGGGGAGACCGTCGCCATATTAACGAAAGAGATGTCAGACTCTTAAGAAAAATCGTACAAACCAAACTCATATTGGAAATGGCCGCTACAACTGAAATGATAGGGATTGCACTGGATATCAAACCTGACTGCGTCACCCTTGTTCCTGAAACAAAAGAAGAGATAAGCACAGAGGGGGGGCTGGACCTGATCACCCATGAAAACCATATATGGGAAATAGTCTCAACTTTAAAAAATGCAGGGATTGATGTCTGTATTTTCATTGACCCCTCCCTTGACCAGATAAAGACTGCCCATAAAATTGATGCAGACATGATAGAAATCCATACTGGTGCTTTTTGCGATGCAACAACAAAAGCAAAAAAGCAAAAAGAATTTTCAAGAATCGTTGATGCAGCCAAAATCGGAACCAAGCTAAACCTTGAGGTAAATGCAGGCCATGGCATATGTTACCATTCTGTTAAGGCATTTAAAGGTCTTTCTGAAATCAAGGAATTCAGTATTGGACACAGTATTGTTGCAAGATCGCTACTGACAGGAATGGAACAGGCCGTCAGGGATATGAAACAATTAGTTTCAGTTCTTTAATGGTGTTGGTTTTCTTATCGGTTTAGCCACCCTGCCTTTTCTATGGCCTCTGACACGCCGCCAAGGTTATTGGAAGACACTGTCTTAAATGTCTGCTTCAGGCTGTCAGGCGCATTCTTTACCACAAACCCTTTTCCCGACCAGGCCAGAAGATCCTGGTCATTATAGTCATTTCCCACTGAAAGGACATTTTGACGGCCTAAGCCGAGTCGTTTAACAAGCCAGGAGGCTGCCTTGCTTTTGGAGACATCTTTGTGAAAAATCTCTATCCATGATGACTTATGATCAAGAGGGGAGGTAGCATGGATGACACTAAAGCCTGATAAATCCTTTTTTATAATTTCCAGATCATCCCTATTTACTCGGCCCCGTATAATTGCCAGGACTTCAGTGGCAGGGTCTTTGTGACAATAATTTTGTTCAAGAGGCAATGCATATTCTTTATATAATGCCAGTCTTTTGTAAAAATCAGGGTTATCTTTTCCATGGGACTTATATAAAAAATATTGAGTATCAGGTATGGATTTGTGTACCATGTAGTCAAATTTTCGATGATCCAGATAATCGGTGATTTTTCTAATATCAAATATGGGCAACGCTTTTTGATATATCACCCTGCCCCCTTGAAATTCCATGATACCGGCACCAGTAGAAAATATAAGGTAATCAATGGGCAAAGAATTATCAGCCAAGCCAATATATTTTAAAGCCTTGTTAAAAGAATATACAGACCTGCCCGTTGCAATACTGGTAAAGATTTTTTTCTGTCTTAATATTTCAAGGGTTTTGATGTCTTTTCCGGAAATGGTTTTATCATCTTTTAATAAGGTCCCGTCAAAATCAGTAATAAAAAGTTTTCCACTGGTTTTCATATATTTCCCATAAAAAATATTTGGTTTCGCGCCAAACTGTGATACCTGTTTTTAAACGCATAAACAATAAGGTTTTTCATGAACAAAAAAACTTCAATAATATTATCAGCTATTTTTAAACATTTAAAATCACAGCCCACCTTTGAATCAATCGGTATCAAATCATACAGAAATCTTCTTGAAAAATCTGCAAAAGTTTTTAAACCGGATAAATCCATTAAACTTGAATCCTTTTGTATCAAGTCCATTGAAGCTCAATGGCTGTTGCCGCTACATTATAATAAAAAACGAATCATCATGTATATCCATGGTGGCGGATATATTGCCGGGTCCATAAATTCCCACAGGGATCTTGCATCACGAATAGCTGTTGCTTCTAATGCAAAAGTTTTGATTTTCAACTATAGACTGGCCCCGGAAAACCCCTTTCCAAAAGGGCTTATGGATGTAAGGACAGTGTATCAATGGCTTGAGGATAATTTTTTATATCCGCACAGAATAAGCCTTGTTGCAGATTCTGCAGGAGCAGGCCTTGGTCTTGCCCTTTTATCCGAACTTCTGGCCAAAGGCCGCACCTTACCCTCATGTTCTGTATTGATCTCGCCATGGATTGATCTTGAATGTAAAAATAAATCCCTTATTGAAAACAAAGGCAAAGACCCCATGCTCAGTCAAGGTATCTTGAAAAAAACCGCTCGCCTTTATACTGACCAGGACTTATCGCTCCCCTTGATATCTCCTATTAATAATGATTTTTCAAAAAGCTCTCCTATCCTTATTCAAGCAGGGGAACAAGAGGTTTTAATAGACGATTCAATTATCCTTGCAGAAAATTTAAAAACCTCTGGTGTAGAGGTCCAATTAGAAATCTGGAAAGAAATGTTTCATGTATGGCACTATTTTGCGAAATATCTTTCCCAGGGAAGACTGGCTGTTAAACAAATTGGTGATTTTATTAAAAAATATTCCTGACAGCTATTTTTTCTTTTTCATGGCTTCCAGGAACAGGCTTTCCATGGTTCCGACGGGTGTTGATTTTTTGCTGTTTGCAAATTGTTTCCAGTTATCACCCTCTTTTTGATCCGGCGATGTCAGTGTGAGTCTTCTTTTTTCCTCATCAACTTCCTGAATCATAACCTGAACCGAACTACCTGGCTTTAATTTTTCAAAATCAGAAGTGTTTGCAGCTTTGCTTATATTGGAGGATGGCATCAATCCTGTCACACCCGGTTCAAGTGTGATGAAAAGACCGAATTTTTCTCTTTTTTCCAGATGCCCTTCTATAATTGAACCGATTTCATATTTAGCTGAAGCACCCGTCCATGGATCACTTAAAGCATCCTTAATACTCAATGAAATTCTCTTGGAGTCCATATCAATGGATTTTATAACCACCTGGACCCTTTCCCCAACCTGAACCTCATCATCGGGTCTGAGCACTCTTTTTGTATGACTCATCTCGCTTATATGAACCAGTCCATCCACACCGGGTACAATTTCCACAAACGCACCAAAAGAAGTCAGCCTGACAACTTTTCCAGAGACTTGATCTCCCGTATTAAAAGTTTTTTCCATGCTGTCCCAGGGATTGGATGATGTTTGTTTCATTGACAGGGAAATTTTAAAAGTATCTGATTGTTTGGAAGATTCTATCTTTAGCACCTTCACATTCACCACATCCCCGGGTTGAATGACCTCTTCAGCCTTTTCAATACGGGACCAGGACAATTCTGATATATGTACCATTCCCTCAACCCCGGGAATTAATTCAACAAATGCACCAAAGGACATCAATTTTATAACAATACCCTGAACTACATCACCTTCTTCAACTTTTTCAAAGTACACTTTTGATTTTTCTTTTATCTCTTCATTCAGCAAGTCCCGCCTGGATACAACGATATTTCTTCCACTCTCTTCAAACCGGGTAATTAAAAAATTATGAGCCTGCCCCACATATTCTTCCTGATTTTCCACATATTTAACATCCATTTGACTTACAGGACAAAAAGCTCTTTTCCCCATGATATCAACACTGAACCCGCCTTTAATCACACCAGTGACTTTGCCTTCAACGGGTGTTCCGTTACGGGAGGCATCATCTAACATGGTCGCTTGTCCAGCGCCGGAAAGTGCCTTGGACAATATCATTTCACTCTCACTTAAGGAGACCACATAAAGAATAACCTTATCGCCGACTTTATACGGCAATTCACCCTTTTCATCCAAAAGCTCTGCTTTTGCCACAACACCATCACTTTTGGTTCCCGTATCAATATATACGCTTTTATCACCAACGGAGATAATCTCACCCTCGACCTTATCCCCCTGGTTCAATTCATGACTTATTTTTGTATCATAGGATCCAAAAAGCTCGGCAAAGCTTAAATCTTCCGTATTTTCCAATTCATTATCATCTGTCTGATCCGTCATTTTTATTCTCCTGAATCCTTATGTTTTCCTCTGCACTCTGTACTAACCTTTACCGGTCCAAGTGTAAAGTCAAAAACCACATAAAACCAATTTCATCCCAGGGGAAAAGAAGATGCTGTATAAAAATATCATCCTCCATCCGTCAAGGGTATTCATCACTTCTTTTACAATGTTTTATTTATCTTATAAAAAACCTGCAATCTTATCAATGGATTCTATTTTTCCCTTGAAAAAATTCATTCCAATAGTACAATGCAGACAAAAATCAAAAACAAACCAGCAGCCAGACATTGGAGGGCAATATAATGACGACCCAGAGTGCATTGGATGAAGAATATATAAAAGCTGCCAAAGTTGTCTGCAAACAGGGAATGTTTCCCTTCCAGGTGAGTGATACGGCTGTCAATATCATAAAACATGTTGTAAAATCAGAACAGGAACTGGACTTTATCTGTGCGTTCAGCAAAGCCTCTTCCCAGACCCTGGAACAGCTGACAGCCGCCAGCGGGTTCAAGGAACAGAAAATTGAACGCCTGGCCTCAGGGCTTGCAAAGCAAGGCCTGATATTCAATCAGCCAAACTCAAAGGGCCTCATGATTTATCGGCTCCTGCCCCTTGTCATGATCGGTCTCATGGAATACAAGTTCATGACAAAACTTGCCGGAAGTGATGAAGAACGTGAACTTGCAAAACTGTTTGAAACACTTCTTGAGGAATTGAGAGTCAATATTCAGGAGAACTACAAAGAGCTGTCACCTGTTTTTGCTGCAGCACCTGCCCTGGACAGAACTGTTCCGACAAAGCAGTCTGGAGACGGCAGCAAAATAACAGTTATCAAAGTTGACAAAACCCTGGATACTCCCGAAGACAGTGTGCTGCCCAGTCAGGCCATTGAAGACATAATTAATAAATTTGACGATATTGCCGTGGGATATTGTTTCTGCAGACAAAGAAGGAATTTACTGGGTGACAAGTGTAGCTCCAATGCCCCGACATTAAACTGTTTTACCTTTGGCAAATCAGCACGCCATACCATTGCCCAGGGTTTTGCAAAACAGGTCACAAGGCAGGAGGCTCTGGATATCATGAAAGAAGCAGAGGATGCCGGCCTCATCCACAAGGCATTTCACCCGGGGTCCAGAGAATCAAGCCTTGAAACCAGCATTTGCAACTGCTGCAAGGACTGCTGTGATACGTTCAATCTATGGCGCAACGGCACCCTTCCCATGATCAACTCCACCTTTCACCTCAGCATGATTGATACTGATACCTGTACTGGCTGTGGAACCTGTGTTGACTTATGCCCCACGGATGCCATCTCCCTGGAAAACAACGAATATGCCGTCAGACAAGAGGAGTCCTGTATTGGATGCGGAGTGTGTGCCAGGTTCTGCCCTGAAAAAGCCATCTCCCTTCAGGAGGGATTCAGGAGGGTTTTTGTGGCCCCGCCGCAGCCCGTGGAAAAATAAAGCGAGTACTTCACAGAGGATATCGAGGAGATTTTTTAAATCCTGAACTGCTCAGTCTATAGGCCAGTAGTCTGATCTATTCAAACAATTTCAATCTGAAAAATTAAACTTTTAGATCCAAGTTTTGTTTGGACTGAGCCCTATGAATACATATAGTCGCCTTAAGGTTCTGGACATCTCGGAGTACTGGAAAAATAATCAATCACCATTTATACAAGACATGTCAGTGTTTGATAATAGACATATTAATGGCTTTTTTACTACCACAAAAACTTACTCAAAAGTGGTTTAACCCTTTATCCAATTCTCTAATTAATTTTTCTTCCAGTATAGCGGCCACATATATTTCCTTTGTAACCCTTTCTTGTTCCATCAAATCTACCTGTTAGGCTTTTGCCCTGCTTCTTCTGGAAGGTAAGCGTGAGATTATCTGAACTGTTAATCATTTTCCATTCGATCCAATTCTCGCGGATTTGACAGGGATAGGATGTGCCTCCTATAAGCACTTTACAAGATCCTCCTGATGCATTTACAGTAAAATCCCAGGTAGCACTACTACCCGGATGACATACCCACTTGCTTGTAACTCTCCATGTTCCTTGCCACTGGGCAGATGGCTTTTGATAGGCATTTGCAGGTGGCTTTTGAGAGGCATTTGCAGGTTGCTTCCATTTCCAGAATTTATAAGCAACATAAGAACCAGGATTTACCAATGAATTTACTCTATATTGTTGCCTTGATATTTTTTTATCTAATTGGCGATTAGGTGTTTCATCTACAATTTGATAATTTGGATTCGGATGAAGATCATGCTGTTTGAGCAACATTACAGCCTCTGGTTCAAATCGAGTCGTAATTTTAGGCATAATAACTGGGACATCAAACTCGATGATCTGGCCAAATTAAGTGGACACAGCGGAAATAAAACTATCAAGAGCGACATCTTTAACTGCTCCCCATGCTATAGAACCGACAAATCCTATTGGCGTAGTTGCTGTTATTAAATCCTTTGCCCAATTAATATAACTATTTCTATGTAGTTGGATAACGTCACGAAAGCTACCTGTGTTACTATACATTGGGTATGGAATAGCAGCAATTCTAATACGATGTGTCTGAGGGGCTAAACCCAGTGTTATATAGAGAGTAATATGGCGGGGATTGTTGGGAGTCTCATCTTGATATATCCCCATGTTATTAGAAATGGCAATTCGTAGATCCCATCCATCATGAGCCGCCCAATAAAAAATTCTATGGTTCATTCCATCATTAACGACTCCCCAGCCGTTATCCTTGCTGGGTCTCTTAACAATGACTTTATATCCATAGACATATTTGCCAGTATCTTGATTGATGAACTTTTTACCGACATATGTAACTTTTTCAACTTTAAGGGGTTGCCCGTAAAAATTCCATTGTCTTGGATATGATATCGTCTTAAATTTTAAATTAATTTCAGCAAACGCAAAACTTGTTGTCGTTATAAATAGAAATAGAATTCCAATACTGAACAATAGTTTTTTCAAGATCACCTCTCTGTTTAAAATGTACTACCCTCAGAATATCGAGCCTACAGTCAAAAAAATTGGAGATTATCCTGATTGCTACCGAAATTGCAACAGTAAATTTATTACCTTGAAAAATTGACCTCGCCAGAGCCGTGACAACTTGCATACAGGTATACCCTTCAAGTGTTCAATGATTCGAATGGTATCATTAACAGAGATTGATAAGGTTATAAAAATTGTCTCCGATTTTTCTTGAAGAACTACCTTTTATAGATGGTATTATCTGTCAGGAGTCAAATTCAACAAATTACCGAGCGCTTGTGGTCAATATTTTCCCTTGGATAAATACCATCATCCAGATCCCAGCTATTTACCTTTAGCTGTTAATGGTGAGTATCACCTGTTCTGCCAGTTTCTTATTCATTCCGAAAAGTTTTGCCATCTCTTCAATCGAGGCTTTTTTCATCTGGGTGATGCCTTTAAAATGCTTGAGCAGAACCTTTTTTTTCTTTGGACCGATTCCAGGGATGGTATCAAGCACTGAAAGCCCTGCCCTTTTTTCCCGCCGTTTTCTCTGGAATGTAATGGCAAACCTGTGGGCTTCATCCCTGATCTGCTGTAGCAGATATAATGCTTTTCTTGACTGGCTTGTGTTTAATGGGTTGGATCGACCTGGAATATATATTTTATCAAATTCCTCGCCTTTTGCCTCATTCTTTTTTGCAAGTCCTGCCACCACGAATTTATTTTCAATATTCAACTCTTTTAAAACAGCCACAGCCATTGAAAGCTGACCTTTTCCTCCATCAACCACCAGAAGATCAGGGTAAGCCATTTCCGACGGATCTTTTAAAAACCGCCGTTCAAGGACCTGATACATGTATGCATAATCATCCTGAAAATCAAGACCCCTGATTATAAACTTGCGATAGCCGTCTTTATAAGGTCTTCCATCTTTGAACACCACCATGGAAGATACCGGGTCCTGGCCTGAAAGATTTGAATTATCAAAGCATTCAATTCTGGCCGGCAGGTTTTTCATTCCCATAAGGTCCTTTAGCATGGAGATGGAAGCCCGTTCTTCTTCTGCCTTAAGCAAAGATTTTTCAAGTTCCCTTGATGCATTCACATGGGCCATTTCAACAAGTCGTTTTTTTTCACCCCGCACCGGAACACGAATGCTGACCTTTTTCCCTTTTCTTTTGGCAAATAAATATTCCATCTCCTCCTTGTTCTCAATTTTCCTGCTCAAAAGAATAATAGAAGGTAAAAATTCCATGTGTTTATAATATTGCTCTAAAAATGCAGACAAAATTTCATCAGATTCCTTGAATCCCAGATCAAGGGGATAATGCGCTGTGTCTATCAGAAAGCCGGATCGAACGATCATCACGGTGATCACTCCTCTGCCCTTGTCTGCAGCAAAGGCAACGATAT
>Ga0307989_1000776_pt1 | contig 18910 bp, 19 predicted proteins | sample EllFjometagen185_FD_203164 | JGI IMG/M metagenome (GOLD analysis project Ga0307989, IMG submission 203164) | Marine microbial communities from Ellis Fjord, Antarctic Ocean - #185 | ecosystem: Environmental > Aquatic > Marine > Unclassified | place: Southern Ocean | collected 2014-10-08
TCCTCTTTTGGCATATCCACGCTATCCACTATTGCAGCTATTACTGTTCGTATCGGTTGTCCCGCAGTTCCCAGCATGATACCGGCAGATCCGCCCTCGTCAATAATAAGAACCTTGTCACCAATACCCGCTTGAACCATATCAATTGCAACAATCTGCTTCCCTGTAAATTTACCATCAGGTTTTATAGGATGAACAATCATCAATTTTAATCCTTTGAGTTGTTCTATTTTAGCAGTTGCTACTACCGTTCCTGTTACTTGTGCGTAAGTCATTTTCCCACCTGATTAAGTTGGTCAAGCTGATCAATAATTCCAATAACTGCAGCATCTGAAGGGTTGAACCAATTATCCAGAGCAAGGGCGGCTTCTCTGCCCCCTTCGTATATAACAAGATCTCCTTCACCCGCCTGGACTGTATCGCAGGCAACTATAGGAGTTCCACTTACTTGCATATTGTCATCCAAGGGCTGTACAAGTAGTAATTTTATTCCTTCTAAAGATTCCTCTTTTCTGGTACTTACGACAGTACCTGTTACTCTGCCAATCTTCACATCAAAATTCCTTATACAATTCTAAAATAATCAATCAATGCACATCGTCGTTCACGGGTAAAAGTTCTTGCTCGTGTAAACCCTTCGCCTGTCGGGCTGGCAATTGTAAAGGATGTGTAACCTGCCCCTCCAAACCCCATACCGTTAAAATTTGATCCATTCTTAACAAAAAGTGAACAATTAATAACTTTAGCCATTTTAGATAGTTTTGCGATATTTAATGAGTGCATAGATGCAGAGTGACGAAAACCATGTTCGCATTCAACTGCAAAATCTATAGCTTCATCAACATCATCAACCCTGACTAAAGGAATAACAGGCATTAATTGTTCGGTCCATACAAGAGGATGTGATTTATCCACCTCACAAAGAAGTATTTTTGTATTCTCCGGAACACTAATTCCAGCGGCAGCTGCAATAATATTTGCATTTCTCCCTACAAACTTCTTATTAATTGCCCCTTCATCACCTTTTCTTCCCGGTCTGTCAATTACAAGCTTTGAGATCACCTTTATCTGCTCACTGCTCAGCTCAAATGCTCCAAGTTTACGCATCTCCGTTTTAAGTCTGTCGGCTACGGATCTCACAACAATAATCTCTTTCTCACAGATACAAACAATATTGTTATCAAAACCTGAGCCGGCAACAATATCTTTAGCCGCCTTCTCAATATCCGCAGTTTCATCGACTACTGTCGGAGGATTTCCAGGTCCTGCAGCAATAACTTTTTTAGTAGACTGCAAAGCCTGTTTAACCACTCCCGGCCCGCCGGTAACGGTAAGAAGATCGACCTTGGGATGTGTCATAAGCTCTTTAGCGGATTCAATTGTCGGTTCATGTATGGTCACTATTAAATTCTTTGGTCCCCCGGCTTTTATTATCGCTTCATTAAGCAGTCCGACTGCTAAAACAGAGACTCTTTTAGCTCCTGGATGAGCATTGAAAACTACGGTATTTCCAGCAGATACCATGCTGATAGAGTTGTTCAAAATTGTTTCAGTAGGATTTGTACTCGGAGCTATTGCCCCTATAACTCCATACGGAGCTCGTTCTGTTATAGTCAAACCATGATCATCAGAAAAAGCTGCTGGTTGAACATCCTCAACTCCCGGTGTCATCTTAATAGCCAGCATATTCTTTTTAATCTTATCCTCATAACGTCCCATACCAGTCTCTTCAACTGCTAGACGTGCAAACTTATCAACATTATCCTCAGCAATTCGCCGCATAGCCGCTATCATTGCCCTTCTGGTTTCAAGAGATGTTTCCATAAAAATCTTATGTGCTTTATCGGCCTCATTGATAGCAGTATCTATATCATCAAAGACACCTGGAGTGTTTCTGATGATATCTGCCACATTTGAATCACCATCTGCATACTCTTTGAGAATATTTGTTACTATATTTCTAATAGTATTCTCTTCAATTTCCACAAATAAACCCCTTAATATCACCATGCGGTCTGGGAATGATTACATTACTGCACAGCTGCCCTTTTTTTCTCACCAGAGCAACAGCTGAACTCATAGCAGCATCAACATCACCTACTGTTCCGCTTATTTTCAGCACAGCCTTTCCCCCGGATTCATTTCCGGTAACAATTTCAACTATATGAATGTTTGCCTCTTTTATTGATCTGTCTGCTGCTTCCACAGCAGCTGCCACAGAGTAAGTTTCCAAAAGACCTACAGCATCCCATTCCAAGGGGGAATGACAGCTGTTTATTGAAGGAATAATCTTTTCATCTATATTAGAAAGAAGAATGTGATCAATAAGAGTTCCCCCGGCAGCTTCAATACCAGCATCCAAAGCAGATTCTACAGAAGCAACATCCCCGGTTATAACAATCAGGTATTTCCCGGGATTAAGGACTTCTGCCCTGAGGATAGTTACTGGAGATTCTTTTACTGCTGCGTCAAGGGTTTTAAACCCATTTACGATACTTGAAATTTCGAGAACTCCAATTACATCAATATTCATGCTAAAACACTACCTTTCCATTCTCTTCTACGCTATCAACGATTCCTATGATTACAGCATCGATTGGTTTGTCTTTTGAAACTTCGGTTTGTCTTGCCGAACTGCCCTGGGATACAAGAACCAGTTCACCGGGAGCAGCTCCGATAAGATCAAGTGCTGCAATACCTGCAGCAATACCAGATGAGCCTGTTTTCCCAGAAGAACCGCAGGGCTCTACAATAAGGTATCTCGAACCTTCAATTCCATCAGATCTAATGGTGGCTACAATAGACCCTGCTACTCTGGCCAGTATCACATCTCTATCCTGCTTTTTGAATATACCGTTTTACCCTTAATGTCAAAACTATCCACAATGGCGATAATAGTGGCATCGCTGGGTTTACCGTTCGTTATTTCTGTCTGCCGGCTGCTGCTTCCACCTACAAAGAAGACAATCTCTCCTTCGCCGGCTCCTACTGCATCCATAGCCACAATATAATCTTTCTTCCCTTTTAGGGTGTTTATATCGATCTTTTCCAAAAGAAGAAACTTAATGCCTTCCAGCCGCACCTCTTTTATAGTCGAAACAACAGAGCCTACTACCCTTGCAAGTATCATCTATTTTTCACTCTTTTTTCTTCCCAAAGGAAGAACAGCATCCACATTCTCATGAGGACGTGGAATAATATGAACGGATATTACCTCGCCTACTCTTTCCGCTGCTCTTTTACCTGCATCAAGGGCTGCTTTAACTGCTGCAACATCACCTCTTATAATAGCTGTTATATACCCGCCGCCTATTTTCTTTGATCCAATAAAATCTACATGGGCTGCTTTTGCCATTGCATCAGAAGCTTCTACCATTGCTGCAAACCCTTTTGTTTCGATCAACCCAAGTGCATTATCTGTTATTGCCATACCTTTCTCCTTTTACTCCCTTCCACTTATATCAGCCAGTCTTGATTCAACAATCTCTTTACTGACCAGAACTTCTGATTCCTTACCTGCAATATAAATTCTTCCAAATTTTCCATATCCGGTTACATTTATAATATTAATATTGGAAGCTTTTTCCGCCTCATTTGCAGCATAAAATGCATAACCAGCCGGTTCTATTTCTAAAACAAAAAGAGTATCTCCCCGGAGAACCATATTCCCGTACCTAACCTTATTAATGAGCTGGGCATGGTGATCACTGATGTTTTTTATAAGCTGGCTTGTCATTATCCGAGGTTTCATCCGATCCATTTCCGTCAGGTCCAATTCTTTAAGAATTGCTTCGCCAGCCTGTCTGGTATCACCCTGATTATCTGAATGCACTTCCAGCAAACCAAAAGATCTTTCTACTATCTGAATACCGGGGACAACATTTGTTGCTTTTAGAGCAATGTCTGTAAGGCGGTTTATCTCTATACCCGGAGCTATCTCCACAAAAGCACAGGCTTGCCCTGCAACAGGAAAGTAACCCTTTGATATAGTACACATGAACGAGGCCATCTGCAGTTGTAAAGAGTCTATAAAATTATATGTTCTTAGATCAACATTATTCATTATTCCACTCCTGTTCCATTCAGAGGTAAGCCCTCATCAACAGCTTTGTCAGGACGGGGAATAAGATGCACAGAAACAACTTCTCCAACACGCTCCGCAGCTTTACTGCCGGCATCAAGAGCTGCCCGCACAGCCGCAACATCACCTCTGATAATGGCAGTCACATAACCACCCCCTGTCTCCTCATGCCCTTTTAATTCAACTTTAGCAGCTTTAGACATAGCATCTGCAGCCTCTACCATTGCAGTAAATCCGCGAGTTTCAATCATGCCTAATGCTTTTCCCTGTTTATTTGCCATATTTCCTCCAATCAAATGTTATATTTTTAACATTGCAAATCAATTATACTCACTTACCCTGAATTGTCAAGGATGATATTATACAACAATTCGCATTCATCTATTTATTGCGCTTTTGATGCCTAAAATACCTTTTACTAATATTTATCACTCTTTATTAGCTTCTGACAATAAGAAAACAACTCTCTTACCTAATTCAGATATCACTATTAACATTATTTTATAATTTGTTATATTTCAACCATTAATTTCCAGTTGATCGAATAAGAAGAATGTTTTATAATTAAATACCATGTTTATGTGATTATTTTAACAAACAGTCTGCCTTAATAGAAATTTTCTGATATATGAAGTAGTCTGGTGAAAATTAAAAGACCAAAAGAGATACCATGAAAAAAACAGAACGGCATAAGTACATTCTCGAAATACTCAAGTTCCACACCTTTTCGAATGTACAGGAACTTTCTCAAGGTTTGGAAGTTTCTCATATGACAGTACGCCGTGATCTTGAAGAATTAGCAGAACAGAACAAAGTTAAAATACTTCACGGAAGTGTTATTCTTAATCCGATGATGATCAATCAATCAAATGAAAAGCCGTACTCTATTATCACAGAGGAGTCTGTACATAAAGAGGAAAAACAAAAAATAGGTATTTTGGCAGCATCATTTGTTGAACCGGGAGATACTATTATAATTGATTACGGATCAACAGCTGAATATTTTGCTAAAAATCTTCCCACTGATATACCGCTCACAATCCTCAGCTACTCATTAAATATTGTTTCTGATATTGCCGGTAAAGAAAATTGTACATTAATAGTTACCGGAGGGCTTTTTCACAAAAACACGCTCTCTTTTGAAAGTCCTGAAGGACTTGAAATGATTAAAAATTTTCGGGCAAACAAAGCTTTTGTTACAGCTTCCGGTATAGACCACAAATTTGGTGTAACTTGTTCCAATTATTATGAACGACCGACTAAAAAAGCTTTGTTGCAGTCATCTATGAAAAAGATTCTTTTAGTGGATTCATCAAAATTCGGACTTATTCGCTCTGACTATTTTGCCGATCTTGCTGAATTTGATGAAATAATAACTGACAGCGGTATTCCTGATGAATACAAGGATATTATACACTCCCTCGGTATAACTTTAAGAATAGCCTAATACACCAATGCTCAATGGGGCTCTACCCAACCCACTCCCCTAACCATGGGTTTGTCCAGCAAACTCCTGAGTTTGCTATGGAGTTTTGTACTCAAAACTCCTAAGATCATTGGGGCAAAGCTCCAATGATCCATTGACCAAATTCCTTACCCCCTATAAGCTCCTGATATTATGATATTAGAAAAAATAACCGACCAAATGTATTGGGTAATCATTGCTGTCCTGGCGTTGAACCTTTTCCAAAGAAAATACCAAAAACGAAGCCGGAACAAAAGAACTGCAACACTAATTGTTGCAAGTCTCGTACTTCTTCTAGACATTCTTTTTGTACTGATTATTCAGTTTAAGCTTCCGCAATGGCTGGGTGTTGCAGCACTAGTTGTTCCGTTTGCAATTGGATATATATTCAGAGAAAAAATACTTATTTTTAAGTTTAAATGTCCGGAATGCGGAGTAAAACTCGCTTTAAACGATACGCTCTATTATGATGACAACCTCTGTGCAGCCTGCTACAAGGATCTTCATCCTGAACTGGATAAAAAGCCGGAAATTGAAGAGCCTGAATTTGAGGAAGAACCTTCAGAAGCAAGAAAGGTCGAAGATATTGACTGGGATGAGTGGGAACCACGAGAAACCGCGGTAGTCTGCTATGTGTTTCGTGGAGAAGAAGTAATGCTTATCCATAAAAAACTGGGTTTGGGAAACGGCCTAATTAATGCTCCGGGCGGAAGAATTGAAGAAGCTGAAACTGCTCTTGAAGCTGCTATTAGAGAGACAGAAGAAGAGACCGGAATTACCCCTATCGACCCAATCCAGGTTGGTATTCTGAGTTTTCAGTTTATTGATGGATACTCATTAAAAGGGTATGTATTTTTTGCATATGACCATACCGGCGAAATGCAGGAAACTGACGAGGCTGATCCCTTCTGGGCTGATGTCAACAGAATCCCCTATGATAAAATGTGGGAAGATGACCAGTACTGGTTGCCTGAAGCACTACAGGGAAAGAATATTAATGGAAAATTTATTTTCGATGACAGAACAATGCTGAGTAAAAATATTGAGACTGCAAAACGGTCAAAATAAGTTGGGTATATAAAAACTAACCCCAACTCTGGTGTACTACAGCAGAATGTTATAGAATTTAATATTGTTGTGTTATTTAACAACTATATATTGCTCTGATACAAAGAGTGTAAAACCTTTCTTTAACTTAGGAGGCTGTATTGGCCTATTGTATTAAATGCGGTGTAGAACTTGATGATAAACTTGAAAACTGTCCTCTCTGTAATATTCCGGCCTTTGATCCGGAAACATTAAAACCAAAACAGACAAAAGAAGAGAACTCTTCTGCTTTTTCAGGATTCCCCCCCCGGGAAATATCAGAAATCCTTACTCAGCCGATAATACACAGAATTTCCCATAAAACAGCCGCTCTTTTTTCCATTACCATGCTAATCCCGGTGATAACCGTTCTACTAATTGATATATTAACCAATAATGCTGTCAGTTGGTCTTTTTACCCCATCCTTTCTGTACTCTATACCTGGCTGTCTTTGGTCTTTCCTTTTTTATTCAAAACGGGAAAACGATTGAACCTACTTATTAATTTTGTTATTGCCTCGGTCATATTTCTTCTGTTGATTGACGGGTTTATTCCACCGGTCTCCTGGGCCTGGTATCCAGTCATGAGCCTGCTCCTCCTATTTGTCATAATCACAACTCCCACATTTATTGGGAAGCGCTACAGGTTCCCCATAATTATTGTGTTTACAACAGCAACAGCTCTATTCCTCTGGTTTTTGGAATATCTTGCTGGTGGAGAATGGTTCCTGAATCTGGCTCTACCTTTAACACTTCTTTCCGGTGGAACCATGCTGCTGATAAATGGAATTAATACCCATTTGATAAAAAGAAATCGTCCCGGACATACATACACTTCAGCTGCATCAGCTTTCTTAATATTAGCAGTACTCTCTATTTTGATTGATACAATTTGCACCTTTTATATTGCAACCCGAACTTCCCCTGATTGGTCATTCTATGCAGCAGGAGCAGCTCTTCTGATTTCAGTTTTTCTCTTTATTGCCGGATCAAATGAACGATTTAGAAGTTTACTTGAAAAGAAATTTCACGTTTAACCAAGAACTTATAATCCCAGTCTCTTCCTAATCACATCACCATATCGTGTTTCACTCTCTTTTTTAGATACAATATCTTCTCTGGTACTCTTTTTATCAATCAATAACTCCGCCTTTCTTAAAGCAGCAGCTCCGGGGTCTATAACATGAATCCCAAGATATTTCTCAAGCTCATCCCGCTCATCTATTACCGTAGTAGATCCTAAAACAACAACTTCTGCTCCGGCCTCCATTGCAGCAACTCCAGCTTTACATAAGCTTTGGAAAAAATTCCGGATCTCACTTTGATTCATGCCATTCTTTTTCTCCGGATGATATACATGAATCCCGACACACTCTACAGTTATAATTGAATCTAAGAGACTATATGCTGCCAACTGCCTGGTAATCATCCTCTTCCAGTCATCGTCTAATGCAAGTATTGAGACCTTTTTCTCTGGATATCTTTTTGAAGCCTCTTCTATGCCAGCCTCTAAAGCACCAACAACCGGGATATTCAGACTTTGCCGCATCTCGACTATTCCAGAATCTGCAGTACAGTCAATGATAACTACATCAAAACCTTCTCTCTCTGCTGCTTCAGCTTCTAAAATCATATATACAGAAGCCCAAAAAAGATCGTATTCGCTATCTGTCAGCAAAGGGCCACCTTTTAATTGCCGAATATCAACTTCAAATCCTATCCTTGCCTGAGACTGATAACGCCTAAGTCGACGATTCAGTTCGTGCGAAGTTAGCGGAATTGGCGGGATAATTGCTATTTTTTTCATTTTTGTCTCCTGCATGGTAAATAGTTTACATAAACCTTGATAAAATGCATAAAGCAAAGATTCTGTCAAAATTAGTAATTTTGATAGAATAACCTATAGTCAGAAGTTTTTGATTGAGTGTAATGACTTATATTATAACATATTACATATTTACGATCAAAAACTTCAAATCCATGTGCATACAGGGATCAGGCAAATTTCTATAAATTTTTGATTTATAAAATTGCCCCAGCACTCGATCGTTTATATTGACAAAGAGTCCATACATTTATATAGTAAAAAGCCGATTTAGGAGAGGTGTCCGAGTGGTCGAAGGAGGCGGTCTTGAAAACCGTTGAGCCGAGAGGCTCCGTGGGTTCGAATCCCACCTTCTCCGTATTTGGTCATACTGCATTTTTGTTTACAAGAATTACTGCAGCTTGATTATGATATAACGGATATGCATGTACTATACTTGGATGTTTATCCTGCGGAAATCGGAATGGATTTAATGGAGAGGTGCGAGAGCGGTTGAATCGGGCTCCCTGCTAAGGAGTTGTACCCTGCCCGGGTACCGAGGGTTCGAATCCCTCCCTCTCCGTTTTTTTTTGTAGCCATAGCTCAGTTGGATAGAGCATTAGATTGCGGATCTAAAGGCCGGAGGTTCGAATCCTCTTGGCTACATGTTTTATGGGAGAGATGCGAGAGCGGTTGAATCGGGCGGATTCGAAATCCGTTGTGCTGTTTACAGTACCGAGGGTTCGAATCCCTCTCTCTCCGCTAAAACCAACAGTTCTTCTATATAAGCAGATGTTCTGTAGAAGCAACCTATCTGCATGAGTCCAACAGGCTCTCTGGAGAGATGACCGAGTGGCCGAAGGTGTACGCTTGGAAAGCGTATGTACCCTAGCGGGTACCGAGGGTTCGAATCCCTCTCTCTCCGTTTTCCCCTTCAGTGCTGATAGGCAGGTTCTGCGCTATTAGTCGTCGCCCAAATCCGCCAGGACCGGAAGGTAGCAACGGTAAGTGATTGACTAATGAGATGCATGCAACTTGGCTGGAGCTGAAGGGGATTTTTTTTTATACCTATACTAATGATGCATATGCTTTAGAAGTTTTTGATAAGTAGGCAGCTATTGCAAAATTGGTAATTATGCAATAACCTCACTTATAGTAATAAATACTTGAGGTATTTTTAAATTTTGCATATTTGCATACCAGCTGACTGCAAGGAGTATCTTGATGGTTTTTGAAGTTACCTACACCCGAAAACGCCCACGAACGTTTGATGAAATTGCCGGGCAGGAGTTTGTAGTATCAACATTAAAAAACTCTATCCGGGGCAGCAGAATTGCTCATGCATATCTTTTTTCCGGCCCAAGAGGGGTGGGAAAAACTTCCGCAGCAAGAATACTTGCAAAAGCGTTAAACTGCACGAGTATTGATAAACCAACTGATTCTCCCTGTGGTGAATGTGCCAACTGTAAAGAAATAACTGCCGGAAATTCACTTGACGTTTTCGAAATTGATGGAGCGAGCAATACATCAGTAAATGATGTGAGAAGAATTAAAGATGAAGTACTCTTTTCACCAAATACTTGTAGAAAAAAAATATATATAATTGATGAGGTTCACATGCTCTCAAACAGTGCTTTTAATGCATTGTTAAAAACTATCGAGGAACCGCCGGGATACATTGTCTTTATTTTTGCAACTACAGAAGTTCATAAAGTTCCTGCCACAATAAGATCCCGTTGTCAACAATTTCATTTTCAGCTTATACCAATTGAAACAATTAAAAATCTACTTGCAGAAACAGCTGTCGAAACAGGCCTTTCGGTTGATGATGATGCTCTTTTTTGGATTGCCAAAGAGGCAACCGGATCGATGCGGGATGCATACACGCTGTTTGATCAGGTAATCTCCTTTATATCAACCGATAGTACAGATCCTGAGGACTCCCAGACACTCACCATGCAGTTAATAAAAGACAAAATGGGACTAGTCGGGCTGGATGTTGTAAACGACCTGGCAGAGGCACTTAGCAGGGGAAATTCAGGAGAAGCAATAACCAGTGTACATGATATTTTTAGACGCGGAGTCTCGGTTGAACAAATTATTACTGATTTAGTTGAATATTACAGATCACTTCTTTTAATAAAACAGGGAATAACCAGTGAATCTTTACTTGGTAATAAAGTTGAAAATTTTTCTCGGGTGGTTCTTCGGGCATATTCCAAGGAGCAGCTTGAAGCAGCTGTTGAACTGATGCTTGAAGTTTACAGGAATATCCGTTTTTCCCTTAATCAAAGCTTTGAGCTTGAACTTGCAGTCAGTAGATTAGCAGATCTGCACCTTCTTGTTTCCTCAACAACACTGGTAGGAAGAATAGCTTCTCTTAAAGATCAAATCCTTAGAGGGGAATTTAGTGCTCCCCAGGAAACGACTACTCCCAGCCCGTTAATACCAAAAGAAGAACCAATTTTAGCTAAGAGCTTAGCAGTACCTAATGAAACAAGTCAAATAACAATTCCTAAAGAAAATATTACAAACACTCCTATTGTGCTGCAAACTAGGATAATATCACCACAAAAAGCTGAATCCAGCCCAATTAACGAACCAGTCGTCAATGATAATCAAAATAATCAAAATAAACAAAATAACCAGGATGATGTACTTCCTGTTGTCAGGGAAACTGAAAAAACCAATATTCCAGACAATAAACTCATAGAAATTACCAGAAACCATATTGAAGCTGTTCAGGCAGGGCTTAAAGAGAAAGTCCCTACATTGGCTGCCGCCCTGGGAAAAGTCTCAGATTGGCACTACCATGGTGATGAATTAGAATTAATTTTCCCGGATGCTTATACGGCACAGAAAATAACTTCAAGCTTGCCGGCTCTTCGGGATACCTTCTATAAAGTTCTTAATGAAAAATTAAAACTGAAAGCAATTACTGCCGCAGAACATGAAAAAGAGCTGGCTTCAGATCCGGCTTCATCAAATAAAAGCAATAGTCACTCAGATGACACAGTAGACCTTGTTAAAAATATTTTTCGGGGTAATGTTGTTAATAAATAAACCAAATTGTTACGAAACCAAGTGGGGAAAAACAAATGAATCCAATGGATATTCTTAAAAACATGCAGGATCTTCAGGGTAAAATGGAGAAAATGCAGGACCAACTAAAAGACATTACTGTAACAGGCTCTTCCGGGGGCGGAATGGTTACAGTCAAAGTCAATGGGAAAATGGAAGTTCTCAATGTGGATATTGCCCCTGAAATCGTTGATCCATCTGATATCACCATGTTGGAAGACCTTGTTCTTGCAGCAGTAAATTCCACCCTCCGTGAACTGCAGGAAGCATTAAAAAATCAAGCATCCCAATTAACCGGCGGATTAGATATCCCCGGAGGCTTTCCGGGATTCCCGGGATAATAGGAGAGTATTAGGCATATGACGGTATTAGACCAGTTAATTAAAAGCCTCTCCAGACTTCCGGGAATAGGCGCAAAAAGTGCTGCCAGATTAGCCTATTATTTTATTCAGGCAGACCGTGAATCAAACAGATCTCTTGCCGGGCAAATCTCTGAAATTAAAGAAAAGATATTCACCTGCTCTGTCTGCGGCAGCTATACTGAAACTGATCCCTGCCCAATCTGTACAGACAGCACCAGAGACACGACTCTTATATGTGTAGTTGAACATCCGCAGGATGTACTGACAATTGAAGCCTCAGGATCTTATGATGGTCTTTTTCATGTATTAAATGGTGCAATATCACCTCTTGACGGTATTGGTCCGGAACAGCTGGCTATAGGATCTCTAATTGAGCGTATAAAAGCACATACATTCAGCGAAATCATCTTAGCAACAAACCCCACAGAAGAGGGCGATACCACCGCACTCTATATTTCTCATATACTGAAAAATTCTGAGTTGCGTATCACCAGGCTTGCTTCAGGACTTCCTATTGGGGGAGATTTGGAATATGCAGATAGAATTACTCTTGCCCGTTCAATGCGCGGAAGAATCCGGCTTAACGGTTAGAAGTTTCTTGAGGTTCTCAGATCTTCATATGCTGCCTGAATTTCTCTGAATTTATCTGATGCAAAAACAATAAACTCTTCAGGTAGACCTTTTGAGGATATCTTATCCGGATGGTATTCAGAAACAAGTCTCCTGTACGTTTTTTTTATATCGTCATTTGTGGCTGTAGGTTCAAGACCTAAAATGGCAAACGATCGAGAAGATCCGGCAGCTTTTCCTGTACCATACTGGTGCTTGATAGTCGACATTCTTTCACGGCTTACCTGAAAAATCCGACCGGCCTGATTAATCAAAGACTCTTCATCTGCTGACAGACGGCCATCTGCATAGGACACACGATAGAAAATATCAATCATTAACTCCATCATCTGTCGGTTGAGCCTAAAATTGTCATAAAACTGTGTTGCAAACTGATCAAATAAACCTGTAGAAGCCCTGGCGGTCTCAAAAACTTTCATGGCAATTGCGCTGCTTTGCGGATCCAGTCTCAAATCTTTTCTAATAAATTCCTCAACCTTCTTCCTCTCAGCAATGCTGATATCACCATCTGCAGAGGCAATTCCGGCCAGCATGGAAAAAGCACCAACAAAAAACACCATTTGTGCCTGCTGCTGTGAGTTTGCTTCATTTCCTGCTGTGAATGGACTCCCGGTATTAGATTTCTGGCCAAACGCTGCCCGGACATTGCTGCCTTGTCTGGGTGCATGATCAAAGACATTACCGAATACAGCTCCGGCTATCATACCTAAAGGACCGCCGAACATAAATCCAACGGTTCCCCCAATTATTTTACCAATCCATCCCATATTACATTCCTAAAGTTTATCAATTAACATCGAGCACTTTCCGGAAGGTATGGGAAGTGTTTTTTTCTTTTTCTGATCAAGTATATCTATCGTAAAATAGTAGAGCTTTTCAGATTCCAGCCGTATCTCCCAACCTCGTGTATTCTTATTGCTAAGAATTGTTATCAAGTTTCTTTTTAAAGAAAGATCCTCTATTCCCATAGCCTCAAGAGTCGGCATTATCCAATCCACTGTTTTTCTGGGAAGACTGATATTTAAACCAATTATATTCTCAATCATAAGTGTCAGGGTCGATAACCCTACCATAGGGAGAAACTTTTTTTGAGGAAATGATGGATTCTCATCCCATTGTGCAGGCCCCTCTTTGTTTGGAAGATATGCTTCATACACATCCCCTTTATCAATTCCATCAGGATGCAGTGTATCTAGTAGAAAATAGAGGTGTCGAATTGCACATTCCCGGGCAAATTCATACTCTTTATACTGCTCTAATCCCTTAATAACCATAAAAGTAAATGCAGGAACGACTGCTCCTCTATATCCATTTCCTTCTTCTGAGAAAGTTGGTTCGTTTTTTGCGATAGCAGGGAAAGGGTTATCTGTACCAAATCCTTCAGGATCTTTCAATAATTCAATCAATCTGAATGCTTTATCTTCATTTGGAATCTCTGCAAGCAGAGTCCAGTATGCACCAATAGTCTTTACTTTAACGTGAGATTCATCTTGTTTCAGATCAAAATAAAATTTCTGATCAGTATCCCACATCAAAGAATTAATTCGTGTTTTTAGAGAAAAATACTGTCGTTTATAACGAAAGCTTAATTCTTTATCATTCAGAATGTCCCCAATTGCCGACATATAGAGTGAACTTATTGCCACCTGTGTGTTAAAATCAACATGATAATAAACATCGTCTCTGGGCATGTTATAAGTCATGGTTGCTTCTGTAGGAACAGCATACAATCCATTTTCCTGTTTGAAGGTTTCCTCCAGCCAGCTCATGTATAGCTCCAGAGTAGGAATAACCTCTTTAAGCCGTTTCTTATTTCCTATTTTATGGAATAAATTAAATTCAACAAAGGGGAAAAGCGGCGGGTGAACACCCTCAGGATTCTGAGGTGACAAAACGGCAGAGCCGTCTTCAACCGAATATTCTCCGCGAATAGCACCAGAAGGTTCTTGTTTACTATAAAAGTAATCCAACAAATTAAACGCAGAGTATGTTTGATTACTGTATACAAGGAAAAATGTTGATAAACAGGTATAATATTGATGAAATGTCTCCTGATTTTCATAACTCAAATATGACCCAACAACACCATTTTCCGGTGTTCCCTGTTTCCACAATTCATGAAGCCAAACCCACGTTCTATCATACACATCAACAAAATCTTGATCATAAAAGTGTACCGATGGTACATTTTCTTTAAGCAATTATTTCTCCTTGAATCGAGTTCCTTAACAACCAAATGCAAACACTCACATATAGAGTGTGTTCAACAACTTATTAGCATAAATTGGCTGGAATCTCAATAACCTATAAACTCTCAGATTAAAAAATACTATGTTCAGGGTTAGATGTCAAACCCAGATATTGATTATTTTGATTTATTTTTAGAACGGTGCTGTTTTGCGGGGTTTTACTCAGAAAAAACACTTAAAGAATGAGGATATAAATGTATGCTCAACTGGTCAGTTCCTACTCCTGTTGTAATCATCTCTCCATCAATATGGCAAACAAGTCCTTTTTCTCCATCTTTAGTTTTAATCACAATATCTCCAACAAGATCCGAGGAAACAAAACTATGCCTTTTTTGTGTCCCACGAAAAAATCTGGTAACTAAATAGAGAATCGTTGAACCACTTACCGGTCTGTTCACATAACACAAATCAAGCTTGCCATCATCCAGTACCGCATCCGGTCCCAAAAGAAAAGCCCCACCCATTCTGCGTCCATTACAAATAGAAATTTGCTGAGTACTTATATTTTTAACACTATTTTTTTCACCATATTGCAACAGCACTGGTATTGCCTCAGGGTAATTTCTCATAATCTGAATTACAGCAACTACATAGCTTAGAACCCCACTAATCCGCTTATAGCGGCTTGCTGTTAGATTTACCAGAGGCTCAAATCCAATTCCCAGTCCATTGATAAAATAACGACCTTCGGGACAATCTCCCCCATACACTTTTGCTACATCGATTTTCTTTTGTTTCCCCTCTTTAATGAGTTTTATCGCTTCATTAAGAGATTTTGATATTCCAAGACTATATGCAAAGTCGTTCCCGCGTCCAATTGGCAGAACCGCAAAAGCTGTCGTGTTGTCCTTACCGGCCTCTGAGCTTCGATAGGACATTAGCCCATTTATGACCTCGTTACAGGTCCCGTCTCCCCCTGCGGCAACTACAATGGCATAGCCCTGCCTGGCAGCTTCTTCAGCTGCACGTGAAGCATACCAGATCTCTTTTGTTACTTCGAGATCGTAGCTTAAGTTATGTAGATCCATTATTTTCCTGATACTGGGTATAGCCCGTCCGGCTTTTCCTTTTGCTGCAGCAGGATTCAAGATTATCTTAATATCATTTATAGGTTTATTCATTTGGTACTCCCGCCTCTCTATCCAAAAAAACATACTCATAAATTGGTATATCTTTTCAAAAACATTATACCATTCACAAACAAAAAACAATCATATATGATAGACAGACTATGACGAATAACAATAACCGATTTCTCCCGATGACTAGAGATGAGATGTGTAAGAATGGCTGGGATGCTTGTGATTTTATTATTATCACCGGGGATGCATATGTTGATCATCCTTCGTTCGGTGCTGCCGTTATTGGCCGCGTTCTTGAGGCAGAAGGTTTTAGGGTCGGGATAATTTCACAACCTTCCTGGGACAGCAGCCGGGACTTTACTTCTTTAGGAGAACCAGCTCTTGCATTCTTAATAACATCAGGCAATCTGGATTCTATGGTCGCAAAATACACTTCCTCAGGGAAACCACGCTCAACAGACTCCTTTACTCCTCACGGAGCCCCCGGAAAAAGACCGGACAGGGCTGTTATATCTTATACATCCCGTGCACGCCAGGCATACAAAAATATTCCCGTTATTATAGGCGGACTTGAAGCATCTCTCAGACGTCTTTCCCATTATGATTATTGGTCCGATAAAATTCGCCGCTCCTTTTTACTCGATGCCAAAGCAGATCTGCTTGTTTACGGAATGGCTGAATCTACTATAAAGACTATTGCGGCAAGACTGCAACAGGGTGAATCAATTTCAGATATTAGAAATGTCCCTGGTACTGTTTACTCTCTTAAAAATGATAGCCCCACTGAAATGAAAAATTCTAAGTGGTCCACTATTGCACTTCCTGATTATGAAATAGTTTCTGAAAGAGACACAAAATCCAACACAGGTTCTGATAGAGGACAATTGGCTTTCGCCGAAAGTTTCCAATTAAGACTCCTTCATGAAAACCCGCTTCGTCCCGAACAATTAATAGAAAAATACGACTCGGTCTCAATTATCCAAAATCCGCCGGCAAAACCACTGACAACAGATGAATTGGATAGAGTATATGATCTGCCGTTTACCCGGGAAGCACATCCTTCATACAAGGTTTCCGGTCAGATTCCAGCTCTTCAGGAGATTAAATTCAGCATACTAAGTAACAGGGGATGTTATGGAGGATGTTCTTTTTGTGCTCTTACATCGCACCAGGGCAGAACGGTACAGGTACGCAGCCATGCATCAATTCTAAAAGAGATTTCTCAACTGACATCATTTCCGGATTATAAAGGATATATTCATGATATCGGAGGACCAACAGCTAATTTCCGCTCTGAAGCCTGTAAGAAGCAGGGAAAAGTAGGTCCCTGCTCAGATAAAATGTGTCTGTTTCCCGAGCCCTGCCCATCCCTTCAGGATTCTCATAAGGATTATCTTGAGCTCCTGAAAAAAGCGAGATCTATTCCGGGTGTAAAAAAAGTGTTTATCCGGTCGGGGATTCGGTATGATTATCTACTTTCGGGTTCTGATCCGACAATCATAAAAAAATTTATTCACGAGTTAACCCTCAATCATGTCAGCGGTCAATTGAAAGTAGCACCGGAACATGTTTCTGAAACAGTCCTGGATCTCATGGGAAAACCGGGAATATCCAGTTTTGTTGAGTTTTCCAAGCTTTTCTCACAAGAAAACCGAGACCAGAACATGAATCAGTACATCATTCCTTACTTTATATCAGGACACCCTGGATCAACACTTGAAGAATCAATTCTACTTGCAGAATTTCTTCGTGATCATGGGTTTATACCTGAACAAGTTCAGGATTTTTACCCCACTCCCGGAACAGTTTCTACCTGTATGTATTACTCGGGTCTGGATCCCAGACCTGGTCGAAACTTCTCTCAAGTCTATATTCCCAAGGGACGGGAAAAAAAACAGCAAAGAGCCCTCATTCACTATCACAAACCGGAAAATAAAAAATTGGTGATTGAGGCACTTAAAGCAGCAGATCGTATGGATCTTATAGGTTCAGGTAAAAATTGTTTGATTAGAAACAATACTCACTCCTATAATAATAACAAGAAGAGAACCGATTTTAAAAATCGTAGATTAAAATAGCATCTCTGGGTTTCATGATTCGTTATACCGGTGTCTCAGCTAAAACCCATTGACACTACAGGGCAGTTGGTATACTAACAATTGATGTACAAAAAAATTGAGCGCCCACCAAATCCAACTTCACTTCTCTCCAAAAATGGAATTTTACGTGACAAATCATTTTATATAGCTATCGCAACACTCGCTCTCCCTATCATGCTGCAGAACCTGCTTGCATCATCCCTCTCTTTTGTCGACACTGTGATGATCGGGCAGCTTGGTGAAGTGGAAATTGCCGCTGTCGGGCTTGCTAATCAGATGTTCTTTCTTGTAATCCTTTTATTTTTTGGAATAAGCAGTGGGGCCTCGATATTTTTTGCACAATTTTGGGGTAACAAAGATTTAAAAAGTATTCACAAAACCCTCGGGCTCGCTCTCACTATCGGAGTATCAGGTGCCGCTATCCTTTCAGCAGTATCTATTATCCTCCCGGAAGAAATTATGCGGATTTTTACCCCGGATAAATCGGTAATTTTAGTCGGATCTGAATATCTCAAGATTGTTGGTATCAGTTACATTTTTTCTGCAGTAACTTTTATTTTTTCAGCAGCTCTAAGAAGTACGGAAGACGCCAGAACTCCTCTTATCGTGTCAGCTATATCCATGACTACTAATGCCGTTTTCAATTATCTTCTCATTTTTGGTAAATTTGGATTCCCGCAGATGGGTGTGCGCGGAGCCGCCATTGCAACAGCAGGTTCACGGGCACTGGAAATGTGTTTAATAATAGCAATCTCCTATATTAAGAAGAAACCGACCGCTGCACCACTTTCAGAAATTTTTTCATTCTCCAAAGAGTTTTCTGTGAAGTTCTTAAAACTGGTATCACCTGTAATTTTAAATGAGTTGGCATGGTCTCTTGGAATGGTAATGTACAAAATTGTTTTTGCAAGAATGGGAACATCTATAATCGCTTCGGCAAATATAAGTGAATCCATCCAAAGCCTTTTTTT
>Ga0307989_1000777_pt1 | contig 18901 bp, 21 predicted proteins | sample EllFjometagen185_FD_203164 | JGI IMG/M metagenome (GOLD analysis project Ga0307989, IMG submission 203164) | Marine microbial communities from Ellis Fjord, Antarctic Ocean - #185 | ecosystem: Environmental > Aquatic > Marine > Unclassified | place: Southern Ocean | collected 2014-10-08
GATATTTCAACTTATGTCGGTCCGAACAAGGTAACGCTTTCAGGTGATGATCGTCCAGTCGTATTTGATAATCATACGAAAGATTTCCGTGAAGTCAGTGGTAATGATATTCGTCAGAAGTTTGTTACTGCGCCAGCAGGTTGGTACGTTGTTCTATTGAATCCCGCTCCCAAGCATCCAAAGATTGGTCAAAAGAATTCAACACCAGAAGAAATGAAGGTTGGAGAAAAGGTCAATATTCCTGGTCCATGTAGTATCGCTTTGTGGCCTGGGCAGGTTGCTGAAGTTATTCAGGGACACAATCTAAATTCCAATCAGTATGCATTGATTCGGGTTTATGATGCTGAAGCAGCTACAAAAGATTGGGAGGAGGCAAAGGTTCAAGAAGCTTCGACTGAAGATCTTGGTACTCCCGATGGTGATGCTTCCAAGAAGACCAAGAAGGATGCCAAAGAGGACGTCAAGGAGCCTTCGCTCTTCTCTCAGGTGCCCGCCGATATCGCTAACGGTCGATGCTATGTGGTCCGCGGTACAGAGGTTTCATTCTACATTCCGCCCAGTGGTGTGAAGGTTGTGAGAGATCCTGAAACCAATGACTTCATTCGCGAAGCCGTTACTCTTGAGATGCTGGAATATGCTGTTCTCAAGGGAGAGAGCGGAGAGCAGACCTTCCGTCATGGCACAGCGGTTGTCTTCCCTGAGCCTACTCAGAGATTCAAGGTTGGTTCTAACGGAGGCAAGAAGTTCCGTGCCTTCGAGCTTGATGAGCGCAAAGGCGTTTTTGTCAAAGTTATTGAAGACTACACGGATAAACCTGAGACGGCTAAGTTCCTTCCGGAAAGTCTCCGTGAGACCAGAATGGTTGATGGTGATTGCCAGTTCAAGACTGGTGATGAACTGTTCATCACAGGTGAGGGTGTCATTTACTATCCTCGCAAAGAGCACAACCTTATCAAGTATGGCGATGAGGAAATGCATTACGCGATCGCAATCCCAAAGGGACAAGGTCGTTATGTGCTGAATCGTGACGGTGGTGGTATTAGCTCGGTCAAGGGACCGAAAATGTTCCTGCCTGATCCTCGGACAGAAGTGATCACCACTAGAAACCTATCTGACAGAGAGTGCGATCTTCTTTATCCAGGTAATGATGAAGTTCTTGCTTTCCATAGAGCAGAGAGACAGAAGTCTGTCGGGACGTCTTCCGATTCGGTGGCCTCTCTAAGTGCTCGTCTACGGAGCTCCTCTGGGTATGATCCTTCTGATGATCTAGATATGCAACATAATCTTTCTAGGTCTGCTGATAAGGGCTTTGGTGGGGACTCTCTTGAGAGATCCAATACCTTTACGAAGCCTCGAACTGTCATTCTGGATACTAAGTTTCAGGGAGTAGTCTCTTTCAACGTTCCGACCGGATTCGCTATTAAGATCGTAGATGAAGACGGCAATAGTCGTGTTGTTATTGGACCTCAGCCTGTCATGTTAGAATATGGTGAGATCTTTGAGGCTATGAAGTTGTCGACGGGTAAGCCTAAGACAACTGATAGATACTACGAGACCGCCTATCTTCGTGTTCATGGAAATAAGGTTAGTGATATCATTTCTTGTGTTAGCTCTGACTTGGTTAATTTCAAGGTCAAGCTTGGTTACCGAGTGAATTTCGAAGGAAAGGATCCCAGCAAGTGGTTCGCTCTTGATAATTACGTCAAGTTCCTTTGTGATCATGCACGTAGCGTGATTAAGAGCGCGATGAAGAGGCATGCGGTTCAAGAGGTTCTTGATAACGCTGCTGATCTCATTCGTGACGCTGTTCTCGGTGCTAAGGTTGATGATTCTGCTCGAGAAGGTATGGTTTTCGAAGAGAACGGTATGAAGGTCTATGACGTTGAAGTTCTGGATGTCTCCATTCAGGATGATGTAGTTCAGGATCTTCTCTTCCGTGCTCAGAATAGTAATATTAAAAGGGCTTTGGAGCTCAGTCAGCGTAAGCGCGAAGTCGCTGACCGCGAAGCTCTGGAAAAGCTGAATCAGCAAGAGATGGTTGCTTTCCGCGGTACAGAAGTGAAGAAGCACAAGGATGGATTGGCTATTTTGGCTGAAAATACGGAGCTTAAGGAGCAGAAACTTCGAGATGCAGATGCTCTTGATGCCCTGGATAATGATTTTACTCGTCAGGGTGAAAAAAAATCAGAGGAACATAAAGAACGTTTGGCTCAGATGCACAAAGATCATGAGCTCAAGCTTTTGCAGCAGTCTGCGGAGCATCGTCGTCAGGTGACTTCTGCTGATTTGGCCGCTGAAGCTGAAAGGCTTGAGGTCGAGAAGAGTATGGCCACTGAGAAACTACTTCTCAAGAAGGCGGATCATGATCTTGACCTCGAGGTCCAGACCGCTTTTGCTGAGTTGGCGAAGCTTGCTACCTTGACTAAGGTCGAGGCTACACAGCAGATCGCCACGGCGTTCTCGCCACACTTGGTCGAAGCCATTCTGTCCATGCGTGATACGAAGCTGATGGATTCCCTGTCTAGTCATTTCTCTGACTTGTCAGTCCTTGAAGGAAACAGCTTGTTGGCTACCGCTAATAGGTTCCTGGGTGATGATCTCGCAGGTAAGTTGGTTCCCATGGTTGAGCACTTCATCTCAAAGCGTGACAGTGCTGAAGCTGCCAAAGAAATGGATCCGTCCAAGTAGTAACTAACTAAAACTCTGATCAATGATCAGAGTTTTTTATTTGCACCAAATCCAAATTTTAGGTACAATTAACTTGTTAATCCTTGAACATGGATCAAGTAACATGGATCACATATCAACAAACAACGAACATGAGAAAACCTAGATATATCCTGCATAATTCATGATTCATTTTTCCCCCTAAATATTTATCCGCCTATGGAGGACTAACTACTAACTACTAACTACTAACTACTAACTACTAACTACTAACTACTAACTACTAACTACTAACTACTAACTACTAACTACTAACTACTAACTACTAACTACTAACTACTAACTACTAGCTTATTAGCTTACTGGCTTACAAGCTTAATGCAAAAAATATGAGCCTACTAAACAAAATATTCGGCGGAAAGAAAAACACCATGGCTAAAGCCACTAAAACCACTGAACCAAAAGCAACTACTGAGCTTTTCGATTCCAAGTCTGCTATAGCAGAAGAGACAACTCTCTTTGCTAGCATCGACTGTACTCCAGACAACTGTTCTCTTATCGCCCAAGTCCTAAAAAAATCAACTGAATTCTTTACCGACAGCAACCGCATGCCCGGCACCGGAACTACCACAGACACCAACAAATAACTAGTCTTTATTTTTAAACACTAAACACCAATCACTATCACTGTAAGATGATCCCGCCACGCGGGAGACACAATTACCAATCACTAATCTCTAATAACCACTCACCAAAACAATATGACTCAAGACGAAAATTTCAATAAAATAGTAGCATTAATGCATCGTTCAGAAATGGACTCTCGTGCTCAAGAGCATTTAAGAGTTTTTTTGTTTTCACTAATGGAAGATGGTAGCTTCGATAAGCTTCTAGCAATCCTAGAAAAGGACAGTTCCGCTGCCGATAATTTCTTCCTTTGCTTTGAATTAAAAAATAGATTTTTTGATCAAGGTGGTAGTAGAGAAGAGTGGGATTACATTATAAGTAAAGAAAAAAACTTAATTGAATCTCTAAATTAAAATTATTCACACAAAATCATATCACAAGAATCTCTAGTTTTAGGGGTTCTTTTTATTTATCCACAGAACATCCTTGACGTTCGGTTCTTGTTCGGTATAATGGATGTAGAAGCGAACAGAAAACGAACATCATGAAGAATTCAGAAGTAAGCTTGTAAGTTAGTAAGCTAGAAAGAATTAAAATATGATTAAGACATATAAAAATATTATCGCTTGGAATAAAGCACATGAATTAGCTCTAAGTGTATATCGTCTAACTATGAGTTTCCCGGTTAATGAAAGATTTGTGTTAGTTTCTCAAATAAGAAGGTCTGCCGTTTCTGTAGCAAGCAACATTGTTGAAGGCTTTGCAAGGAAAAGTAAAAAAGAAAGCTTGAGGTTCTATGACTATTCAAAAGCATCTTTAGAAGAATTAAAATATCAATTATTTCTTGCAAGTGAGTTAACCTTTATTAAAGAAAAAGAATATAATAAAGTAGAAAATTTGAGCAATGAAGTTGGTAGAACTCTAAATGGATGGATCAAAAGTCAACTTTAAACAATTACTTTATGATTTATCCTGCTGACTAGCTTACTAGCTGATTAGCTTAATCCAAAATAATATGACATTAAGTAAGAGACAATCAGAAGTATTAAAGTTTATAAAAGACTTCGTTCTAGATAATGATTATTCACCAAGTTATAGAGAGATCGGTGATGCTCTAGGAATGTCTTCACCAGCAACGATTCATCAACATATTCAGACATTGAAGAGCAACGGATATCTCAGCTTAGATCCAAGTGCCTCTCGTTCGGTCCAATTAACTAATAAGGTGATGAAGCTAGGAAAAACTATTGAATTACCACTTGTCGGTATTATTGCTGCTGGAGAGCCAATAGAAGCTGTTGAACAAAAAGAAACAATTGGTATTCCGGCTAACTTTGTTACCAGTGACAATTCATATGTATTAGAGGTACGAGGAGAGTCAATGATAGAAGAAGGTATCTGGAGTGGTGATTACGTTGTCGTTGAGCACAATCCTTCTCCAAAGAATGGAGACGTAGTAGTAGCTTTACTCGACAACGCCTATGTTACTTTGAAAAAGTTTTATAGAGAACCAAATAGAATTAGACTGCAACCAGCCAACGCAACAATGAAACCAATATACGTAAAGGATGTCATTATTCGAGGAGTAGTCAAAGCAATTATCAGAAAGTTTAATTAGGCTCTAAAAAAGCCATTAAAATAAAATGGGGGAGATGCTAGATAATTAATAAAAAATTGTTCTTTCATTATTAATTAACTAAGGGGTTAATTTTCAAGCATGGGTTATCTAGCTTCTTTCTCCGACAACTAACTAATACACAGCCTTGCTGTGCGAATCAAATAAAAATATGTCAAAAAGAAAAATAAAAGCATTCTACCGTCGTCACGTCATCTGTTTTTGGATGGACTTAACCCAGGAGGTATAATCCTATGGTAGAAAAAATAAATCAACCAATAGACGTTTTATGTGCTTTTGTAAAAGGCAAGGCTATGCCAGTTTACTTCCGATGGGACAACAAACGCTACAAAGTTGACAAAGTGAATTTAGTTCACTCAACACGCAATGGTAGAGACAAGAATTATTTTTATTCAGTTAGCGAGAATACAAACTACTATAAATTGTGTTTTAGCACAGAGCGCAACAACTGGACTTTGTCCGAAGCTTGCTTCGCTTAGATAAGTTCGCCTTTCGATTAATTTATAAAAAGAGTTATTATGACAACCGTAAGACACCAGAATATTCCTGCAGCGTATTTGATTTTAATCAATGACAACAAAATATTGCTTCTTAGGCGTTTTAATACTGGTTATGAAGATGGTAATTATTCCTTAATTGCTGGGCATGTAGAGAAGGGTGAAAGTTTTTCTGAGTGTATTGTCCGAGAGGCCAAGGAAGAAGCAGGCATAATTGTAAAACATGAAGATTTAAAAGTTGTTCATGTAATGCACAGAAACTCAGAGGTTGTTGGTCAAAATGAAAGGCTAGAGGTTTTCTTCAGTACTGATAAGTGGGATGGTGATGTTTTAAATATGGAGCCTTCGAAATGTGATGATCTCTCATGGTTTGAAGTTGATTCTATGCCAGATAACGTGGTCCAATATGTTAGACATGCTCTTGAAGGGGTCAAAGTAAAAACTTATTATAGTGAATATGGCTGGAAATTATTATAATGTTGCTTTCTCACGAATGCAAATAATTATATGGAAGATGAATTAATATACAGAGAGTTATCATACCAAGTTATCGGATTATGTTTTGATGTCCGCAATGGAATGAAAAAGGATTCTACAAAAGAGCGTTATTTGGATGTCTTAGAAAAAGAATTACAGGATAATGGTCTAAATTATCTCAGAAGTCAGGACGTCAACTTTATTATCGAAGACAAGCTTGTTTTAGGTCTAAAAAACAAAAATAATCTTACCGACAAAGACCTTTCTCAAGCTCAAAAATACATAAAAGGGAAAAATATTGAACTAGGCATAGTCATAAACTTCCGAAATCACCACATTACCCCAAAGAGAGTTCTAAATAGTAATTTTAAAGATAATTCATAATATCTCATCTTCTCCGGACTTGATCCGGAGTCTCATTCTTCGTTCATAGTCCATATTTTAATTAACTCTATACTTATATCTGTAGTAGTAGTTATAATTTGTAACCATTTGTAGATTAGCAGCACTTAGCATTTATGATCTTTCACATCGACATGGATTCTTACTTCGCCAGCGTAGAACAGCAGGCAAACCCTGCTTTAATTGGTAAGAATATTGTTGTCAGCGGAAAAGAAGGTTCCAGAACCGTTATTGTTGCCGCTTCAAAGGAAGCTAAACGTTTTGGAGTCAAAACAGCCATGGCAACATTCCAAGCTAGGAAACTTTGCCCAGATTTAATCTTTGTGGAACCTGATGGAAAAAAATATTGGGAAGTTAACCGCAAATTTGTAGAAATTTTCGAAAGATTCACCGACAAGGTGGAGCTTTTTAGTATAGACGAGGCTTTCCTCGATATGACTGGCTATGCAAAAACATTTTCTGAAGCCAGAGAAAAGGCTTTGTCAATAAAAAAAATGATGCGCCAAGAAATTGGAGAGGTTGTCACTTGTTCTTTTGGCATTGCCAGGAATAAGTTCTTGGCGAAGCTTGGATCAGATTTAAATAAACCAGATGGCATAGTTGTTATAAACGAAAAAAACAAAATAAATGTATTAAACAGATGTCAGCTCAGTGATTTCTGTGGTATAGGTCGAAGAATTGAAAGTAGACTAGAAATGATGGGCATTGAAACTGTACTGAAGCTTCGAGAGTACCCACTCGAACATTTAATAAAAGAATTCGGTCCCTTTTACGGACAAAAGTTGCGTAGTATGGCTAATGGCGAGGATGATGCTCTTGTTTTGTCCGAAAACTCTCAAGTAGCCAAATCTGTTAGTCGTGCATACACTATGAGCAGTGATACTTTTAACAAAAAGGATATTCTTCAACTGCTTCTAATTTTATCCGAAAAATGTGGCAGAGAACTCCGTTCAAGTGGGCAGGCCGGAAAAACTGTAGAAATATTCTTCAGGTATGACGATTTTTCACACGCCAGCCTTCGAGTAACTTCCACTGGATATATTAGTGACGGCCTGCAAATATACAAAATAGGAGAACGCAAGATTCTGAATTTCAGATTACCAAAAGCTGTTCGCTTGGTCGGAGTCAGAGTTTCGAATTTAGTTGAAAACTATACCCAATTGCCTTTATGGCATATTGAAAGAAAAAGATTTCAATTAGTTTCCTCACTAGACAAAATCAATGACAAATACGGCGAATTTACCATAAAACCCGGATTTCTGCTCAAGTCCAAACGTCTCAGAGACAAAATCGGCGGATTCAAGTTCGAAACAGATTAATCTTGTGTAAACCGTCAAATACAGCTATACTATATCTACCTTTAAACAAAGCTTTATAATTAACTTTTATTAATTTAGATTTATTTTTTATTTATATTATTGTGACTTCTGTGATTATATCTGTAATATCAGTAGTATCAGTAATCTGTATTCAAATACATGCCACAAGAATCTACTTGGGAAAAAGAGTACCAAGATCCAAAACTAGTTACCAGAGAAGAAGAACCACAAAAAGATGTGCTTCGGTTTTTTAAATTCCTAAAGAAAAAAGAAGGAGTTAAGCTAGAAAAATTGTCAGTTCTAGATTTAGGCTCAGGTACTGGGAGAAATGCCAACTTTTTAGCCGAGCTTGGCAATAAAGTTAGTGGACTGGAGATCTCACACACCGCACTTCGTATATCAAAAACTCGTGCTAGGGAAATGGAGCTAGATGTTGATTATCAACGTCACGATATTGGTTCAACGTATCCTTTTGATGACAACTCTTTTGATTTAATCCTAGATATCACTTCTTCAAATTCATTGAATGAAGTGGAAAGAAAAATCTATTTATCTGAAGCGTCAAGAGTTTTGAAAAAGGGCGGACATTTTTTTGTGAAAACATTATGCAAGGAAGGCGACAAAAATGCCAAAACCCTAATTAAAAACAGTCCCGGACCAGAAAAAGATACTTATATAATCAAAGATATAAATTTAGTCGAAAGAGTTTTTACACAAGAAGATTTTACAGAATTGTATTCTCCTGATTTTGAAATTATTCAATTAACAAAAAAAACAAGTTATACAAGATTCCAAGGACAAAGTTACAAGCGGAATTTCTGGTTAGCCTACATGAAAAAGAAATAGATATTTATAAGAAAAACCCTTCGCATTACGAAGGGTTTTTTGTTAGATAGAACTTTTTATATTATCAGAGACCAAATGAGAGATATCTCTTAGTTCAAGACATATAGGGCACTTAGCTTTTATTTGAATGTTGTCTCCTGAAGATATTTTAACCAAGTCTTCTTTTATGAAAATATTTTCAGAATGACAAAAAGTACAGTGAGTTTCAACTGACCATTTATGTTGAACAGTGGGTGATTGAATCATTGTCAATCCTTAATGGTTGATGAAAAGTTCCTTTGATATTATACCTCTATATGAAACTCTTATCAATCCTCAATTTCTTTGATATAATAATGAAGTATTGTTGATAACTAATCTTTAAACGTACAAAAGTATGGGATGTTCATGCGATAAAAAAGCGGAGCCATGCAAGGAGTGCAATTGTGAAAAAAACAAGGAAAAGAGGTGTTGTAAGCCGAAGAAAACAGCTTAAATTAGAGGTTGTTGACTATATTTCAATTTTATGATAGACTCTTATCATAATCTATAAATTTTGTTTATATGAAAAAAGTAAGACCAAACGATAGAGCAAGCAAGTTTCTTAATCCTGTAAAGAAGGATCGTAAGTCAAAGAACGCCAAAAAACGTTTAAAAAAACTTCGTAAGAAATTATAATCTTTCTCAAAGCAACTTTGTCTTTTTCAAAACAGGGTTGTTTTTTTATTGACAAAAGATTTGATTGATGGTAAGTTTTTTAGTCCTTTAACAACTTTGAGTAATAAAATGACAAGCAAGAAATGTAAGGTAGCTGGTTGCAAGAAGTTCGTACAGTCAGGTTTTGATGACTATTGTGTAGCTCATGGACGAGACAATGGAATAATAAAGGTGGTTGCAAAAAAATGTAAGAGTGATGGTTGTGAAAAAATTGTAGTTTATGGCTTTGCAGGCTATTGTGTGTCTCATGGGCGTGAACATGGAATTACTAAAAAAATTGGTAAGAAATGTAAAGTAGAGGGTTGTAAAAAATTTGCTAAGTCTGGTTTTCAAAGGTATTGTATTGCTCATGGTCGTGAACAAGGCATTGTGAAATTAGCAGCTAAAAAGTGTAAAATAGATGGCTGCAAAAAACAAGCGGTAGCTGATTTTAAAGGATGTTGTGTGGCACATGGACGTGAGAATGGAATTACCAGGGTATCTGGCAAAAAATGTAAAGTTGTAGGTTGCAAAAAAAGAGAGTTTCCTCATTTTGAAGGATATTGTGTATCACATGGTCGTGAAAATGGACATACAAGAATTATTAGTAAGATATGTAAGGTTTCTGGTTGCAAAAAGAAAGCACAATCAGGATTTAAAGGCTATTGTATGAAACATGGACGAAAACATGGGATTACCAAAAAATAAAAGCTCAAAACTGAGCTTTTTTTCTTTTTAAAGAAGCTGTGGATAGCTTATATATTTATACAAAAACCACGATTTACAGTACTGCCTAAATTTAGTATAATATATGCATATGAAAAAAGGAGAATTAGACAATTTTCTTGTTAATTTATTTAACAAATTCGAGATATACGCCCCAGTAAAAAAGGGTGATCAGTTATTGGTCCAGAAAGTCCGAGATACAAAAGATATCGATTGGTCAGGAAGAGTTCCTGATAATACTTTTAAATCAGTTTTCCTACCAGCTCAGGAAGATATCGTTATTTTCGACAAGAATAATGAAGCAAAAGAAGCTCCTTTCGATAAAACGAAAAGAGTTGTGTTTGGAGTTAATATAATGGACTTGGAAGCCTTCAGTCTATTCGAACAAGTCTTTGCCAAAGATCCTTATTACTTAAAGAGAAGAAGAAATACTTTTGTTATTGGATATAGTAACGGCATTGAAGATGATTTTCGAAAGAATAAAATCTGGCATGCAAAGTTTGAAGAAGACATTCTCGAACATAGAAGTTTTGACGTATTTATAGAACGCCAAAAGAACGGCAAATTGAAAGTCTTTTTCGGATCAGAAAAAGGCCAAAAACTTCTCGAAGACAATGATGTGTTAGACTACGAAAATATTGAGTTTGTTGGATATGTTCCAGAGAAAGGCCCTAATCCAAAAATTAAAAATTTACACGATAGAGTGAAAGATAGTTTTGATAAAAAAGTCTGGGATGAATTAGACGCAAAATGTATCGCCTGCGGTCGCTGTACAGTAGTCTGCCCAACCTGTTTTTGTTTCGACAACGTTGACGTTCACGAAAAAGACCAAGTTACTCGCAAAAGACAATGGGGCTCCTGCTTTTATAACAACTTTTCTGAAATGGCCGGCGGTCACGAACCACTGAGTACAGTTAAACAGAAAATCTATTTCTGGTACTATCACAAGTTTGTCCGTATTCCTGAAGAATTCAACTATTCCGGCTGTGTCAGTTGCATGCGATGTTTCAAAGCATGCCCAGTCGATATTAATATAGTTAAAGTTTTAAACGAATTGAAAAAAGATGAAAAATAGTCTTCTGCCGATAAAGGCGAAAATAACAAAGAAAGTTTATCAAAACGAATTGATAAATTGTTTTCGGTTAAAATTTGAACCTGATGTTCAAAAAGAGTTCCAGTTTTCAGCTGGACAATTTATGATGGTGGGACTTCCAGGTTACGGTGATGCACCTTTTACCTTGTCTTCTGACCCAAAGAAAAGCGGTGACTATTTTGAGATATGTGTTCGAACTGCAGGAGAGCTTTCAGGCAAAATTAATCAGTTAAAAAAAGGCGATAACTTATTTATTCGTGGACCATTTGGTAATGGCTTCCCAGAAGTGAACAGCAACTTGATTGTAATCGGAGGAGGCTGTGGCTTTATTCCGTTAAAATCAGTTATTCTTGAAAATATCAATAGAAAAGATATAAAGCTTCAAACCTTCATGGGTTGTCGAAGCAAAAATACTTTAATCTTTGAAGATGAATTCCCAGTCTGGAAAGATAAAATTGACATGAATGTTATCCTCGAAGAAGCTTCCTATACCGGTTTCTCAAGTAAAAAAGGCTTTGTAACCGACTTAATCGCAAAGAATGATTTATTACCAGACTCAGTGGTTTATTGTTGCGGTCCAGAAGTTATGTACAAATTTGTCGGAGAAGCTTTAGTCAAAAAGGGGATTGATCCTGAAAACATATTCTTTTCTTTGGAAAGAAGAATGACTTGCGGGACAGGACAATGCCAACACTGCACCTGTGGAACTTCCTACGTCTGCAAGGACGGTCCAGTCTTCAGCTATGCCTATCTAAAGTCTTTGCCAAACAATGATATAGACTTATGAATCATGTCTACCGCGAAAAGATCTACTTGCCACTAGTATTCTTGCTGATTTCTCTAGCCGTTATCGTAGTATTAATTGTTGCATGGATTCAGGGCGATTTTATTCAAGACAAAGTGTTTGCAGTAATATCAATATGTACCATGATTGCAGTTCTGTTCTCAACCCTGAATTTCGGGTGTTTAGAGATCAGGGCAACTGAAACGCTGTTAAAGTTTCGTTTTGGATTATTCAAAAAAGAAGTTTTTATAAAAAATATAGTAGAATTAAAAGTAGAAAAATTTTCTGTTGCCAGATTTGGTGGTTATGGCCTCAGAATTGGAAAAGGAAATATCCTCGGATATATAGCCAAATCATCTCAGGGAATCGAATTCAAAAACAGCAACAGTAATAAAAAATATTTTCTTAGCACGAACAATGCTGATGAACTGTTTAACATTTTAGTAACCTATGGCGCAAAAAAAACTTAAATTTGCCTTTGTATCTTTGACTAGTTGTGAAGGATGTTATGTCGAGCTAATTGACATGCACAAAAAGTTTATCGAGCTCAAAGATAAAATCGAAATAGTGGAATTTCGTCTTTTTGAAGATGATCATCATTCTGATACTCAAAAAATCGATGTTGCTTTTGTCGAAGGTAGTCCAATTACTCAGGAAAATATTGATAATTTGAAAAAAATCAGGAAGAACGCAAAATATGTCGTATCCTGTGGATCATGCGCGCACATTGGTGGAATATACCACATGAAAAACTACTATGATCGTGACAAATTAATGGAACATATTTATCAGGGAGAAAACGGATTAGATAATCCCAAAATCCTGCCAATTTCCGGTTATGTAAAAATAGATTACCATTTACCAGCTTGCCCAATCATTGGCGAAGAGATGTTAGAGTTTATTTATGCCATCGTGAACGGAAAAATGCCAGTTATCCACCAAAATCCCGTTTGCTATGAATGTACCCGAAATGGATATGAATGTTTACTTAAGAAAGGCGAAATATGTTTCGGCCCAATTACTCAAGGTGGCTGTAACGCAATTTGTGTCAAATCAAAACAAGCATGTTGGGGTTGTCGAGGACTTCTAAAGAAACCACAGGTCAAGAATTGGAAACAATCGCTTAAAGACAAGGGACACAACGACTCAAGAATTAACGAAGTAATGAAAGTCTTTGGAATTAAAGACTTGATTTAAGCCTATGGAAAATTTTGTAGAACAAGCAAAGCCAAAGGAATTAATAGTAAAAAGTAGATGTATTGGTGGCGATCCAAATGCTGTTGTTGTTTTAGAAGGTAAGAATTATCGAAAAATACCAACGGGTTACACTGAAAAACAATATTATTCTCATTCAACACCCGAAAAAGGACCTGGTCCAGGTTGGGATTTCCATATAAATTATTTAGAAATCCGAGGCTTGTCTCAGCGTGATGGTTTGGAAAAACTTTCCGACGAACCTCTATATTCCTTAGATTTAATCGAGAAATAATTCTCAGTAATCCAGTTTTTATAATTTGCAATTCTTTTTACTTCTAAACACTTCTAAAAACCTAAACAATCTAACAACCTAAAAAATGAAGACAATAAAAATAAATCACATAGGAAAAACAGAAGGTCATCTTAGCTTTGAAGGAACTCTGCAGAATGGTGATATTGCCAGCGCAAGAGTTATGACTCTGGAAGGTGCTAGGTTGATGGAAGGTATTATTCTCAATCGCCATTATCATGATGTTCCAATTATAACGTCCAGAATTTGTGGCGTTTGTCCTATTGTTCACAACCTCGGAGCTATTAAAGCCTTGGAAGATGCCATGGACGTAAAACCAACCAAAGATGCAATCCTGCTTCGGAAGATTTTGAATTTAGGCCAATTATTACACAGTCACGCTCTGCATGTTGTATTCTTGTCTTTCCCAGACTTCATTGGCGTTAGCAATAATTTTGATTTAATAAAAAAATACCCAAATGAAGTTCAGCTCGCATTAGATGTGCATGCTTGGGCTATCAAATTAAATACTTTAGTCGGTGGTCGCAACACTCATCCAATTAACAGTGTAGTTGGTGGGTTCAAGGTTGAACCAGACAAAGAGGATTTTGAAAAACTATTAAATGATTTAGATGAAATAATCCCAAAGGCACTGAAACTGATTAACTTCGTAAAAAAATATTCAAAAGTTCCCAAGTTTGAAAATCCAACTGATTATGTTTCTCTAATTAAAAAAAATGAGTATGCCCTGTACACCGGAAAGTTATATTCAAGCGAACTGAAACACCTTATTCCAACCAAGAAATATTTTCATGATTTCGAGGAACAATACGACAATGGAGAAGCTGTGAAGAGAGTGAAACACATGGGGAGTACCTATATGGTAGGAGCACTCGCTAGAATTAACAATAGTTTCGAACACTTACATCCAATTGCAAAGAAAACATGGGAAAGCTTGAAGATTAAGACACCATGTTACAATTCTTTTTATAATAGTTTGGCTCAAGCTGTAGAGATGGTTCATTCATTCGAGGAACTAACAGTTTTAATGAAAGATTATCTTAAAATTAAAAATCCAAAGCTGTACGTTCCAGTAACGCCAAAGGCGGGAATGGGAATAAGTGCGATTGAAGCGCCGAGAGGAACTCTTTATCATTATTACGAGTTAAACGAAAAGGGTTACGTCACTCACGGCAACATTATTACCCCAACAGCTATGTTCCTAGCCAATATTGAATTCGATTTAGAAAAACTTCTACCTGAAATACAACACTTGCCCGATGAAAAACAAAAACTTCTGATCAAGACTCTAATCCGCGCCTACGATCCATGCATCTCCTGCGCTACCCATTAAAAAATCTCCCAAATAAAAAATCAGCTCTGTTTCAGAGCTGATTTTGTTTATGGCGAAGACTGTATTGCCTCTAAGTTTTCGTTGATTACTTTATTCAAAACATCTAAGGCATTTTCTTGTTTTGCGTCTCTATATTTTAATGTATCTAAATTTCTCCTTAACCTAGCACTCTCTTTTTGAAGGCAGTTAGTGAGATTTGCAAGTTCTTTATCATCAGAAGGATTTGGGTATATTTCTCCACAACGAAATGGTTGGCTGTCTATTAGTGGTCTCAAACGCCAAGTCGACCTATTCGGTTGTTCCTTTGATTGTCTACGAATCTCATCAATATCTTTGTCAGATAACCCAGTTCTTTCTTTTATTCCTTTTAAACGCCACTTTGACCTAGGCTTCAGTGCTTTTAATCGTTTGTCCAAGTCAGCTATATCTTTTAAAGATGAATTATCTTTTGCTTCTTGTCCATTTAAACGACTTCTTAACTCAGCAATCGATTCCGCATTTGTTTTTGCTCTGTCAGTTGGTGTTAGCATTTTTACTTCATATGGCCAAGAGAGAGTCGGCACACCCAGTATCTCATCAAAGTCTTTTGCTAAGTCATCCTGTGGGCTTTGTTTCTTTGAGGTGGTCAATAAGAAGAACTTTTGTTTCCCCTCGGGCTTTCCAGAAATTAATCTAGCAGCAATCTTTTTATCGATTGGCTTTAGTTCTACATTTAGTTGTGGATGATTTCCTGGATTGTTAGACAAGTGAATTGTTCCGTCTGGTAATTCATGATACCAGAATAGAGGAGACCCTTCAGATGAAAACAGCCGGATGTTCTTATTGAATTTTACAGTATCAATTGATCCAGCCTGAGGATCGTTGGTAGCATAAAGTCTCTGCAGTGTTTTCTTATCTTTTACAACTTTTTTCCCAGTTGTGGGATGATATTCCCAGAGACAGGAGACTTCTTCGTAACCATTCGCTCCAAGAGCCAAACACAATTTGCTCTCACCTGTAATAGGATCAAACCTTTTAGTTGTTTCTGACACATACATGAATGTGAAGAACATCAAGACGCAACCGACTAATGTAACATTCCCAATCAGCCTCTTCTGTTTATTAGACTTAATAAAAGGAAAAGCTTTTTGGAACTGCGGAATGAATGACAGTGAATAAGTCAGAGCCACTACACAGACAACAGTTGGCACCAGCGAAACGAGCCTTGCAAGCCAGATGTTCATACCGAGGCTAGTTACTAGGGCATCAACGACCCATGAGAATATCATTAAAAATGTGAGAATATTTGCAAGCTTGATTAATGCAATAATTACAATTACAGCTATGGTCAGGTAAGCAATCCAACTAAATACAGTCCTGGTTTTACTAATCTTCGGTTCCATAATCTACCTCTATGTAGTTTGCAGTTGTAAAAGGACCTTATAAACATAGTTTTTCAGATATTAAGCATTTTGTCAATTATTGTTTCATTAAAAAACCTACATTGTTAATGTAGGTTTGTAATTGATTTCTTTTATGGAGCAGCTTGCATCTGCTCTAAGTGTTTCTTGAGATCAACTAACGGGTTGTTCTTCTTTCCTGGTTCACCGAGGACAATTTTCTTTTTTTGCTTTGGTGTACCATATAGAATCTCTTGGGCGACCTTTGAATTCATAGGCATCAATTTGACGTTGAGCTGAGGATGTCTTCCAGGACTATCAAACAGTTGAATCGTTCCATCGGCCAGCTTGTGATACCACACAAGAGGGGACCCTTCAGCTGTAAATAGTCTGATATTCTCATTAAAACTCACAGTATCAATTGATCCAGTCTGAGGGTCGCTTGCTGAATAGAGTTCTCTCAATGTCTTTTTATCCTTCACAACTGGGCTTCCAGTGGTGGGATGGTATTTCCAATTACAGGAGATTTCTTCGTAACCGTCCAAGCCACGTGCCAGACACATTATACTTTCACCCGTAAGAGGATTGAACCTTTTAGTCGTTTCTGAAATATACATGAAGGTGAAGAACGTCAAGATACAAGCAACCAGCGTGATATTACCAATCAGTCTCTTCTTTTTATTAGACTTGATAAAAGGAAAAGCTTTTTGGAATTGAGGGATAAAAGACAATGAGTAGGTAAGAGCTACCACGCAGACAACAGTTGGCACAAGTGAAACTAATCTAGCCAGCCAGATGTTCATGCCTACATCGTTAACAAGGATGCTAACGATCCAAGAGAAGATCATCAGGAAGGTCAGAATGTTCGCAATCTTGATTAATACTATTATAGCAATTACAGCAATAGAAAGGTAAAGCAACCAACTAAGTATAGTCCTGATTTTACTAATCTTCGGTTCCATGATCTCCCTCGAGGTGGTTTGCCGTTGTGAAAGAACCTTACAACTACAGTTTTCCAGCTTTTAAGCATTTTGTCAAGCTTGCAAGTAATAAAAAACCCACATTGTTAATGTGGGTTATTGTGTTTTTCCGACCATATTTTTTACTACATCCTTCCAGACATAGATCTGACCAGTAGATGTACTAGCAGTGAGGTACTTACCAGAAGAACTCCAATTGGAAGTCACCATTTTTTCTTTATTGGGAATTGTTACTATGACTTCATCTTGAGTAAAGAGATCAATTAATCTGAATGCAGTATGGCATTGCAAAGTAATTGTTTTCTTGTTTGGATGCCAATAATATCGTTGACATGTTCCAAAGGGAACTTCAAAGTATATTTCATTCTTCAATCTTTCTTTGAAGTATAATACAGTATTTTTCTCTCTCGTTTGAACATAAGACAAATATTTATCATCAGGAGTCCAAGAAAAGTGTTCAATTCTTACGTGATACTTAGTAGAAAGTTTAATCTCATATAGTTTTTTCCTGTTCCTGACATCCCATACAATGATATGATAAAAATCCTTACTTTTGGCATGTATCGCCCATAGGTTGTATCTCTTGTTCCAAGCTGCGTTCTTGATATCGAAATCTGCTAGGCATTCATCAATTATTTGATCATTTTTTCGCCACTTAGAACTACTGTCAGCAACAGCACCAACTTTACAAGGCATTATTTTCTTTTTATTTATTTCATTGTGTTCATTCATTATTGAAATGTCAAAGTAGTTTGAGGAAAGTTCGGAAATTATTATGCCTGGATAGGCGAACAATGTTGAGATTAGTCTATAGCTTGAGTTTGCACTGAAAATAATCTGCGCATTTTTTAAGTCACTAATATCAATGATTGATATTCCAAAATTATATGAGCTAAAAATAATGTGTGTGTTAGTGATTAAGTGTATTGTGAAATCATAACTTTTGTAAAAATACCCCAAGTATATTTCAGAAGATAATTCACCACTTGTTATATCGTAAAGTTGTATTGCTACATATTGATGATAAATATCTGAGTATCGAGATTGAGATTCAGCGAATTTTGTGTTATAGGATGCAACTGCTAGGACTGTATTGGACTTCCATTTTATATCTATGAAATGAATATTTGCCCCAGGTATGATTGGCATATTCACGTTTTTTTCATGATTCCAAACAACAACTTTATTATGACCGAGAGAAGCTAGGAACTTTTCTTCTGTATTCCAAAGACTTTTTTGAACAGGTTTTCCGAGTTCATGTTTGTAAGAAAAAGAATTTTTGAGGTTACTTTTTGTAACGCTAGTTTTTCTCTTTTTCCCTCTTGGAGAAGTCTTTGTCTTTGTTCTTGAAAAATGCTTATTCCAAATATCCTTAAGAGGTTTTTTCTTTAGAAGATCTTTGCCAATCACAGATTCCTTCGCATGAGGTTGGACATCTTCGATCATGGTGTTAATCTTCGCTAGTATTTTTTCGAATTCCTCAGTGTCATCAAGACTACTAATAGCAATCATATCAACACGAGCAAGGCTTGCCATTTTGTCCATCTCAAGCTCAGATTTTTTAATCAGCTCGACTTCATGTTCGAAGAGAGATGAGTACGCTTCCGCTTTTTGAATAACTTCTAGGTTGTTGGTTACGACAGTATCATCTTTTACTTCTTCGTATGAATTTGCACGACGATCAGCAATATACTTTGAGATTGCCTTTTTTGCAATATTTATTTCAGTAGAAAATGAACTTATCGTGTTGGAATACTTAACACGTTTAGCAACTAATTTTGTTGTTAACTCATGAATTTGATTCTTTTTCTTTTGCTGAAGCATTTTCCTTTCTTCAGCGGTTCCAATAGGATCTTTTGAGCCAGCTACAGTTTTCCAGTTTTTAGAAATGATTGATTCTGGACGTTTGTTCCTATTAACCTTTTCGTCAGAATCACAGCCAAATACAGCAAG
>Ga0307989_1000778_pt1 | contig 18892 bp, 23 predicted proteins | sample EllFjometagen185_FD_203164 | JGI IMG/M metagenome (GOLD analysis project Ga0307989, IMG submission 203164) | Marine microbial communities from Ellis Fjord, Antarctic Ocean - #185 | ecosystem: Environmental > Aquatic > Marine > Unclassified | place: Southern Ocean | collected 2014-10-08
CATCTTTGATTTTAACTGATTCTAATGTATCGGGATATTTTTCTATTAAACGACTTAGAATCTCAAACCCTTGGTCACTCCAAAAGTTTTTAAATGATGATTCCCCAAGCACATTTGTTGAGTATTCTGCCTCCAATTCGGAGTCTCCCGGTAATAATATATAATATCTCATAGTATAAATAACTATATCAATTCAACTGAATCAATGAGTTTTCGTATGTTTTAATTTTATTGACAGTGAATTTAAAGATGTCAAGTTCGAACTCACCTACCTCAATTTCTGATGATTCTAGTATACTTGCAAACTCAGTTATTAAGTTAAATGCGTTTTGAGTTAACTGATTTGCATCAAATGTTACAATGATATCAGATTCATATTCAACGTTGATTCTATCTGTTAGATTAAATTGAGTGTTTGGTTGTTCTAACTTAATATAACCATCAATTAGTTCTTTAGATATATCAATATTAATACGATTACACCAAGGTTCTAACATATTTAGTAACTTTTCATTACCGTTTAATACTTTGAATTCAATATCATACTTTGGTGGTACGATTGGTTTCATAAGAGGGGTGTGTTTAACAACACTGCCCCATTTTCTAATAAATTCACGTGTGGAGTTATCCATCTGCCGTTTCCAATTTTCATGTCTATTTACATCACCATCAAAACTACCAGCACCTCTACCTGTTAAGTGATATACTAAACTATTCCACGGTTGTATGAAGTTAAACCCACCTAAAAGCATTCTATTAAAAATATCAGAATCTTCTCTACATGAGTGCATCATAGCATCATGACCACCTAATTCTAAGAATTCGGATTTGTACATCATCCATGGTGCAAAAATACCATTGGTTACTTTATCGGATTTGGAGTTAGATTCAACATATTTATCAAAATCAATTTCCTTAAATTCCTCCGGATACATTCCGAAATCTTTTAATATTTTCTCACCTGCGTTTGGGTGTAATGGTGGTTCTATTCTTGTAGAACATATAACTGTTTTTGGTTTTAGGTGTGAGTATGCATATAAGTCTGCATTCTTACCCAACATCATGTCAGCATGGAATATCATAAAAATATCAGTAGTTGATTTCTCAATACAAAAGTCATAAGCCATTCCAATACCATAGAGATATTTACCTAGATTGGGGTTTTCGTAATATTGTAACTGATATTCATCTTTTACTTGGGTTAACCAATCAATAGTACCATCTTCATCTTCATCAACAAATATTATAATTTCATGATCACTCCGATGTGCATTCTTTCTGATAGATGGTATGCATGTTTTCAGGTAACGTAAATTTGATTTACTCGGTATGCAAAATGTTATTTTTTCCATTATATAAGTTTTTTATAAGCGTGGCCTACCCTAGGTGATGATGTCATTAAATACGAACCTACTGTGTCGAATGGGACTATTTCTATTTCATCATATGAACCTTCTAATGCATCCCAATTCAATAATTTTAAATCAGATTTCCATATTTTTGCTAAAAGTTTATTATTATCCTCTACCGTATATCCTTTTTTGGGACCGTGTAGTTCTCCATAGAATTTAGAAATGTAGGCTAACGACCCATCTGAATACATCTTATCCACCACTTTATATTCTGCACCCTCTATATCTAATTTTAAAATAATGTAATCATCTTTAGAGAAGTTATCTAAAATAAATTTGGAGAAATCAATGGATTCAACTCCACTATTATCATTAGGGTTAGATGTATCTTCCAATTCCCATCCATTAAACTTTTTCTGACCATCGGAAACCCAAATTGCTTTTTGTATTGGTTTAAATTTAGCTAAACCTAATTCATTACCGATTAATGCCAATTCATTATATCTGCCATTATGACATTCAAATGAATATATCTCATAATCTTTATAATCGGGTGTGTTTTCAATAAACATCCGAACTGAGCAACCGTTATGTGCTCCTCCATCTAAGAATATTTTCCTCATTTTTTTATATTTTTATTAAGTGATCTGAATACCCTTTTTGGATATCATTTAAATTATTATAATCCGTTTTATTCATTTTAAATACTGGTTCTTGGAAGAATTCAGTATGGGGTGAGACGTGGATTGTTAACATTAACCTATCATTCGTTTTACATTTAGTTCCCCTATGAAATGCTACCGTATTACCTATTATTAAATCACCAACATTTGCAGTGATGTATTTTACATTCTCCTTACCATATATAGCTTCAATCTGCTCAGCAGTCCAGCGTTTATATTGCCAATTTTGATCTAATCCATCTACATTAGAGTTATCCCAACCTTTGAATTTGTTTTTAAAACTACCCTTAACTATACAAAGTGGTCCCCCATCTACATCAACATCGTTTAAATAAAAGAAAAACTTCATAAACCGGATACTATTGGGATCACTATGGAATATTTCCGTTGTTTGCTCTGGTAAATCGGTTACAAAGGATTTTCGTAAGTTAACACCACCGATGCTAGGTAAACACCCATAATAATGAGAAGCTAATGTTATTAAATCTTCATGAAATGCTATGGGGAGTAATGATTTAACATTTAATAGGGGTTGATTTATCGCCGTAAAATTTTTAGTTTTTCTGATTTCACTTTGTGGTGAGCTCTGCCCCTGCCATAAATGTTCCCCATTATCTAAGAGATTTTCAGTTTCATCTCTTAATTTTTTTAATAACTCAATATCAAAGAAATCTTTGATTATCAGATACCCATCTTCATCTATTACTTTTAATTTCTCTACCCAAAATTCATCAAATTCTAACCCAGGATATAATGCATTTCGGTGTTCTACTAAATTATTGTAATAATCTAATCGTTCTTGGCCGGTTAAATGCTGTAATGCTGTACAATTGTTAATCGCTTTGGGGTGGGGGTATTTATACCATTCTAATTCGTTATTCATAGTTTTATTATTTTTTTAGTTTCTTCATTTAATGGGAAATGTTCTTTACTGTATGGGGTAGAGCAATTGAATTCAAACCCCTCACCTAAATTGAATATTTTAGTTCCATTTTGAATACTTAAATTATACAGATTATCAGCGAAGTATAAATGTGATTCTATAAATTCAGTTTGTGGGTAACCATCCGCATCCCCTCTGATGTTGGATCTGAACGCATTAGTTGGATCGTTATGTGGGTTATGGCTTTTACCATCTATTCCAACGTAGTATAAGCTTTCAGGTTGAAACATACCCACAAAATAACATACTCTACCAGCAACTCCCTCTTTTTTTCCATACCGCGTAGTGTAATATATGATTCTATCTTTATAAGTAGTGGTAAATGTGTGGTAGTCATCTGTATTATAAAATGGGTGATCTTTCGGTTCAAACGCAATTGTACATTTGGGGTTATTATCTAAAAATGTGATTAAATTAGGGTGATTTAACTCTACTAAATCGGTTAATGTAATGTGGGTTATATTATTTAAATTTCGTATTTTATCATTTAAGTAAAAGAAGCTAGTAGTCACAATACCATCAACATCTAAGCTTTCCCAATTAACTAAATTAACAGACGGGCCTGAGCCGATTACTAATATTTTTTTATCAGTAAATTTATCTTGAAAAATAGTTTCAGATAATACGTTTGAGTTTGTGTTTAAATAATTTAACATAATTTTATTGGTATATTTTTTCACCTAATTTAAATTGCCATTCGTAATCTATATCAAAAGTTTCCAATTCACTATCTATAATAAATAATTCAGGTTCAGGTGGGAGTTTATCATCCATCCAAAATCCGTTTTTAATTATACTCATCTTACTAGCATATAAACAATGTGCGGCTTCGTATGTAATATTCATAGTTTTAGTGTTCATAATCTTTTGATGTTCCGGCCAATGTGATATCATCTTACCTGATTCATCCCAGAAATATTGTTTTTTAGCAATAACCCCAAACATTCCCCCCTTATCGCTTTTCATATATGCATTTGTAAAATCATCAATGGTTTTAATAGTTAATAAAGGATTACAAGCATTTAATAAAACAATGTATTTATAAGGTAATTTATCACACCATTCATAAATTAAAGGGATAGAGTTTTCAGCTAGTGCTGATTCTTTACTTCTTTGAAAGATATTTACATTATGTTTAACTCCTATATCTATTAGTTCTTTATCATGAACAGATAAATATACATTTTTAAAAGGAATAATTGATGATTTTTTTAATTTTTCTATTAAAATATCTATTAAAGTAGTTCCACAAAAGGGTCTTACCATTTTTCTGGGGACTCTTTCAGATTCTAATCTAGCTTGACAAATAAATAATATATCGTTTATGTTTTTCATAGTTGTGTGTTTGTTAGTTGTGTGTTTGTTAAATAAATTTTAGTACCATTTTTACATTTTATAAAAGCATTAGGGTAGGGGTGTTGTAATGCCCTTACTTTATTATATAAATCTTCAGCTTTGAGGTTTTTAATATCTTGAAGGGTTATTTCACTTTGGTCAGGTGTTCTTCTTTTGTAATATGTTGAATTAGTATTATTTTGTGGAATTAATTTTATATTTTTAAAATTATTAATCATTTCTATACTTAAATCAGTACCTATATCAGTTATATATGAAAATATTTCGTCTAAACCACCTAAAAGTGGGAATGTTTTTTGAGAAATTACATCCCCAGTGTCTACCCCCTCATCCATTTTAAATAAAGTAACTGCACTTTCCGTTTCCCCATTTATTATTTGGTGTTGGATTGGACTACCTCCCCTATATTTAGGTAGCGGGGAGGGGTGGAGCATTACAGAATAGTATTTGGTTAAGATATTGGAAGGGATAATCCAACTCCACCCATACCATAATATTAGATCGGGTTTTTCATTATGTATTTTTTCTTCGGAATATTCGTCTTTAGAATTAATCATAATAAAATCATGGTCATTAAAATGGTGATTTAGGGATTTATAAATACCTTGGGCCCATTCACGATACGAGCAACATATTATTTTCATATAGTTTGTCTAATTAGTTGAAAAGCTTCTGCATATTCATTGCCTGATTGTATTCCCCTATATTGAGCTAGAGATTCTATACCTTTTTGACTTCTGGGGTAGGGGTAGGGTTTTAATTCTGTTTCGTATTTACTTAAAGCCTCCCATTTATTTATGATATCTTCTTTACTTAAATTTACAAATACATTTGGTGTAAACGATTTACTGAACCCCCATTCAGTGCTACTTAATACTTCGTATGATAATACTTTATTAACACCACAACCTGGTCTAGTTGCTATTATAGTTGCATCATATACTTTGTGGTGATCTATGTTGCTATCACATTTAGAATGGGTAAATACTGTATCTGGTTTAAAGGTTTTTATTTCTCCTTCTATGATTTTGTTTATTTCAATTTGGGGTACTTGATCTAACCGGCCACAAGGTAAATTATAAAAATGATAATCATCAATACTTAAATGTTTTAATGATTTTATACCATATGCATTTCTTTTTGAAATTTCATCTTGGGCTTCGTTTGAATTAGGATCATCAAACCTACATGTACTCCCTTCAGCTATAAAAATAACTCTATATATTGTGTTATCATAGTATCTGTGGGATCTACTTATAATCCCACCACAACCTAAAATATCATCGTCTGGGTGTGCTGCTATTATTAATGCTCTATTCATATTCTTTTTTTAGTAATGATAATATATGAGAGGTATAATATTTACCTTTATAGTAGTAATGGTCTCTTAAATTAGCATCTATTTTAAATCCTCTATTTTGAAAAAACTCTAATTTTAATTTATCAATTTCATATATTTCAGCCCATAATTTATTTAAATTAAGTGTATTAAATCCATAATCTAATATTATATCAAAAGCTTCAGGTGAATGCTTATCATCAATCCATTTAAAATCTTCCCCTATATAAAAATGTACATCTGCATGTCTGTTAACCCAATCTATATAAGTTATACCTGCGATTCCTACAGCTTTATTTTCTTTGTTTTCAATTATAAAAAACTCAAATCGGGTGTCAACAATCATATTATTGTACCAACTTTCTAATTGAGTTATAGAAAAATCCCTGTATTCTCTAAAATACCTTCTTAAACGCTCATCATTTCTCCATGTTTGTATTATGGGGAGGTCCGTTTTTTCTATTGCTCTAAGGGTTATATTTTTATAGTAGATGCTCATATTTTATATAATCATTTTTGTCTAAATCTTTTATTAACCGTCTCCCAATTAAATTTTCACTAGCGGGGATAGCATCTGAAGGGCAAGGTCTAACTTCAATTAAATCTCCCCCATCTAAAACATGCCCCTCCAATAAGTTTTGAGTTAAACGAATAGATCTTCTTTGTAATACTTTTGTTTCTAATTCATTATCTTCTACTTTCTTTATACTACTTCCTAATGAAATTTCTAATATTCGAGTATGGTTAACCATATCTTTCCAACTTTTAGGATTCATAGAAAATGGGTGATCTGGCCCCTCTCTATCATTATCATCAGTAAAATGTTTTTCTACCATAGTTGCTCCTAATGAAACCGCCCCTAATACTGTGAGATTTCCTGGTGTGTGATCACTAAGACCTAAATTTATATCAGGGAATAAAGTTTTATATGTTTTTAAAACATTTAAATTTATGTGTCTAAAATTTTCAGGATTTACTGTGTAATTAGTATTACACTGCATTAAACATATACTTACTTTATATTGTTTTAAGATATCTATAGCATCAATTACTTCTTGTAAAGTGCTGGCTCCTGTAGCTATAATTACTGGTTTTCCTTTCGATGCTACTTTATGGAGCATTTTATGCCATGTAATATCACCAGATCCTATTTTATAACAATCAACAAAATCATTTAAATAATCTACATAATCTAAATCATAAGGAGTAGTAAAAAAATCAATTTCGATTTTATCACAATATTCTTTTAATTTTGGAGTCCAGTCTAAAGGTACTGAAGCATTATTATACACTTCATATACTGATTTATCCCAAGTTGATTGGTGGGATTGTTGAGATCCTAAGTCTTTAAAACCTTTATCGCTTACTATAGTTTCAGCTTTAAAGTGTTGAAATTTAACTGCATCTGCTCCTGCTTCTTTAGCTAAAAAACATAAATGTTTAGCTCGTTCTAAATCACCATCATGATTAGCTGCTATATCTGCTATAAAATAAGTTTTATTCATAATCTTTTTTTAATAGTTTTAAACCTTCATTTAAAGATAATTTATCTATGGAATTAGCTATTACTAAATCTTGTAATATAGTTCCTTCTGATGGAGTTACTAGATTAACATCTAGATTTAAATAATTCGCTACTAAACAAATAAAATCATATTTTGATATAGTATAATTACCTGCTACATTAATAACACCACTAGAATGGGGGTCTGATAATAATTCTTTTATTACATTAGATAACTGGTCTATATGGATTGCGTTAAATAATATATTGGAAAATCCTTTTATTTTCTTTTTATCTTTTAAGTTTGATATAGCCCATTCTGCTAATCCCCCTTTACCATATATGTTAGTTCTTAAAACTATATTTGTTGATTTACTCAGCATAGTTCGTTTTTCTCCAGCCTGTTTGGTTAGATAATATGTTCTTTTATTATCTGTGGGGTTAGTAGATATATAGATAAATTTATCACAATGTTTAACTAAATGATCTACTATTTCTGAATGTAATATCATTGTTTTATAAGGGTTATCATCACAATATTGTAAATTTGTAAAAGCTGCGCAATGTATTATTACATCAAAATACTTGTCCTCTAAATAATTGTTAGTTTCTTCTATATTTGTAAGATCTAAATCTCTGCGGCCTGCCAATAAAATGGCGTTTGGGAATAACTTTGATAGAGATTTTCCTAACATCCCACTAGCTCCTGTTATTAACATTTTAATCCTTTATTTATTAATTTTATTAGTTCATCTACATCAGAACCAATCCATAGTTCGGAATTAAAATGAGGTCCTTTGTATTTCTCAAAATTTTGGTATTTTTTATTCGTATATTGAGGTCTAATTTGAAGTAGATTAATATTAGGAATTTGATACGTAAACGGTAATTCAGTTAAAGCTAACATATCTTCATGTAACTTCTCACCAGGTCGGAGGCCTATCAGTTCGGTTGATGCCGGCTGTCCTGTAATTTTCTCTAAAGCTTTGATACACATGGGTAATGTATAAGAATTAATTTGTGGTACGAATACCTCACCACCAATTGCATTTTCTAATGCACCTAAAACGGTATCAACCGCATCATCTAAGGTAAATAAGAATCTAGTCATATCATCTGATGTTATTTTTATAGTTTGATTGGATTTTATCCACTCCATAAACAATGGGATAAACGATCCCCTTGATGCAATTACGTTACCATATCTAACGGATGTAAATATAGTAGAATTTGAATTATAATCATAATTTGTAAATACACGCTCTGCGATAAACTTACTAGAACCGTAAACATTAACGGGCTGGCATGCTTTATCGGTTGAAACTAATATACATTTTTTTATATTATTTTCCAATGCAGCTCTAGCAACATTCTCCGAACCATTGATGTTTGTTTTAATACACTCATCGGGGTAAAATTCCATATCATCTATACGCTTTAGTGCCGCAGTATGAATAATGTAATCAGGATTATGTCGTTTTATGGTGATATTTAATTTATCATAATCACGTATATCACCGATAACCCTGATTATTTCGGGGGTATTACCAAATATAAGTGCTTGCTTCCCCTCATCACGGCTAAATATTATAATCTTGTTAGTATGTTTGAGTCGTTTGATAAGTGCCTGCCCTAATGAACCAGTCCCACCTGTTATTAGAATTGTTTTATTTTTCATCTGTTATTTTATTTATACAAATATACGAATTATTATTGAATAATCCTAATTTATTATTAGTTATTTTATTTATTACCCTCTTAATTTGCTTCGGATTGGTTTTTCGGAGTCAGTTACTTGAATCACACCATTACCGTATGCGGATTCCAATTCCCTAACACCTGAAACTAATTTAAATAGACCATTAGGGGTAACTGAACATAAATGATCTGAACCTTCCATATTCCTATCTAAAGTTACATGTCGTTCTAGTATAGATGCACCTAATAAGACTGATGCTACTGTAGTTCCTAATGTTAACTCATGACCAGAGTACCCAATTTCAAAATCAGGGTAACGTTCGGCTAATGTCTTAATCCCAGATAGATTTAATTCGTTTATCGGAGCCGGGTATGATGAATTGCAATGTAACAAACCAACCGATTGAGTATGTTGTGAATTTTTTCTAGTCGTTCTTATTAATTCAACGGCTTTGTCGATTTCTTGCTGAGTAGACATTCCTGTTGAAAATATAAATCTACCAAACCTCTTAGCACAAGCTTCTATTAATTCATTATTAGTTAACATTGCTGATGGTAGTTTAATAAATGGGAGATTATATTGCTCTAAGAATTCAACAGAATCCATATCCCAGGGTGATGCCGACCAATCAATTCCCTGTTGTTTACAATATCTATCAATTTCATCATAATCATCCTTACCGAGCTCTACTTTATATTTATATTCCAGATACGTCATATCAACTCCACCCCATCTACGTGGGGTATTCTTTTGGTGTTCTGGAACACATACATCGGGATTTCTTTTTTGAAACTTTACCGCATCACAACCTGCTGCTGATGCTATATCAATAAGCCGTTTAGCGATATTAATATCACCTTGGTGGTTAATTCCAATTTCTGCTATAATATACGTTTTTTTCATATTTCTTCTATTCTTTTAGTTTTATCACAAATTAATAAATCGTAAGCTGGTTTCTGACCGGTGATTAATTTATGATACATACACCCCCACCTATCTAATTGAGTTTTAGTTACATCATACCAATTTATTTTTGTTACTGTCCCTCTAGCAGTCCAATATACAATTGTATGACCTTCTTCAAATAATTTATTTATTTTTTTTATATTTTCTAAATTTGGCATTGCTAGATTATAATCCCGAGTTCCTTCATAAAAACATATTGTTTCATCTATATCTACGTAAATATTCATTTTCATATTTTTGTTTTAAAAATTTTATAATTCGTTTTGGAGTATTTTCATCTAAATCGTAGGAATCAAAAAATTTGATTAAATTACCATAATCTTTTTGTGTTGTATTTAAAAAATTACAATCCCAATCAAAATCTATAGTATGTTCTCTTACACAATTTAGATATTCTATGTTAGTTTTATTAAAAGTTGGAATTCTAGATAAATCAATTAAAGATTTGAACTCATCTGTTGTTTTTAAATCCCAAACCCTCATCCAAAATTTAGCAGAATCCTCTACTCCATTATTAGTTTCTTGTAAGAATGTATTTATGTCATTCATCTTATCACTTGAGTGACACACACTATCTAAATTAACTATCTTTTTGTTATGAGCAAATGCGAAATTGAATACACTACTTGCTGCAGAAATGTGGGTATCACATATTTCAGCCATACCATATATATCATTTTCATCATATATAACTACTACATCATCTATACAGAATGGGTTAAAATCATTCTTAAATATATCATTGAATGGTTCTCCAGGGTAACATTTATAGAATATTTGATGGGTATCTTTAGTTTTTTCTCTTAGGGTTTTTAGTGCCTTTAATGTGATTTTTCGGGTTGTGTTAATTACACCCCAAAATAAGATTTGTTTTTTGTTTGGATCTATTTTATATTTTTCTCTAAGTGAATTCAAATTAGATGTCTTAAAATTCCGAGTGTTACCTACTACTATTATTTTGTCTTTATATGAGTTATCTAAACAATCAATTCTCCGTTGTTTAGCCCATTCACTATGTTCAAAAAAGTAGTCAATCTGATTTTGAGGGTAGTTATACCTAGATAACATTTCCAATCTATTTTCTATATTATTAGATAAGTGGCTACTCACTTCAACACAGCAGATGATACACCCCCATTTAGTTTTAAACTCATTTATTATTGATTGTTCCGGCTGCCACCGGTCCCTAGCTAATATCAAAATATCAGGTTTGAACGGGAGCGATAACCCTAATGATTCTGATTCATAATGAGTATCATCATTGGTGTGGTTTATCTGACCATCGTATTCAAATTGAGCTTTGTGTGGTGGGTGCGTTGGGTATAATAATTGTGTGTTTTTTGTATAATAAAAAAGGAAGTTATTATCGGTATTTTTCAATTCTTGTGAAATTGATTCTAATACTGAATGGTATTTTTTATCCCCGGCATATATTATTATATTCATATTAAATCTTTAACTAAATTTGTAAATGTCGTTTTATCGTTTTTTATAATGTCTATAGTTAATTCATCCAAATATACTTTACCACTACTTTCCCATAAATGATGGGAATATGCATTTTGAAAATTATGAATCTCTTCAAACATCATTTCCATATGAGGTTGATGGTATAGTGGCCAAAAGAATGCCTCATGGTTTAATATTGTAATTTCATCTGGCATTTGCTTAGATAACCATAATGGGTATTGTACTGAGTGGGTACACCAAGTATCACTACCGGGTGGTCCACCTCCGAATGAATCTTTAAAACCCATTAACCAATTACTACCGAAAGTAGAATTTGGTTCAGATAATATAACAGCCGGGCACATACCCTCACTACCATTTACATTCTGATTACCTAATACAAATTTATTATCCAATAGTGGTTTAAATGATTTTACAAATATAGTATCAGTATCAACGTAGATACCACCATATTCTAATAATATTTGTAATCGTATAACATCACTTTTATGCGCCAATTGGGTTATAACCTTTCCGAAAATCTCGGATGGTGGTTCTACATACTGTAGTTGAACTAGTTCTTTTGTTTTATCCCACCATTTACCGGATGGTTCAACATCTACCCACATGTAGATAATATCCACCCCACTCCGTATAGAAGCTGATTTTACAGAAAGATGGTGATGTAACTTCCACTCACGACCACCACTACTTAGGTGAATGTAATGTAGTTGATTAGGAATCATATATACAAATTAAATTATGGCCGGTGCCTGGGGTTATATCAAGTGCTGATTTGATTTCCCCTCCCAAATTCGTTAAATCTAGTTTGTTAACTTCTTCATCATAAGCCTTATATCCAAATGAGTGAATTGTATCAAGTAAATCTGTTATCTCATTAGGTGATAACCCATTATATATTTCTGTGATTAATACCGGCTTATGATGTTTTATTAGATTTGATATTGTTTTTAAAATATCCTTATCATGACCCTCTGCATCTATTTTAATTAAAGAAATATCACCTATTTCCATATCTTCAATAAAATTTTCTAAATTAATAGCGTGTACATCAATCGGTACAGTATGCCCAGTTACCCCTATACCGAATTCGGTACGAGTTGCAAACCCACCATTACAAAATCCGAAATCTGAATAATGGAATTCTAATGGACCTTCCTCATCAGATATAGCATAGTTGAATGGGATTATGTTTGGATTTAATTTACTATTTTTTTCTAGTACTTCGAATGTAGCTGGGTTTGGTTCAAATGCGATAACTTTCCCTGCAAATAGTGAATATGCGGTAGACATGTTCCCAGTATGTGCACCTATATCAATCACAGTACTATCTGGACTTATAATTTTAGATAGGTTAGTTAGAACTTCACTAGTGAATAAAGAATCAACTTCCCAAGAACCTTGCCATGGGTGAAGCCAACGGTGGTACTTGATATGATTACCTAAAACTTCAAGTTCTATGATTTGGGTATTGTAATGGTTATTGGATTGTTTTAAAACATCCAAAACCCGTTCCCTATATAATGTCACACCATTTAAATTGGTATTATTATATAATTCAGTATTATTACGTTCTTTCATACTACTTTCTTTATTTTATAATGTAAATATACAACATTTATTTGGATTTACCAAATTATAATGTATTATAATAATTATTTTGTTTCTCTTGTCTACCGATTGTCTTTGGGTGGTATATTGATAACTCTTCCATTAAAGGTAAATTAGAAATAGTCTTATGTCCGATTAAAGTTTCATGTACTTTGTTCTGCCATCTGATTGATTCATCGTTACGATATACTCTCATCTGATAATCAGGCCAATTAACCCAACCTTGTTCATTAACTTTCCATGCCCATTTTTGGATATGTTCTGGTGTTAAACCAACTACGGTATTTACTCTAGGTAACAATATAACATCTACTGGGTTATCTTCTATGATTGCATGAATATTATTCATTAACATCTCATGTGGTATTTCATCTGCATCTATATTGAAAATGTAATCACCACTACAATATGCAGATAGTTGATTTTTCATATCTGCGAAATGACCTGTAAACTCATACGGATGCCATATAAACTCATTATTAACTGAGTTTAGTGTTAGGTATTCCTTTACATCATCTGTACCATTTTTAGAATCAAACAATACCACAATTTCATCTTGCGGTTGTTTGTGTTTTAGTAAAAATGGTATTAATCGTTGTATTTCAGAATACTCATTACATACGGTTAAACTATAACTTATTCTCATTTGGTTTTTTCTTTTCTTCTAATAATCGTTCACGTTCTGCTACTGATGGTACTTTATCATATTTACCCCAATCATAATTAACTGCTGTAATTGATTTTATGTTTTTTAAATCAAAAGTTCTATATGCAGCTTTCAGTTTCCTATCTTCTATAATTTCCGAAGTGTAGAATAACTTAGATGATGTATCTATTTTTAGTTTTGCTAAATCCAATATACGCACCTTCTTAGATTCTGAAATAACTTCTTTATAATTATCGGCCAATTCTAATGTATTGGAGATTGGAATCACATTCAATGATAATGCATGTAGCTTACCAATCGATGTATTAGGCCATCTAGGTTGTAATACTAATATAATATAGTTAGCGACACCACTATCCTTTTTATATCGTAACTTTACAACCATACCACGTTCCAATTTTGTTTTTTGGATTACGGTTGGATCTGTAGTTTTTCTTAGATGTACATTATAAAAATCAGCCATTTCTAAATCTTTTTAAGTTTAGGTAATTTAAGTTTAGGTAATTCCATTGGAGCTCCAACCTTTTTAAGTTTAGGTAATTTCAAACCTACCGATTTCGGTACAATTGGAATTTTCGTATCATCTATTAGAGTACCCATTGTTTCAACCATTTTCTGATATGAAAAGTTATCCTTAGAATATTTACGATGCTTCCTGGACATTTCTATATGCTTTTTTGTACTTTTAAACATTTCTTGCATAACACTTGCTGCATGTGGGTAACTAATAGTAAACCATTTTGATTCACTTACCAAAAACTTATCTGCTGCCGATTTATGAACTTCTTCTAACTCACCTGGAATAACATTCACAAATGCTGGGTTGATGAAATCCATATGACCACTCCATCCACTAACAATCATTGGTTTACCACTAATTGTTGCTTCTAACAAAGGTCTACCGAATCCCTCACCTCTCGTAAATGAAACGTGTGCTTTAACCTTTGGGTGATTATACAATGCGTTCATCTCTACATCAGTTAAATCTGAATGTAATAGGTATATTGGTGGTAATTTCTTTGAATCTACTTGTGCTTTTAGATTCTCAATCATTTTCTTAAGTCTTACCCTATCAACCAATGAAGTTGAACCCATTGATGTTTTTAGAATTAGTGCTGGTTGTTTAGTTTTGTTCTTAAACGTATTTAAGAAAGTCCATATTAAACCACTTACATTTTTTCTATCATGAAAGAATTCACCTTTTAACCAATGTCCTACGAATAGAAACGCAAAATCTTCTTTTATATCTTTAAGAACTTTATCAATTCTAGGTTCAGATGGTGCTTTTTCATTGTAGATATCTAAATCGATACCCTCAAATAAAACCTCTACGGGCTTCTCAAGCTTTAACTGACCTAATATTTGGTCTGAATCTTTATCCTTTTTATCGAATACTGATGATTGGATTACTTCTTTTGTAAAGTTAGATGATACTAACGTTAAATCCATTCTATTGATACCCTCTAAACATTCAGGTGGCATTACTGTCGTTTCAACTCCTGCAGTTACACCAATGTTATAATCACCAACAGGTTGGAATTCATTTGGAACTGTAATCTGAATCCATATATTGGGTTTTGTACCCATTTTTTCAGTTACAACTCTACTTAATAAATCCATATCAGTATCTTCTTTTAATACATCCATAGCGGTCTGCCCCCATCTTTGAGATAATATTTTAATATCCCAATCTGGTTTGGATTTAATTAGAGCTCTTACGAAATCTCTACTCCTCGCCCCGTACCCCGACCTGGAGCTTATCGGGCAACTTACTACACATAACTTTTTTATATTTTCCATAAATTAATTTCATTTTTTGGTGACCAATTAGCGAATGTACCATCCATAGCTTCTACGAATCTATTTCCCATGTTTTTTGCACTCATTCCACTTTCTACTGAACTAGCGAATTCTGAACCCTCTAACCCACATTGGATTCGAGTTTCATTATCCATATCATACCACTGCCTTAACACTTTACCAACTTCTTCAAATGAACATCTGTCATCAAAGATATATGGTGTTTGTGGTGAACCTTGTAATGAACGATTGGAAGGCCATACCGGCTTTACCCAGCTTCCCCAACTTAGATTCTCTGGAAGTGTTTTTCTATTGTGAAGTGAACCTAACTCAATGTAATCATCTGCTGTTAGGAATTTTCCATTAACAGTAAATCCACATTGGTCTTGCATGCCACCTGTAACATTAACTATAATAGGTGTTCCTGCTGCCATCGATTCACATGTTGCTAATCCGAATCCTTCATTTGATGCCATATTAATAGTTACATCTGAAAGATTATATAGTAGATTCAACTCATCGGTTGAGAAATGTGAATGTGTAAATACTACATCATAATCAGGACATATATGTTTGATTACTTCAGGTAAATCTGTACCATTCGGGTCTACTAATGCTGTATGTAATAGTAAAACACAATCGTTTGCTTCTTCTTTTGTTAAACCATCACACAATTCTTTGTATGCTAATATAACATCTCCTGGATTCTTTCTTCTAATGTTTCTGTTATTCCAAAGAACAACAAACTTCTTATCTGTGATACCCATTTTATCCTTTAATTCAGTTACCTTAGTAAACTCATCTGAATCTGATTGTATTGGTCTAAACTTTTTAGATACACCATGTGGTACATACTTTATTTGCCAATCATCAAACTTCTCACCGAACTTATCTAATACCCTTTTATTGATACCATAAGTTTGTTTTGAAATTCCCATTAGTAAATCACAACTTGCATAGAACGGAGCGTTCCATTGTGGGTCTGGTAAATCATCCCATATGTTTAAATACATAATAGGTATGTGTCTACGAACCTCATCTTCCATTGCATATAACCAATCCCAAAAACGTGGGTCGGTAAAGTGTAGGATTGCATCAGGTTGTTCTGTTACGATTAAGTGTCTAAGTATTTCCTGATTACCATATCCACTAAATGGGATAATTCTTACATTTGCATCCGCAACACCACTTTCTTCTGCTATGGATTCTGATACATCAAAGTATTTTCCTGCATCAGGATGTTTAACGGCTGCACCTAATTGAACCCAATCGTATTTGTGGACTGTATTTAAAACCATCTCTTTTGATACGGTAGCGATTCCACTATGGAGTCGCATATCATCCGATAATAATAGTATCCGTTTTTTTCTCTTTTTTTCCATTTTTTATAACTTTTTGTTTATTTAATATAAATATGTAATTAAAATTAATCAATCTAAATACATTACTTTTTTCTTATAACGTTCTAATAATCTTTCAAAATGCTTTTGTTCCGATGGTTTGATACCACCAAAGAAGAACATTTTGTCAGCGTGCTTTACAATACAATCGTATTGATGTAATGTTTGTGTTGGATGAAATGGTTTACTATAATACTCATTAGTCATACCACTATATAGATTTCGAGTTGTGCTTGCTGGGTTGTATTCAGTATATCTAAATCCGAATTCTATTGCATATTTTCTGATGTACTTTTCACAACCATCTTTGTTACCTCTAGTAATAATATTAACCTCAGTTCCAAAGTTTTGTTTTATAGTAAACAGAAAATCTCTAAGCTTTCTTACGTTCTCATAGTTGGGCGAGCCAATCATAGCTATATTCATCTTCTTCAACGAGTTTTTGGAGTTTACATTTAACTTTTGACCAATACCTTTTTGTACCACTTTTTTGAGCCCACTTCGGACCACCGTTCCACGACCGTGCGATTGCTTCATATGAATTTGTTTTATTGTTATGTTTATTTACTATATGAAATATTTCAATTGATTTGGTTCTAGACCACCTGTCAAGTAAAATGTATCGTTTGGTTGATTTTTTTAATTTTAATATACGATTACATTCGTATAACATAATGGGTCTTATCTGTAAACAACCGACTGCTTCTTCACTTCTACAATATGCTGAATCATTCCCACTACTTTCTACCAATATCATTGCATCAACTAATGGGTTGATATCTAATTGATATGCTGGATTATTATATATTGAAAGTGTATCTGGAATGATAATTGGTATTGAATCTACTTCTACTGAATTGGTATTGATTGGAGTACATATTTCATCAACGGTGTCGCATTTGAATATAAGTACAATTGTAATAATTGCTAATAACTTTTTCATAATTGTTGTTTTAAATTTTATGACGATTTTCTTTCGGGCAAAGTTTGAAATCTGATTTGAATGGGCAATATTTGCAGTGTTTTGAATTCTTACCTGCCATTGCTGGGTGTTTGGTTTCTGTTTTATATGAACCATCTGTATTGAATGAATTGTTAATAAATGCTTCAAAACTCTTTTCAACTTGCTTAACTGAAATACTACCATGTGCTGGTACGAATACTTGTACTCTTTTTTGAGCGTACATCATACCCTCATTAAGTTTACGTTTCACAATAAAATATTTAACTGCGATTCGGTCTCTGTCATAACCATACTGTTCTGCTACAAATTTCTTATAAAGAAGTAATTGTGCTGTTTTGGTTTTATCAGCTTTCTGCCATTTGTTCCACCCCATTGTTGAGGTCTTAATATCCCAAATTTCTAATTTGTTGGTGTACGTATCTTCGAATACTAAATCTAAGTATCCCCTCATGTATATATCATGCGTATCGTTCACTTTAGAATAAATTGGTAATTCTATACCAACCAATGTTAACTGACGGGTATTGAAATAATCAACTCTATTCTTTGTAACGTAATTAAGTATTGCTAAACCATCTTCTAAGAATTCTTCCATTTGAGATGGTGTACTGAAATCCTTACCTGTTTGCTCTCTCATCACTTTATATTCAGTAATCATACTTTCATATAACATTTTTCCTAAATCCATCTCAGAGGCTTCAGGAAGTGATTTATTATACAATACATCTAACCAACTCTGTAAGGTTTCGTGCATTGCTGTACCAAAAACTAAATGTAATGATGGGTCAAAGTTTTTATGACCATCAACATATGCTAACTTCCATTTATGTGGGCAATTTGCATACATAGTGTATTGTGAATAAGACACCTTCGCATCTGTATCTTTAGGTTCTTTTAACCCAAAGGTAAATATATTACTCATTTTAGTATCTTTCATATTGTAAATATACGGATTATTATTGGAACTACCAAACTTTTTAACGGAAATCTACCGAAAAAGTTTGATGTTCATTGATTCTGATAATTACCTACAGGTAATTTGGTCCGTAATAACCCCACGATGCTGTACCGTTTAGAATATTACCTCTACTTTTGTTAGCAGGTCCTTTGTGGGAAGCTGGTTTTAATAAATCTCCGA